>Ga0307378_10006290_pt1 | contig 16307 bp, 16 predicted proteins | sample UN1MG_FD_202238 | JGI IMG/M metagenome (GOLD analysis project Ga0307378, IMG submission 202238) | Soil microbial communities from Risofladan, Vaasa, Finland - UN-1 | ecosystem: Environmental > Terrestrial > Soil > Coastal area > Acid sulfate soil | place: Finland: Risofladan, Vaasa | collected... | reverse complement strand
TCAGGTACGGTTGCCATGACGGCTCCTCATGCTTCACGGTAGGGACAGGACTGTACCGGGAACGGGTGTGAGGTTCAAGCAGATAGGGCGGCAGGCGCGACAAGCCGGGTGGTATGGCCACCCGACGCTGGGTGGCCACGAGCGCGGCCGCGGGGCTACTTATGGCGGCGCAAGTGCCGTTTCCAGAAAGGTCCTGTGTATTCTTGGGGGTGCCACTGGCGGCTTGTCCGCCAGTGTTGATGAAACACTGGCGGACAAGCCGCCAGTGGCACCCGCGTCGGAAAAGTCATAGGACCTTTCTGGAAACGGCGCTAGCGTGGTTATGCCACGGCGGTGACGGACGCGGCACGAGGCACCCCGTCTGAATACGGCCCCGCCGTGACCGTCTGATCTGTGGGCGAAAAGGAGATAAAGGCTTGATTCCCGGTCTTCGGGTCGCTAGACTGCCTGCGCTTATCGTATAACCTAGGAGAGTGGTATGTACGCGATCATCGAAGACAGCGGCTCGCAACTGCGGGTCGAAGAGGGTCAGACGCTCGAGGTCGATTTGCGCCCTGCCGAACCGGGCGCAGCCCTGACGTTCGACCGTGTCCTCCTGTTGGCCGACGAGAAGGGCGTCCGGGTCGGCAAGCCCCTCGTGGAGGGGGCGACCGTGACGGCCGAGGTCCTCGGCCAGACAAAGGGCCCGAAACTGGAGGTCGTGAAGGTCCGCCGACGCAAGAGCTCGCGGACCCACACCGGGCATCGCCAGGGGTACCTGACGGTGCGCGTCACGTCGATCAAAGGCTAGACGCACACCACCGGGCAGGTTGCGGACCGGGCTGAGTGCGGTATAATCTCCGGTAGGCGGCCGGACAAGGGTGAGCCGGACCAGGAGGCTGGCCATGCGAATGCGGTGTGCGAAACTGGTTCTCGGCCTGGCCGTGGGCCTGGCGGTTCCGGTCACGATATCCGCCCGTTTGGCGGCCGGGGAAGCGGCGGCCGACGCGAAGGCGGGCCTGGAGGCGCGCCTCGAGAAGCAGATCGCGTCGATCGAGGACCGGATGACGTCGCTCCAGGAGGAAGAACTCAACCTCTCAATGAAGATCATGCAGGCCCGGCAGAAGGCAAGCGAGGGCGTCGAGAATCCGGGCAAGGTCGCCGAGCAACTCGCCAAGGGCGAGAGCGGAAAGGGGCTCCGCCAGTACAAGATCATTATGGTCTCGTGCGCCAGACAACTGCAGGCGTTCGGGGCCAAACTGCAGCCGCTGCTGAAACAGGTCAAGGCGCTGCAGCCCGACCGCGAGAAGGCGCCGGAGCCGCTGAAGGCACGTATCGACACGGTGACGGCCCGCGTCGAGAGCAAGTATCGGGCGAACCTCGAGAAGGTCGCCCAGATGTACCAGCAGTGCGCCGAGTTCCCTGCCGCACTCGGCATCTACCTCTCGATCTACAAGAGCATCCCCGCCAACCAACGGGCCAAGGAGGCCGTTCTGATCGAGACCATCGGCGAGTCGTATGACAAGGCCGGTGACCCGAAGAACGCGCTCCTGTTCTACAAGAGCCTGTTCGAGGCGAAGGACCCCAAGAGCCGGTACAACGACAAGAAACTCGGGATGAAGGTCGCCGAGCTGTACGCCAAATGCGGCGACAAGCGCAGCGCCGTGCAACTGTACCAGGCCCTGTTCAACGCCCTGCCAACGGCCAAGCGCACGGAGAAAGAGGGCCAGGAACTGCAGAAGAAGATCGAAGAGATTGAGGGGAAGTCCGGGCGGTCGAAGGACCGGGACAAGAAGCGCTACTAGTCGGCGACCGCTCGCAGGGCGGGAATGCCACAGGGCCGCATCGGCGGCCCTTTTTCTTTGGCGCCGGCCGGGCACGACGGTCCCGGCGCGACGGCAGGTCAGGCCGGTTCCGTACCGCTCTGCGGCGCCGCGGCGTGCGACGGCACGCCGCCAGGGTATCCCGCCAGGACGTCCATGACCTCTTCGGCAGAGGTGACTCCGGCCCGGATCTTGCTGAGGGCATCGTTCCAGATCGAGGGCCGGCCGGCCGAACGGATCGCATCGCGCAAGGTCTCGACATCGGCGCCCGTCCGGATCAGGTCGGCGAGCCCGGCGTCCACGGGGGTCAGGTCAAAGAGGCCGATCTGTCCGAGGAAACCGGTCTGCTTGCAACCGGGACAGCCTCGGCCTTTGACGTAGTCGGTCACCGGGCCGAACGCTTTGGCCACGCGGCGGCGCAGCGAAGCCGGCGGGTCATACGGCGTGTGACAGTGGAGGCAGACCGTCCGGACCAGCCGCTGCGCCAACACGCCGCGCAGGGCCGACGCCAGCAGTTCGGCGGGCACGTCGGCCGCCAGGCGGGCGATGGCATCGGCGGCGTCCCTGGCCGGGATGCATGCAAGGACCAGGCACCCGTCGAGGGCGGCCTCCACGGCGGCAGGGACCACCTCGGCATCGATCACGCCGTCCAGCACGAGGACATCGGGCTGCTGGAGCAGCAGCCGGTGGAAGATGTCCGACAGATCGGCCGTGCCGCACGTCGCCGGAGAGAACTGGTTGACCCCCGGCAAACTGAAGTGCACGCACGACTCCATGGTGCAAACGTTCAGGCGGACGGGGTCGAGGGCGTCGAGGGTGCCGTAGAGGGTGGTGGTGACGCCGCTTTCGCGCGGGCCGGCAACCACCACCAGGCCGCGCCCCTCAGCCAGCAGGCCGCGGTACGCTGAGAGCAGTTCGGCGTCGCAGCCGATCTTTTCAAGCGGTTTGCGGGCCTCATCGTCGCGGACCAGGCGGACAACGGTCCTCGGGCCGAAGGCACCGGTCAGGCTGACCACCTCCAGTTGGACCCCGCAGCCCTGAACCAGGAGGCGGGCGCTTCGACGAAGCCCCGGGAGCGGAGACGCCTTGCCGGCGGACCCCATCATCTCCTCAAAGGCGGCAACCAACCCCCCCGCCAACCGCACGGGCGGACGCATCACAACATGCAACAGGCCGTCGATGCGGAACCGGATCCGGAGCACCTTCTCGTCGGGCTCCAGGTGGATGGCGCTGGCACGAGCGCGGACGGCCTCGCGGATGAGCAGGCCCGCCACCTTCTCGGCGGGCCACGCGCCGTAGACGGATTCGTAGTCGTCGGGCAAGAGCAGGTCGGCCGACATCGGGAGTTCGTCGAAGGCGTCGTCAGGGAGTTGGGTGGGCCCGTTGGCGTCGGTAGGCGTCTCGTCGAGCATCTGATAGATGTTGTCGGCCGCCGCCGCCACCACCTGGACGCCCAGCCCGGCGGCGTGGGCGATTTCGTCGATCAGAAAGATGTTCGACGGCTCGGAGACCGCCACGGTCAGGACATCGCGGACCCGAAAGAGCGGCAGGACGCCATGCTTCTGGATAAACGCCGCCGGCAACGCGGTGCGGACGACCGGGTCAACGAGTTGAGACGTGAGACGGGCAAACGGCACGCCGCACGCCGCCGCCACCGCCGACAAGACCTGTTCCTGGGTGGCATAGCCCAGATCGACCAGGATCTCGCCGAGGAGCCGGTCCTGCTGGCCGTCCTGTTGGGCGGCCAGCCCACAGGCCAGTTGCTCGTGCGTGATGACTCCACGGGCGGTCAACAGGTCGCCCAGCCGGGCCCGGCGTTTGGTTGCTGTCTTCATGGCTTGTCCTAATGAAAACTCTTGACAGCCTCGTGAACGTTCTCGAAGACCTCGAACTTCTTGTCGAACCGGACCATCTCGAAGGTCTTGCGGCCGAGCCCTTTCAGCCCGGCCACCTTGGCGACGCCCTGGACCGCTTCGACCTGTTCCTGGAACCAGACGAGGGTCTCCAGTCCCTGGCTGTCGAAGAACCCGGTCCGCGAGAGGTCGAGGACGAACCACCGTCCGCCGGAGCGGATCTGCTCGGAGGCAGCCTGGCGGAACTGTTCCTCCTCGGCCCGCGTCAGGGCCGGGTCCACCGAGAGCACCATCATGCTACCGTAGGCATCGGCCGTTGTCGGCATCGTCATCCTCGCTTTCAGCCCCGTTCGATACGGGCGGCAGAAGACGCCGCCGGTTCCTGGGCAAACTGCTGCACGAGCCGGCTCAGGTTGATCCGGAAGAACGCCTCGGTGACAGCCGCGTCGAACTGGGTCCCCTTGTTCCGTCTGACCTCACGGATGGCCTCCTGGAGGGGCAACATCGGCCGGTACGGCCGGTTACTGGTCATGGCGTCGAAGGAGTCGGCGAGCCCGACGATCCGGGCAAGCATCGGGATGGCCTCGCCCGCCATGCCGGCCGGGTACCCGCTGCCGTCCAGGCGTTCGTGATGATGGATGACGGCCTCGCGGACGGACTCGAGTTTTCGGACACCGCTCAGGATCCGCCCCCCCACCTCGGGATGCTGGTTCATGATGGCCCGTTCTTCGACCTGAAGGAGCCCTTCCTTGCACAGGATGGCTTCCGGCGTGCCGATCTTGCCGATGTCGTGAAGCAGCCCCGCCATGTACGCCTCTTCGGCCAACTCGTCGGAGAGATCCATTTGGCGGGCAATCTCGCGGCACGTGATCGCCACGCGCTCGCTGTGTCCGCACGTGTACGGGTCCTTGGCATCGACGCTGGAGACCAGGGCCCGCACCAGGCTCAGCATCATCTGCTGGAGTTCATTGTAGAGGCGACGGTTCTCGATGAAGACGGCGCTGGCGTTGGCGCTGGACCGGATGAGTTTGGCGTCGGGGCTGCCGAACTCCTCGCCCGAGCGGTTGAGTGCCGCCAGGACACCGGGCGCCCCCTCGCCCAGGGCCACCGGGACCATGACCAGCCGCTCCAGGGCCATCGAGAACCGGGCCAACGACGGGTCGTGCTGGCAGTGGTTGCTGATGAGCACGTTCCCGTGAGCGTCGAGTCTGTTCAGCAACTCGTCGAAGAGCGCGGGCAAGTCGGAGTCCAGGAGCGGCAGGCACCCGGAGACGGCCACCTCGCGCTCGGCGCCTTCTGCGGCCGGAAGGTAAGCCACGGCCGCTTCGGCGCCGGTCGTCTCGCGCAACTCGCCGCAAACGTACTCCAGCAGACCCGTGACGGGCCGCGTCACGCGGAGCACCTCGCCGACGTTGTGAAGCAGGCTGATCTCCTCGAAACTCTGGCTGAGGGCCTCGGCAAGGGAATCGCACTGCGAACGGGCATCGGCCTCCGCCACGCGGGCGCGGACGGCGGTCCCCACGGCAGCCAGCAGCCGCCGGCCCAGCGGCTGCTCGCCCTCACCCGAGACGGGGAGTTCGGCCGCCGCGACGAATCTCGGCTGTCCTCGAAGGCAGACGGGCCACGCCGCCGCCAGGACGTGCGATCCGGCCGCGAAGCGATCTTCGTTCGCCTCGGCCGCCTCGCGCACCAGGTGCGTCAGTGTCTCGGACGGGGCGGCCCCGGGGTCCGAGGCACCGGTTGGGTCGGCGGCTTCGGCGATGGGCGTGCCATCAAGACGGTAGAACGCCATCGACACGCCGTGGCGCTCGCGGACCTCGCGTGCGAGCCCCTCCGGAAGGCCGGTCACGGCAGGCGAACAGGTTGCCGGAACTGCCGACATGCCACCCCCTAGGACGCGGCGCCCACGGTGAGCGCTGCCTGAACGTTGGCGAGGAGTTCGCGCGGACTGAACGGTTTGGTCATGACGTGCAGAATGGGCAGGCTGCCGATGGCGTTTGGGTCAATCTCAAAGCCCTTGGCCGTCAGGAGGATGGTGGGGATGGGTTCCGGCAGTTCGGCCGTCAGCCTCACACACAGTTCCAGCCCGCTCATCACCGGCATCTGGAGGTCGGTGATGAGAAAGTCCGGGCGCTGTGCCGTGGCCTGCTCGTAGGCCTCCCGGCCGTCCATGGCCACGATGACTTCCAGCCCGGCGTTCTGGAGTTTTCTGGCCACGACGTTCGTGATGAAAGCATCGTCGTCGGCCACCAGCACGGTCCAGTTCATGCTTGTCCTCCCATCGGCGCCAGACTATCGGACGGCGGGAAGAAAGATCCGGAACACGGACCCCTTGCCCACCTGGCTTTCCAGAGCGACGCGCCCGCCATGAATCGTCTCGATGACGTGTCTGACCAGCGGCAAGCCGAGGCCGGTACCGGCGGCTCCGCCGGCGGAGTGCCGCGAGCGGTAAAACTTCTCGAAGACCCGGTCGATGTCCTCCGGCGGAATGCCGTAACCGGTGTCCGTCACGTCCACCACGACCGAGCCGTCCTGGAGGTACGTGGAGATGAATACCTTGCCCCCTTCGGGCGTGTACTTGACGGCGTTCGAGACGACGTTGAGCACGGCCTGATAGAGCAGGTCGCGGTCGGCGTGGACGTGAAAGAAGACCGGCGCCAAGTCGGCCTCGAGCCGGATGTTCTTTTTGGTGGCCTGTGGCGTCATGACGTCGCTGACGTCGCGCAGGATCCCCGTCACGGCCAGGTCCGTCTTGTTGGCGGGGATGAGGCCGGACTCAAGGCGACTGAGGTTCAGGATGTTCTCGATAAGCCTCCCGAGCCGGTTGGTTTCGCTGGCGATCACGCCCAGGAATTCCCTGGCCTCGGCCTCGTCGGCGGCCTCACCGTCCACGAGCATCTCGGCATAGGCCTTGATGCTGGCCAGGGGAGCCTTCAACTCATGGGACACGTTCGAGACGAAATCGCTCTTCGTGCGGGCGATTTCCTTCTCCTTCGTCACGTCGTGCAGAACGGCCACCACGCCGCTGACACGGTCGTGCTTGCGACCCTCGACAACGGTGTTGAGGATGACGCACCAGACCTGGGCGTTCTCGCCCGATCCCTGGACCCACTCGACGGTCCGGTGCGGCACGACCCGTCCGCTTTCGTGCATGTCGTGCAGCAGTTCGAGGAACCGCTCATCGCTGATGGCCTCTTCGACAGGTCGGCGCGTGGAAGCGTCGAAGGTGAACCCGAAGATCCGCTCGGCCGCCGCGTTCGTCAGAACCAGGTCGCCGAAGGCGTCCATGACGAGGACCCCGTCGCTGATGGCATGGATGACGGCCTCCACGTGCCGCTTCTCGGCCTCAAGGACCTTCATCTGGATCTGCCGCTCCTTGGCGGTCATGTGCGACTGGTCCACCTCGTCTTTGACAAAGGCGAGGTAGCGATTGATGGCGTGACCGAAGCGGCCGAGGGCGTCGGCGTCGGCTTCGCCGACGACCAAGCCGACGGTCCCGCGGCGGACCATGTCCTCGAGGTGATCCGCCACGCCGTTGATCCGCTCCTTGGGAACGCGTGCAATCAGGACGCCGCCGATGATGCCGAGCAGCGACAGCGCCAACCCCGCCCCCAGCGTCATCGCCTTGGCGGTGGCAGGCTGGCCGCCATCGCGCAGCGGGTCCATGAGCAGGTGGAGACCCACCCCGACCCCCAGGAACAGGAGGATGACGGCGGCCACACGCCTCAACTCAATCACAGCCCACAACCTCCAGACCGTTCCCCATCCGGCGCGGCGACCGCCGACAGATCTCCTACGACGTGTTCACGGGCTTGGCCAGAGTGTACGGTCCGTCTCGCGGCCCCGTGTCCTTCAGCGTTGCCGCCGGAAGGGGCACCGCTCGAGGGGACAGCGGAGGGACCGACCGCCCTTCGGCCCGTGCGAGGAGCCACTCCACCGTCTCGCGGTTGCCACACGCCGGGTCCTTGAGCGCCAGTTTCAGGTGCGAGGCGGCCTCGCCCGGTCGCCCCTCAGCCAGGAGGACGTATCCCATGAGGGCGTTGGCCTCGGCATCTTGGGGACGGGCGGCAAGAACCTTCTCGAGGAACGTCCTGGCCGATGCGAGACGGTCCTCGACGATGTCGCATTGGGCGAGGGCCACCAGCGACCGCGATGTCGCCGCGGCGCCGCCCGTCTGCCGCTCGTAGAACGCCCGGGCCTCACCGGTCCGGCCCAGGGCCAACAGACAGTCGGCCCGCATCTGATGGACCCATCCGGCGGCAAAGTCCGGCTCCGACTCGGCCAGTTCCGCCAGGACCCGCTCGGCCTCGTCACAGGCGCCGGAGTAGAACAGCGCCATCGCGAGGCGCTCCTTGGGTCCCTCCTCCTTGGGATCGAGGCGCAGCGCGACCTGGTAACTGCCGGCCGCCTCCTTGTGCCGGCCAAGGAATGAGAGGACGTCGCCGAGCGCGGCGTGCACGTCGGCCCGTCCGGGCATCCGCCCAGCCGCCTCGGCCAGGCACCTGGCGGCCGCGTCGGCCTGGCCGGCCGCGACCAGCATTTCGGCCTCGGCCAGAGCGTACCGGGGAACGCCGGGACTCAGTTCCACTGCCTTGGCGAACTCGTCCAGGGCATCCCTCTCGTGTCCCAGGGCTTGCTGAATCGTGCCAAGAACGTATCGGGCTTCGGGGGACTCCGGATCAATCGCCTTGGCGGCCTGAGCGTAGTCGAGGGCCTGATCCGTGTCCTTCATTTCGGCGGCCAGGCGGGCGGCGAGGACATAGATGGGGGCGTACGGAGCACCCGCATGGATAACCTCCTCGGCATACTGCCGCGCGCGGCCGAAGTCGCCCTTCTCGAAGGCCCCCTCGGCCAGTTTGAGCATCATCTCGGCCCGAGACTCGGCCCAGCGTTGGCGGGCCTCCTCGCGGTCCTTGTTCATCTTCGACTGTCCGCAGCCGGCGGCCAGGAACACACAGGTGACGGCTGCATACAGCAGGATTCGCTTAGTTCGCACGGTCGGTCTCCTTCTTGTTGACCTTGCCCGTGGCAGGGGCTTTGTCCTTCGTCTCAGGCTCCTGGCTTGGGGCCGGAGCCTCCTTCGGCCTCCTCATGGGACCGGGGGAGACGATTCCCTTGGCCTTGTCTATGGCCCTTAGACGGTCCTGGATGCTGTCCCAGACGGTGAGGTTGGGGGGCGTGTAAGGCTGGCCGGCCTTGGCGGTGAGGACCTTGTCCTTCAGGCGAAGGGCCTTGAGGTTGTTCGGGGCCACGTTGCACGCCAGCAAGACGTTCCACCGCGCGTCGTCGAGGTCCTTGGGGTTCTTCGTCCTCTCGTACTGTTTCCAGGCCTCGTCGGCCTTCTGCATGTGGCCGACGGTGATCCGTTCACGTGTAAAGAAAGAGAACCCCTCGCGCAGACCGAGGCACCGCCGTTTGGCCTCGGCGATGGTGGCCTTGCCCCCGGCATCGAGTTCGTTGTCCTCGATGATATGGGGCGTCAGCAGGACAATGATCTCGTGGCGGAGCGTGACGTCGTCCTTGCTGCGGAACAGCCACCCGAGGCCGGGAATGTTGCCGAGTCCGGGAACCTGGCTCCGGGTAATGCTCGCGGTCTCGTCGAACAGGCCGCCGATCACAACCGTCTCGCCGTCCTTGACCAGGATGTTGCACGTGACCTCGGTGGTGGTCTTGTCGGGAACCTGGGTAATGGGGTTGATGACGCCCGTGGAGATCTCCGGATGGACCTCCAGTCGGACGTACCCCTTGTCGGTGATGAACGGGCGGAAACGCAACTGGGTTCCGACCTCGAGGAACTCCACGGCCTGGACGGCGGTCGTCTCGCTGACGGTGGTGGTGATGTAGCCGATTTCCTGGCCCACGATGACCTCGGCGGGCTGCTTGTTCAGCGTCAGGACCTTCGGGTTCGAGAGGACGGTCGTGTCGGTCACGTCCTCCAGGGCGTTGATGAAGAACGAGACGTTGTTGGTCATGACGCCGATGTTCAAGCCGTTTCCGGGCGTGGCGAAGCCGGACGTGTAGAACGTGCCCCAGGGGTTCTGCGCCGCATCGGCGGTGCCTGCCGCGTTGGTCTGGATCGTCGCGGGCAAGGTCGTCGGTTGGGGAGCGGCGATGTTGCGGAAATCCACGCCGGCCAGGGCGTTGAAGTTGATGCCCAGGTTGGTTGAATCATCGAGGGTCACCGAGAGGATGGTGGCTTCGACGAGAACCTGCCGGGGCCGCTTGTCCATCCGCTCGAGGATCTTGCGTACCTCCTCGATGTTCTCGGGGAAATCGCGGACGACCAGGGCGTCGCACATGGCATAGTTGTCGCCGCCGACCTCTTCGGCGCCGGACGGGATACCGGCCTCCGCCGCCGTCGTGACCGCCGTCGTCGCCTTCTTCGAGAGGACAGGCGTGATCACTTTCAAGGCCTCGTCGCTCGTCAGGTAGTTCAGAGGGAAGACCTCGTTGACCAGTCGCGCCTCGTCCTGGTTGATCACCGCCAGTTCCTCGGCCGTATGAACGTAGATGCAGTTGCCTTCCCTGACCCACTGAAGGGTGGTGGCCCGGCAGATGGCATCGAGGGCTTCCTCGACCGTCACGTTGTACAGGTCGGCCGACACCTTGCCGGTGGCCCCCTTGCTGGCAACGATGTTCAGTTGATACTGCTGCGACAGGAGTTCGAGGACGTTGGTCAGGTCATCGCCCTTGATGTGGAGTTCGATCCTGCCCTCGCCCGCCGGCACCGTGGTCGCCGTGCCGGTTCCCGTTGGCCGGGCCGCATCGGCGGTCGGCGAGTCTGCGGTCTTGCCCTCGCCCGGCTTCGCGGCGTCATCGCGGGCGGCATTTGCGCCGCCGCCCCCTGCGGCCGGCGCGGCCGGTTCGGCACCCGCCGCCAGAGGAGGCCACAGCGCCACACACGCCAGCGCCAAAGCCCCGGCCAGAAGCCGGAGACACCATTGACCTCGCTCGGCGAATGGCCCTCTCCCCGGCGAGACGTTCTCCCTCAGTCCATGCGTAGCAAACACGTGACACCTCCCTGCTGCAGCCTGGCCCGGCCTTCCTGGATCTCCACGATCCGGAATCCGGACACTGCATCCCCCTCTCGATAGTCTTCACCGTTGATGACGGCCCAGCGCTGTCCTTCGGGGGTGATGAGGATGACCTCGAGCCTCAGCGCCTTGACCTTCTCCAGAATGTCCTGCGGCGTCGGCCGGCCCACCGCCTCGTCGGTCGCACCCGCCGCATGCGGCGCCGGGCGCCCGGGATCTGGATCGACCGCCACTGCGCCCGTGGTCCCTTCGTGGTCGAATGGGTTGCGCCCGAGCGGTTCGGGCACGGCGACGACTTGCTCGCCGACGAGTTCCTCAACATCGACGGCGGCCGAGCGAACCCTGTCGGGCGTCACCCCGGCCGAGACCGCGAAGACGCCGGAGTCCGTCGTCTTCGACGTCCACGGCTGAACGATGGCCAGCGCCCAAGCGCCCAGGCCGGCAACCAGCAGCGCTGCCGTCAGCACGGCCTGAACCCACCGGCCTCGTGCGGTGGCCCAGCGGCCGCGCGCCCGACCGGCCAGCCAGGCATGGATCCAGGTGTCAGCCGCCCAGAATCTCGCCAGTTCGCTCATGGTTCCTCACCCGGTTACCCGCGTGCCTGCCTTGTGTCTTGCTTGCCGTCGCTGGCCCTGCCGCCGGGCCCGGTTTGCTGATCGGACTCAGGCAAGTAGAAGACCACAATCTCGGCCCCGGCCACGACGCAGCCCGCGTTCTCGGATTTCACACACCGCACGCGCCGGAAACAGCTCAGCCGTTCGAGAGCCTCAATCGCCGCCAGGCACCGGTAGACGCCGTCAAACGGGCCCGTGAGCCGCAGCCGAAGGGGAACCGCTGACACCGGCCCAGGCAGCCCCGCCGGCAGCGTCTCGCCCCGCTCAATCTCGTGGGTCACGTCGGGTTCGTCGGCCACGCGTTCGGCCACAGCCCCCAGAAACTCGGCCACGCGCGGGTCCGACGGCAGGCGACGGCCGAACACGCCCTGCGCCATACGAAGCCCCGGGATCCGAGCCGAAACGTATACGCCTTCGTTGCTGGCGAGCACTTTCTGGCTGACCACGTCGCGTTCGTGCTCCAGCGTCTGGTCAAGGGCCGTCAGTTCACGTTGCTGTGGCCAGCACACCAGCAGAACGAAACTGGTCATCATAACGGCGGCCACCAGCAGAATGAGGAACTGCTGGCGGTCCACCGCCCAACGTTTTCGGCTGCTCGAACGTGCCGCCACGTTTATCTCTCCTCGGCCGTGCACCTCGGCAGAACCCCCGCCTCGATGATGAATGATCGCCGGCCACCCGCGTCCCCCGACAGCAACTTCGACCGCACGAGGATGGCCCGCTCGAAGCGCGGGGACGCGTCCAGTTGGCCCAGTGCTTGCGTCACGACCATCTCGTCCGGCGCCCAACCGCACAAGCGAAGCGTCGCCCGTTCGGGCTCCGCCCCCATCGGATGGTCCAGATCGAGACTCTCCAGCCCAACGCATGACGGCAAGAGGCGGACCACCTCGGCGATGACGTCGGTCACGGCAATCCCGGATCTCAGGCTCCGCACCAGGTCCAACCGCTGGTTGTGCGACCGCGCCTCGGCCCGAAGACTGCGGACCTTCTTCACGTCGGCATCCATAGCCGATCCCGCGCCGCGAACGGCCGCCAGGTCGGCCCGTACGTCCCGCACCCAGGCGCCCATCTGAAGACTCCACAGAACCATCGCCAGACCGATGGCCAGGAGCAGCCAGGACCGAATGAACCCGATACGGCGCTGGAACCGCGCCCGAAGATAGTCTTCCGGCAGGAACTCCAGTTCATGCACCGCCGGCTCCCTTCCCTTTCAGGCGGCGTAACCCGCCGCAAACTGGGCCGCCAGGTGAAACCCCTTCAGACTCAGGCCGAACGCCGTGGCCCACTCGGCGCGGACCCCTCGCCGATCCAGGATCGGGTCAAGGTGATCGGTCCGCACCCCGCGGAACGGGTCGCCGACCTCAATCTCCATCCCCAGCCGGTCGCCGAGCGCGGCCGGAATGCTCGGATCGTGCGCTTCGCCACCCGTGAACAGGATCGACCCCGGGCGGGGGCCACGAAACGTGACACTGTAATAGCGAAGGCACAGGCCGACCTCATCGGCCAGGTCCTCCAGATGCGGTCGGATGGCGTCGGCCACGGCGCGGTCGGCGCGGTTGGCCTCCGGGCCCTCATCGTCGCCTTGGGCGCGGCGCCGAGCGATCCGTCGCCGCAGGGCCTCGGCCTCGGCCGGCGCCAACTCCAGACAGTCGGCCACGGCCCGGTTGAACACAGCCCCCCCGATCGGTATCGTCTTGACGAAGACGATGTCCCGCCCCCGTGCAACGACCATGGTCGTGTCGGCTCCGATGTCGGAGAAGACGTGGACGGCGTCCTCATCGTCCCGGCGGCGCAGAAACCGCTCGAAACCGCGGAACACGGTGCACGGCTCGGCATCGAGGCTCACCAGGTGGAGTCCGGTCTCACAGGCCAACCGGATCTTTTCGTCCACTTCGGCGCGCGGTGCGGCAAACAGGATGATCTCGTCGAGGATCTGGTCGCCGTGCCGTACTTCCCCGGCCCTCAGGTACTGAATCACCGCCGTCGCGGTGTCGAAGGGAAACTTGTTCTGGGCTTCCCAGTTGACGGCCGTCACGAGTTCCTCCTCCGGCATTCTCGGCATGCGGATGTTGCGGACGGCCAGTTCGCCGGCCGACAGGGCCATCACGACGTCGCGCCCGCGGAAGCGGCACTCCTTCACGAGGCGACGGATACCGTCGATGACGAACTTGCGGCGCCGCGCCGCATCGTCTTTGACGTCGAGCGGTATCACGAACTTGGCCGCATCGACCACGCGCAGGTCCCGCTCGCCGCCACCCACTTGCAGCACCCGAACGGCGGTGGTTCCGACATCCAGACCGATCGGCAATTGCCTCACGGCAAGCCCCCTTCCGCTCCCGTCAACCCGAGATCCGCGTGATGGTCACAGCCCCCGTGAGGGCGGCGACGGATACCTGCATCTGCACGCGGCCGGACTCGACCGCCACGACGCCGGCCGACGACGGCTCCCCCTGGGAGTCGAAGGTCACGTGGGTGGTCCCGCCAAAGGCCACACCGGTTATCCTGACGGCGCTCATGCCGTTCTGCCGGGCCAGGGTCACGTCGAACTGTCTCCCGGCCGTGACCGGGTGCGGGACTGCCACGACCGCGGCGTAGTCTTGGCCACCATAGTCCGCCACGACCTTGTAGGACTGCAGGTCGGGGCTGAAGACGAGCGAGTGCGGCTGCTGGGTGGTCAGAGCAAGGCTTCGCGTCACCTCCAGGTCCGACCCGAGGATCCTGGCGGCGCTGACCGCCTGCGTATCGGCCGCCGAGCCGATGCTCGGAATGACGATCGCCGCCGCGATGACAAGCACCGCGATCACGATCAGTAGTTCCACCAGGGTGAACCCCCGATGGCGAGTCATCCAATCCGCCGTTCTCATCGCTGAGCGCCTCCACTACGAGTCTGACCGGATGCTTTCTGTTCGGTCGTCTGGATCACGTACTTGCCGCCGCTGAGTCCGTCCTCGATGGCTCTCAGGCGGTCGTTCATGGCCCTCAGTTGCTCGACCATCGCCTCTCGCTGCCTCCCTGAATCCGGGATGCCGGTGGAGTCGGTCGAGATAGCGGTGGGCTTGGCCAGGGCCTGTGGCTCGAGTGGACCTGTCCTGAACCACAGCGCAACCGCGATCAGCGCCAGCATCGCCGACACAAGAATCAGCCCGTGGGCGATGGCCCGTAGATGCTTGGCAAGCATTTCCTATCTCTCCCACATTTCCCACATTGACACGTGGTCCCCAAAAAAAGACACACCCACGCTGTTCATCATGCATCGCGCACAGACGCTGCTCGCCGTGCGCTTCGTACAATCCAGAGGCCTTATCGGCACTCTTGGCAGCGGGGCTTCAGCGATTCGCGGCCCCCTTGACCAAGTCGGAAAGACGCCCACCGGGGGGCGTCCGTGGGGCCTGTCGAGGCTCCTTCCGCGGCTGCAAGGCCGTCAGCAAGGAGTCCGTATTCCCGTCCCAGAGCGGCCTGTCGCGGACCGTTCTGCCGACTCTCAGGCAGACCCGGTGCTGCAGAGACCAAAACACCGGGGGCAGCGGACGCTCCAAGCGTCTCTGCCCCCGGTTCCAGGCCTCTTCGCCCCTACACGAAGAGGCTGGCGGTCACCGCTGCGCACCCACAGCGTTTTTGCTCTACAGTTCGTTGACCTGCGTGCCGTCGGTCGTTGTATGGGTGTCAACCAGGTTGGCACGAAACTCGCCCGTGACGGCATTGAACCACCAGCCACCGTCCGCGGCCGGCGCGGCAAACTGTGTGGCCCCGTTCTGGACCACCGCGACGGTGTTGTCACCGCTGATCGGATTGGTCGGAACACTTTGCAGGTACGGCCCGTACGGGGTGTTCACGCCAGGCGTTGGACTCGTCGTGCCGTTGGCGTCCGAGTAGTTGGTCATTTCGTCCTCGAACTCGGCGTGCCCTTCGGCGGCAGCGTCAGCGGGGTAGTTCTCGAGGTGCTGGGTCTTGTACAGAAGCAACTGGCTCCGGATGGTCTGAAGGTTGGTCATGACGTTGCTGACTCGCGCCTCGGCCGACGCCTCGGTAAACTGCGGGATCACGATCGCGGCCAGAATGCCGAGAATGATCACGACAATCAGAATTTCAACCAGGGTAAAGCCCTTTGTCGCCGCACGATTCATTGCATCTCTCCTTGTACCTTCGCCGCCCAAAGGGGGCTGATCAGGTTCCTTTACTTGCCCTTGCCACGACTGCTGTGTCCGGCCCTTCGCAACGCCGCCCGCGAATCAAAGGCGGTCGTCGTACGGTTGCCCCCGTCACGCGCCGATTGCGTTTCACCCCTTTCCCACGCGTGCTGTACCGGGCAGCGGCACGACAGGCCGGACGCCTCATTCGCCGTCTGCCGTTCAGCGGTCTGAGCGGTATGTATATCGGCCAGACCACATCCCACCTTCACAAGATTTTCTACAATTTCCATCTTGCCCATCTTAACACCCGGCGTCAGAAAAAGCGGCTGCTGCAGAACCGCTCGTTTCGTCCCGGCGATGCATTACTATGGTAGTGACAAACGGCCCTCCGTCAAACGCAGCAGCAGTCTGTTGTGCCGGGGAACCCGTCGGTGCTTCTCGTAACCCTTTATTCCACAAACGCTTGCGCACCGTCCCAGTCGCTTTCTAGGAGCATAGGGATCGGCGCAGCAACGTGGGGGCGCACCTCAGATTCCGAGCGGTTTTTCTAGACCCCGTTCTCGGCGACCACGTGCGTGGTCATGGCGGCAAAGCGGCGGACGCCGCCCTCGGCCGACCTCAGAACGAGTTCATAGTCCGGGTCAAGGCCCAACACTTCGCCGCTGAACGTACCGTCGCCGTCGCTCACGGTAATCCACCGGCCGAGGGTCCGGCACCGCCGGGCAGCCTCCTCACGAATCTCTTCGGCCCCGTCGCCGGCCATGCGGGCAACCGCATGATCCAGCCTTTCGAGCAGCCCCCTGGCCAACAGGGTGCGGTCCACGTCCGCGCCCAACATGGCCAGGCTGGCAGCGCCGGCGCGGATGTCCGGCGG
>Ga0307378_10006287_pt1 | contig 16310 bp, 8 predicted proteins | sample UN1MG_FD_202238 | JGI IMG/M metagenome (GOLD analysis project Ga0307378, IMG submission 202238) | Soil microbial communities from Risofladan, Vaasa, Finland - UN-1 | ecosystem: Environmental > Terrestrial > Soil > Coastal area > Acid sulfate soil | place: Finland: Risofladan, Vaasa | collected... | reverse complement strand
GCCGACCTCATTTGCCGCGCCACGGGCCTTGACGCCGTGCACCCCATCGAGTCGCTCGCCGGGCATCTGGCGGCCGCCTCGGTCCTCTACGTGCCGCACAGTCCGGCCGAGGGTCGCCTGGCCAGCCGCGACGAACTGACCCGGGCCGACCGGTGCGTCGCGGCCGACCTGTGGGACGGTCGCCCGACGCGCGAGCAGCATCTGGTGGACCTGGTGCGTGCGCGGCTACCGGGCGTCGAGGTCCGCGACCTTTCGCCCCTGCTCGACGCGCTGCGGGCCGTCAAGAGCCCCCGCGAGGTGGCCGTGCTGCGGCAGGCGGGCCGGTTGTCGGCCCTGGCCGTCGCCGAGGCCATGCGGGCCACGCGGCCCGGCATGATCGAGTACGAACTGGGCGCCCTGGCCAACCACATCTACCTGGCCCACGGCGCCCGCGGCGAGGGGTACCGGGCGATCATCGCCTCGGGCTCGAACGCCTGGCACGCCCACTACTTCCGCAACAACTGCCCGATGGCCGACGGCGACCTCGTCCTCATGGACACCGCGCCCGACGTTGGTAACTACACGAGCGACATCACCCGGATGTGGCCCGTCAACGGCACCTACGCGCCCTGGCAGCGGGAGCTGTACGGCTTCATGGTCGAGTATCACAAGGTCCTCTTGGCGCGCATCCGCCCCGGCGCAACGGCCGACCAGATTCATGCCGAGGCCGCCGCCCACATGGCCAAGGTCATCGACCGCACCACGTTCTCGAAGCCGGCCTACGCCCAGGCCGCGCGCCGGACGCTCGAATTCAAGGGCCACCTCTCGCACCCCGTCGGCATGGCCGTGCACGACGTGGGCGGGTACCACTCAAACCCCCTTCGGCCGGGCGTCGTTTTCGCCGTGGACCCGCAGATGTGGGTGCCCGAGGAGCGGCTCTACGTCCGCGTCGAGGACACCGTTGCCGTCACCGACGCCGGCATTGAGAACCTTACCCACGACGCGCCTCTGGACCTCGACGACGTCGAGGCCGCGATGCGCGAGCCAAGCCGCTGGCAGCCCCCGCGACCCGACTCGGGCTGAGGCGCCAGGATGACAAGGTCATAGACGCTCATATCTGGCAGGCGCCGTCCGGGTCGCACAGGTGGCAGCGGACCATCCGGTCGCCGTCGAGCCGCGTCACGGGCGGGTACACGCTGCGGCAGACGGCCATGGCGTGGCGGCAGCGCGGATGGAAGTGACACCCCGGCGGCGGGGCGCTCGGCGACGGCACGTCGCCCTCCAGCCGGATCCGCTGCCGGCCCCCGGACCGGTCGGCACTCGGAATGGCCGACAGCAGCGCCTGCGTGTACGGGTGCAGCGGCCCATCGAAGAGCGTCTCGGCGGCGGCCTGCTCCACGATCCGCCCCAGGTACATGACCGCCACCTCGTCGGCCACGTACTCCACCACGCCCAGGTCGTGCGTGATGAAGAGGTACGTCAGGCCGAACCGGTCCTGGAGGTCGCTCAGCAGGTTCAGGATCTGGGCCTGGATCGAGACGTCCAGGGCGCTGGTCGGCTCGTCGCAGACGACGAAGTCGGGTTCGACGGCCAGCACCCGCGCCACGCCGATCCGCTGCCGCTGCCCGCCCGAGAACTCGTGCGGATACGACCCGGCCGCCCCCGGCCCAAGCCCCACGCACTCCAGCAGTTGCCCGACCCGCTCGCGCCGCCCCGCGGCGCTTCCGCCCAGGCCGTGGACGCGCATGCCTTCCTCGACAATCTCGCGGACCATCATCCGCGGGTCCAGCGACGAGAACGGGTCCTGAAAGATGATCTGGGCGCGACGGCGGAGGCGACGCAGGTCCTCCTGGGGCAGCGTGGCCATGTCGACCCCGTCGAAACGAATGGCGCCCGCCGTCGCGGGCAGCAGGCGGATGAGCGTCTTGCCGAGCGTCGTCTTGCCGCAACCCGACTCGCCCACCAGCGCCACCGTGCTGCCGCGCCGGATGGTCAAGTCGACGCCGTCCACGGCCCTCACCTGCCCCACGACGCGCCTGAAGACACCCCGGCGAATCGGGAAATGCTTCACGACGCCCCGCGCCTCGAGGAGCGGCTCGCCTGCCGGTCCGCCCTCAGGACGCCCCTCGGCCGCCACGGCCGCCAGCCCCACCGTGACCGTCGCGGGCGACCGCACGGTATGAAGGTGGCACGCCACCAGGTGCCCCGGCCCGACCTCGACGGCACGGGGCTCGGCGTCGCGGCACGGGCCGAAGGCGTGCGGGCACCGGTCGGAAAAGCGGCAGCCCGGCGGCAGGCGAGACGGACTGGGCACGACGCCCCGGATGCTCTCGAGCCGCCGGCGACGCTGGGCCCGGCTCGGCCGGCATCGCAGCAGCAACCGCGTGTACGGGTGCTGGGGACCGCCGCAGCCGAAGAGGGCGGCCGCCGGCGCGGTCTCGACGATCTTGCCGGCGTACATCACGGCCACCCGGTGGGCCATCTCGGCCACCACCGCCAGGTCGTGCGTGATGAAGAGCACGGCCGTGCCGAGCCGGTCGCGCAGGTCGCGCAGGAGGTCCAGGATCTGGGCCTCGACCGTCACGTCGAGGGCCGTGGTGGGCTCGTCGGCAATCAGCAGGGCCGGCTCGCACGCCAGTGCCATGGCGATCATGACGCGCTGCTGCATCCCGCCCGAGAGTTCGTGCGGATACTGGCCCAGCCGCGCGGCCGGATCGGGCATCCGCACCAGGCGCAGGCCCTCGACCGCCCGGTCAACGGCCTCGGCCCGCGAGAGGCGCCGGTGCCGGCGGATGGCCTCGACCAGTTGCGTCCGGACCGTCAGGACGGGGTTCAGGCTGGTCATGGGTTCCTGGAAGATCATGGCGACCCGGCCGCCCCGCAGGGCCCGTTTCTCGGGGCCGGTCATAGTCAGGACGTCGCGTCCGTCGAGCCGGATGGCCCCGCCGGCCACGTACCCCGCCGGCCTGGGCACCAGTTGCATGATGGAGAGGCCGGTGAGCGACTTGCCGCAACCCGATTCGCCCACCAGACCCAGCGTCTCGCCGCGGCTGATGGCAAACGAGACACCGTCGACGGCGCGGAGGGGTCCGGCCGCCGTTCGGAAGTACGTCCGCAGGTTCTCGACCTGAAGCAGCGGGCCGCTCATGAGAGTTCCTCCCGGACGCGCAGCCGCGGGTCGAGGGCGTCGCGCAGCGCGTCGCCGAAGAGGTTGGCCGTCAGCACCAGGACGAACATGCCGACGAATGCCCCCGCCAGGCTCCACCAGACGACGGGGTCGCGGCCGAGTTCGCTACGGGCCTGGTCGATCATCGTGCCCCAACTGTACGTGTCCGGGCCGACGCCCACGCCGATGTAACTGAGCACCGCCTCGGCCAGCACCAGGCCGCTGAATCGCAGCACCACGCTGATAAGGACCAAGTGCATCAGGTTGGGCACCACGTGCTGGCGGATGACGCCGAACTTCGAGACCCCCAGCGCCAGCGCCGCCTGCACGTACTCCCGCTCGCGCAGTTTCATGGCCTCGCCGCGCAGCACGCGACACAGCGAGACCCAGCCCGTCAGCCCCATGACCACGCACAGTTGCGGCAGGCCGCGGCCGAAGACCAACATGAAGGCCACCACCAGCAGCACCCACGGCACCGACGCCAGCGTGCTGTACAGGTATTGGACGACGTCGTCGACCCACCCGCCGAAGAACCCCGCCAGCACGCCGAAGGCGATGGCGAACGGCACGGCGATGAGCGTCGTCAGCCCGCCCACAATCAGGGCCGTGCGGACACTTTTGACCGTGGCGCAGAACACGTCCTGCCCCACCTTGTCGGTCCCCAGCAGGTGCCCGCGGGGGTGCTCGAGCGGCGGGTAGGCGCGCTGGGTGACCGTTCGGCCGTTTACCTCGACCTCGACGGCCTCCTTCATGAGCCCGTGCCGGGCCAGCGGCGCCGAGTAGGTCTTCTCGGGCCTCGCCAGGGGCGCGAGGACCCGGTCGAGCGCCGAGCGCGGCGGCGTATACAGCGGCCGTCCCGACGCCGTGAGGCGCGGGGCGCCCTGGGCGTCGCGTTCGACGTCGCGCCACGAGATGCTGTCGAGCACCGCCACGCCGACGTCGATCCCAAGGACCACGAGCGAAATCACGGCCAGCCGGCTGCGGCGGACCTCGCGCCAGGCGTTCTGCCACATGTCCCGCCGCCGGGCCCGCAGCCAGAACCCGACGCCTCCCAGCACCGTTACGGCGAGCGCCGCGTTCGACACCAGGGGCACGCGCAGGTCGGCCACGGCGGGTACCCGAGACAGCCACCGTACGCCCAGGTACGCGCCTGCCGCCAGGGCCGCCAGCGCCGCGAGACTGGCCAGCAGTTTGGCGACGTCGCGGGCCGACGGCGCCCCGTACAGGTTGCGGGTGTCGCCCGCGCCCAGCGTAATCCGCGGGTCGACCAGCGTGTAACTGATGTCGGTCATCACCAGGCCCACCAGGTAAAGGATGGCGCTGATGTACACCATCGCCCGCACGATCGCGAAGTCCTGGGCGTGGATGGCGTCGATCGTCATGCTGCCCAGCCCCGGAATCGCGAAGAACGACTCCATAATCAGGCTGCCCATGAACAGAAACGGGATGGCCGTGACGGCGCCGGTGAGGATGGGGATCATGGCGTTCTTCAGGACGTGGCGAAACAGGACGGCGGCCTCGCCGAGTCCCTTGGCCCGGGCGGTCCGGACGTAGTCGCGGCCGGTCTCCTCGAGCATGACGGTCCGGTAGTACCGCACGCCGCCGCCGATGCCGGCCACGACGCCGATCACCACCGGCAGGAACACGAATCGCGGCATGGCCCCGCCCCAGTCGAACCCCGAAATGGGCAGCAGCCCCAGCCACACGGCAAACACAAACTGGCCCACGATAATATAGAATAGCGATGACACCGACATCAAAAGCACGCACACCACCGTCCCCCAGCGGTCCAGGTACGTGCCCCGGCAGAAAGCGATGATGAGGGCGACCGTGATGTTCACCGCCATGCCCAGGGCGAACGTGGGCACGGCGATGGCCAGGCTGGGGCCCATGCGGCGGCGAATCTCCAACCCGATCTCGCGGTCGGTCACGTCCGAGCGGCCCAGGTCGAACACCAGCAGCCGCGCGCACTTCTGGACGAACAGGGTGGCCGTGACCTTCCGCAGGCCCGGCTCGGCCGTGTTCAGAAAGAGCGGCAGGTAGTAACCGTGCTCGCGTTTCCAATTCTCGATGGCCTGGGGCGTGGCGTGTTTCTCGCCCAGGATGCGCCGGGCCATGTCGTCGGGCTTGTTTACCACGAAGAACAGCAGGAACGTCAGGACGACGACCCCCAGGACGATCGGCACGGCGTAGATCAGGCGGCGGACGATGTAGGCGAGCATGGTGCTAGGCCTCCTTGGCCCGTCGGACGGCCGCCCAAACGGCCGGCACCCCGGCCGCGACCAGCACCGCGGCGAACACCGCAATGGGCGTCCAGCGAGGCGCGTTCCACTCGCGACGGCGCTGGGCCCGCAGGGCCGTGTCGATCTTGCGGTACTTCAGAATGTTGGTGTTCATGGCGTGCGGATAGGCGTTGCCCAGCCACTCGTGGACCAGCGAATACGCGATCGGGTAGTACCCAAAGATCCAGGGCGCGTCGTCCTGGGCGATGCGGTTCATTTGCCGGATGATGGCCAGGCGCTGGGGCGTGTTCTCCATGTTCCGCATCTCGGCGAAGAGGCGGTCGAACTCGGGGTTGGCGTAATTGGCGTTGTTCTCGCTGCCGCCGCGGCTGCGCGAGTTGGGCCCGTACAGCAGGAACAGGAAGTTCTCCGGGTCGGGGTAGTCGGCCAGCCATCCCCAGGACAGCACCTGGTAGTTGCCGCTCTGGATTTTGTCCCAGAGGCGGTTGAAGTCGCTCGTGCGTGCGTCGAGGCGAATGCCCAGTTTGGCGAACTGCTTGGCGACGAACCGAAGGTGCGGCCGGTTGGCCGCCGCCACCCACGCGTTGTCGAACGTCACCACAAGCGGCGCGCCGTCCGGGCCGTAACCGTCCGGGTAGCCGGCCTCGGCCAGGAGCCGCTTCGCCTCGTCCAGCGACCGGCGGACCGGCCGGCTGCGCGGCCCGTCCCAACGGTACACGACCAGGTTGACACCGGCCTCGCCTTCCTCGTAGCCGAAGACCTGGGGGGGAATGGGGCTGTGGGCCGGTATGCCGCGGCCGTTCAGGAAGATGCCAACCTCCTCCTCCACGTCGAAGGCGATGCTGATCGCCTGCCGCAGTTTCCGCTGCTTCTCGCCGTAGCCGCCCACGACCGGGTCGTTCATGTTGAAGGCGAAGTAGTACACCGTCAGGGCCGGCGTGGTCAGCAGGCGGATGCCGTTCCGCGACATCTCGTCGGAGAGCGTCGCGTCGCCCTGTGACGTCAGCGTAACGGCCTGGTCGAAGATGTCGCTGCTGATGTCCGACGAGTCGTAGTAGCCCTGGAGAAACTTGTTCCAGCGTGGAATCCACTCCCGCTCCATCCGGAAGACCACCCGGTCGATCATCGGCAGGGGCTTGCCGACGTCGTCGAGCATGCCTTCGGACCGCATCATGTCGTAGACGGCCCGGGCCCTGGCGTCGCCGGCCGCCGGCTCGGGCAGGTCGGGGTACCGCTCGTCGCGGAAGTTCTCGTTGCGTTCCAGGATGATCTGGTTCGTCGGGTCGTACGACCCCAGCCGGTACGGGCCCGTGCCGACGATGTTCCGGTCGAAGACGATCGAGCGCTCCAGCAGTACGGGCTGGTCGAAGAACTCAATCGCCTCCGGCGGCACGGGGGCGAAGAACGGCAGGATCATCCAGTAGAGGATCTGCGGATACGGGTGCAGCAGCACCACCTCGAAGGCATGCGAATCGACCGAACGGACGCCCGGCAGGTCATACGCCTCGTAGTCGAGCCGGATCGGGTTGTACTTCTCGTCCTGCTGCTGATTGTAGAGCGGGCCCGCCGCCTCGCGCCGCCGCTGCCGCGCCGCATCCAGCGCCGAGGCCAGTGCTTGGCTGTACTCGCGCATGCCCAGGATGTTCTGTTCGAGCGTCGGCAGGATGGGACACGACAGGCGCGGGTCGGCCAGCCGCCGGATGGCGTGGAGGTAGTCGGCCGCCAGGAGTTCGCGCGTGGCCGTCTGGCGGAAGTCCTCGACCGACCGAATGCCGGCAACGTCGGCCGCCGTGAGCCGCCGGTTCGCCTCCACGAAACACGGGTGGTCCTGGTACCGGATGCCCGGCTGAATCCGGACGCTGTAGACCGTGGCCTCGAGGGTCCGGCCCTGCCAGGTGACGCTCCGCGTCTCGGGCCGCGGGACCGCCATCGCCGTCAGCGGCGCCACGGTGTACGGGCGCTTGAGGAAGTGGTACTGGAACGGCGGCTCGACAATCTGGTACAGGAGCGGATAGGCCCCGCCGCCGTACGCCCGGGCGGGGTCCAGGTGGTTGGGTTCCTCGACGAAGGTCCCGTAAAGCGTAGAAGCCTGCTCGTCGGAATCGGGATACGGCGAGTTCCAGGATGCCAGAATCGCCGCGCCGAGGCAGAGCCACTGCACCAATCTCGTCCCTTCCGCGCAACGGCCTGCGGCCTTGGCAACCCGTGAATCAGCCAGAAGGATCCTGTTTCCAGCGCGGCAGGTTCCCGCACCTGCCGCACGACGAACCCCGGGCGCGACAGCCGCGCCATTACGACTTGCGCTGAGGCCCGCGCCGCTGCCCGTTCACGGTGACGTTCCGCCTCTCGTCAATCACCACGCGATCTCCCTCGCGGACAGGGCCGTAGTACGCGCCGTTGACGGCGAAGTCGATGCGACCGTCGCGCTGCTTGACCACAATCTCGACCTCGCCCATGGCGATCTCGTGTTTCGACTCCGACCCCAGACCCCAGGACGTGCTGCTGGTGGACGAGCGGGATCCGCCGCCGCCGGGCTCGCGGACCTCGAACTCGACGCCCGCCACCCGCGCAGAGCCCTGTCCGCCGCCACTCCTGACGTAGTCGCCACTGCACCGCGCGATGCCCTTCCCGCCGGGACCGATCTGGGCCGGAGACGGCCGCATGTCGCGGCGAACCGTGCACGCCCACGGCAGTATCAGCGCGCCTGCAACAGCGCCTATCGCCAGCGCCATGCCGGCCACCACCATGGCGATGATCCCGAGAATCCAGACCGCCTTCCACCGCTTGACCAGCCCGAGGATCAGCATGGCCGCGCCCGCCAGCCCCACCAGCAGGATGACGACCAGAACCAGCAACAGTAAGATCGACGCCGTCGGCCGTACCATAAACGCAAGCATCATGGCAAAACCCTCCTTCCGCGGCGGCGTGGAAACGGCCGCGCCCGGACCTTCGGGCAGAACCTGCCGCGACACGGCCCTGCCCGGTCCCATCCCAAAACGCCCCACCTGCCCCCGTATGGTAGCCCCTACGAGCGCCCGCCGCAAGACCGCATCGTGCCCGACCGAGGCCGCAAGGGCCACCGCCGCTCAGCCCATCGAGGAGACCGATCTCGGTGACGTTCCGGACGCGGTCGCGGTTGCGACGGAACAGACCCACGACCTCTACCTGCCGGCGGCCACCGAGGTCCGACGCCGCCCGCGCGCCGCAACCGGGCCGCGAATATCCCATGCCGGCGACGGCTCCACCACTATAATGGCAACCGGGCTTGCCGTGCGCTCGTGCGGACCGCTCCGTGCCGGGCGCCCGGCGATTCCCCGCCGGTCGAGCGTCGCGCGGAGACGGGGATTGGAGCCAACGCCCATGCGGAATCTCGCCGTGCTTCTCTCGGCGGTTCTCTCATGCGTGACAGGACCGCAGGCCGCTGCGGCCGGCGCGGGCGAGGCGTTCGTCGGACGCTACGTCCGGGGCGAGGGCGACACCGAGTACCTCGAACTCCTCGACATCTCCCGCCGCATGCTCGACGCCGACCCGGAGTTCCAGAATCTGGCCATGCTGTACACGCCCCGGTGGAACGGCTTCGTGGAGGGGCCCAGGTGGGACGCCTGGTGGATCCAGAACAGTTACGGGACCACGTTCGGCGCCCTGCCGCTGCTCGAGGAACCGTACCGGACCTTCCTCGCCAACGCCAACGACCTCTGGTTCCGTTTCATCGGCGACGGGCGGCCGTACAAGGCGGTCTTCGGGGGATGGGAATACGTCGTGCCCGACGGGCAACTGTGCGACGCGGCCACCCCCGAGGGCGCCATCCATAAGCAGGGCGACGGGCGCGTGGCCATTCACGACTTCGGCCTCGAGTTCACGGCTGCCGGGCTTTTGCTCCAGGCCGAGGCGCTGCTGGTGAGCCGCGACGCCGACGCCCGGCGTCACTACCTGCCCCTGCTCGAGCGCTCGGCCAACCTGCTCGAGACCCGGCGCGACCCGGCCAACAACCTCTTCCTGGCAGGGCCGGCGGCCAACCTGCTCGCCCCGAGTTACGCAGGCTGGAAGAAGCCCGACGGCACCTACGGCCAGGCCTACTTGGCGGGCCTGTCGGTGACGACCATCGCCGCCCTCGACCGGCTGGTCGAACTGGAGCGGCTCGCCGGACGGACGGACCTGGCGCGGCTCTACGCCGAGCGGCGCGACTTGGCGCGCCGGGGCCTACCCGCCCTCCTGACCGACGAGGGATACTTCGTCAAGTACGTCGACCCGGACGGGACGCGGCACGGCGTCTACGGGGCGGCGCGGCACGGCTACTTCGAGGCCACCGTCAACCACGACGCGATCGCGCTCGGGGTGGTCGACGACGGCCAGGCCCGCCGCATCTGGGAGAAGATCGCCTCGATCCCAGGGCTGAGGCCGCACCAGTTCATCGTCACGAACTTTCCGACCCTTGACGACATGTACGAGTCCGGCGGTTTCTTCACGTTCGGGCACTGGGTGAACGGCGGCCACTGGTCGACGTGCGAGGCGCGGATGATCCTGGCCTACTGCCGCCTGGGACTCTACGAGGAAGCCCGGCGGTCGATGCGGGCCCTCCTCAGGTTTGCGCGGGCCTTCCGCATGGACAATCCCCTGACGCAGGGCGGGGCCGAGGTCTGGTTCACCGGCGACCCGATCCACCTGTGCTACGACACGTTCGGGCCCCCGGCGGCGCTGCTCCGCGGCCTGTTCGGGTACCAGTACGGCGCCGACGCCCTCGTACTCACACCCCGGGTGCCGCCGGGCGTCACGCGCCTCGAGCAGCATTTCCCGGTCCGCTTCGGTGCCAAGCGGCTGTACCTGGCAACGGCGGGAGCGGGGCCGGTCACCGCCGTCCAGGTCAACGACAGGCCCTGGACGTCCTTCGACGGCGGTCGCGTGATCCTGCGGTATGACGAGATGCCTGACCGGGCGGTGGTGCGAATCGGGCTCGGCGGCGCGGCTCCGCCAGCGTTTGTTCCTGCCGAACGCGCGCCGCGGCCGGGGCCCCCGCCCCCGGACGACGACCCCGTGTGGCAACCCGAATGGCCGACCATCACGACCAACGCCCTGCCTTTGCGGATCGGGGCCGACAGCCAGGGCGGCAGCCGGTTTCGCGGCGATATCCGACGGGCGAGCCTCTTCAACCGCGCGCTGACCGAAGCGGAAGTCGCCGCCCTCGCCGCCGACGATCCCGGCCCCCTCGCGCAGGATCCGGCACTCGTGGCCGAGTGGCGATTCGACCGCGCCGACCGCGGCGCGTTCCCGGCGACGGCTGGCGCCGCGCTCCCCGCGCGCATCGTGGGCAAGGTTGAGACCGTCGAGACGCCCAAGGGCCCGGCGATCCGCCTCCGAGGCGAGGGGTACCTGGAGGTCCCGCACGACGCGAGACTCGACCTGACCCGCGCCGCCACTCTGGAAGCCCTCGTCGCGCCCGATGCGCTCGGCCAGGGCGGCGGCCGCATCATCGACAAGTCCAAGGTCGGCACGGACAACGGCTACCTCCTGGACACGTACCCGAAGGATTCGTTGCGCGTGATCGTCGAGGCGGGGCACTTGGCGCACAACGCCCGGCTGGCGCCGGGAGAATGGGTCCACGTGGCGGCTGAGGCGAAACCGCAGGTCGCGCCGCACCGCGGCCTGCGGCAGCGGGTGGCCCGGGCGAGCCGCTTCCTGGATCTCATGATCGAGGCCGGTCTCGGCGACCGCTACGAGGCGTCCCACGCCGCACTCCTCGTGCGACAGGCGAACGTCATGGCGGCCCGCCGGCGGATGCTCGCGGAGGGAACGCTGGAGCCCCTGCCGGGCATCGCCCGGGTGCCGGCGGAGAAGTCCTACTACGAAGCGGCACAGCGCCTGGCCGAGGGCATGGAGCGCGTCCTTGGCGGGTACGAGAAGTCCACCGACCTTTCCGAGCAGAAAGTGTATGCCCTGTGGGGGCAGGTCCGCTCGCCGCCCGGATCCTGAGGGGCTCGCCTTGACGCCGGCGGAGTTCGCCGAACGGCGTGACCCGCCAGACTCGAGGGGCCCCAGGCTTCAGGTTCAGATCGCCGACCGCCAGGCGTGCCGGGCCCGCAAGGGGCTACCGGATCGTCACCTCCAACTTCTGGCCCGCCTCAAGCGTCACGTCGGCGGCGAAGGCCAGCCGTAACCCGCCCTTCTCGACGGCCGGCCGGGCCTCGACCTTCTTGCCGGCCGCCGTCACCGTCACCTTGGGCGAGGCCGCCTTCTCCGGCCACTGGAGATCCAGCGTCCGCAGCCTCAGCCTGCCCTGTTTCAGTTCGATCGCGCTCTGCTGGGTGGCGCCGTCGCGTTTCTGGCTGAAGGTGCCCCAGCCCTCGGCCACCGTGAAGGCCGCGCGGAAATCGTCGGGCGTCAGTCGAGGGGCGAAGGCGAGGTATCCCTTGGGGCCGTGATACCCGTACCCGCACGCCGCCAGGTACACGCCGTACGAGGCCTTGGCCCGGGCGTAGTGGTCGCCGCACTCCACCTCGTTCCAGGGGTTGCGGCGTGACGCGTGGTAACGGTCGTGGATCATCCGCGCGACGGCCAAGCCCTCCATCAGCATGCCTTCCCAGATCATGTGCCCGGCCACCTGGTACTCGAAGCCGGTCATGCACTCGTTGAAGTAGGAGTCGAAGCCCTGCTGGACCCGTGCAGCGTCTCCCTTGGGCCAGGAGCACATGAGCAGTCCGCCCTCGCCGGCCATGGCATACCAGCGGCCGGGCTTGTTCTTTTCGCGGAAGGGGCCCACGTCCGGGGTGAAGTTGTACCGCCACAGCGACGCGAGGGCCTTCTTCACGTTCGCCTCGCTCAGGATTCGCCCGAGCCCGACCTGGTAGGCCCAGCTCTGGCCGAAGACCTGGTCGATCTCGCAGCCGTTGTGCGAGCCCACGCTCTTGACGTGGTCCTTGTCGGGAATGTGGACGTAGTACTCGCCGTTGAAGAGTTCCCGGTCGATGCTCTTGCTGCCGCGATCGACGATCCGGCGCATCTCGCCCGCGAAGGCGCCGTCGCCGACCTCCTTGGCCATTTCCTCGCAAGCGCGGGCGGCGGCCACGTAGAGCGAACTGAGCCACGCGATCTTGCCGAACCACTGCTGGTCGAGGGTGTTGTGCTGTCCGCCCACGAGAAGCCCCTCGCCGTTGTCCATCCGCACCAGGCACTGCATGGCCAACTTGATCTTCGGCCAGAGCTCCTTCACCAGCGCCACGTCCGCCGACATCTGGTGTTCGCGGTACACGCGGAGGATGCAGCCCGCCTGGCCGTCGACGGCCAGCCCCGCGCCTTCGCCGCGGTGGTTGATGACGCCGCTCTGCGGATCCATCGCCTTGCCGAAATCGGTCCGCCGGCGCAGGTCGCGCTCCAGTTGCGGGAACAGCCGCGCGACCGCGTGGGCGTAGTGCCAGACGTGCGTGCACGTGCCCTCGCAGCAGCCGACGCCTTCCCAGCCGTAGAAGCGCCCCGTGTTGAACCAGTGGCAGGTCGAGGTGGCCAGGGTCGAGGTGTTGGCCATCGTGCGGTCGAGGAACCAGTACGGCAGCGTCGAGTCGTACCAGGTGTCGCGCCAGAGCCGCGTCTGCCGATAAAGCGTATCGAAGTTCCTGGCCACGTGATCGGCCACCTCCGCCGCAGACCGGAACCGCGCGGCATAGAAGCGCCCGCCGTCTTTCAACCGCAGGTTCGGGAAGTGCCACACGACGACGAACGTGACCGTGGCCGCCTGGCCGGGCTCCAGCGAGAACCGCCGGCCCAGGGCGCCCACGAGTTTCTGCCCGAACGGCTTCTCGGCGGCCGGATCCGAGGCCAGGCCCGCCTCGGCGAAGAGGCTCTCGGGGCGCTTGCCGTCGGGCACTGCGGCCGCGCCCTGGTTCCCGTCGGGCCCCTCCAGGATGCCCAGCCCCATCGTGCCGAAGTCGGGCTGTTCGGCCAGCACCACGTTGGGCCCGCGCGGCTCATCGCTGAAGACGATGTCGTCTATGCCGATGTTGCCCCAGCCGCCGCGTTCGTTGTCGACGACCTGGAGCCTGGCGGACTTGCCGGCCCACGGCCGCACGTCGAAACTGTGCGGTTCCATCCGGTTGTCGTTCTTGCCCGTGGCCGAGAGCACGGCCTGGTCGCCCACCAGGAGGTTGACGCAGGTCCTGTCTTTGTGCGCGCCGCCGCCGACCAGGAAGGTGACGTAGTCCCGCTCAATGGTGAACGGCTTGCTCGTGAGCGTGCCGATGGCCGAGTCCTTTTCGCCGACGTTGCCGCCCGGGGCCGAGGCGTGCGAGTTGACGAGCCGCTTGCCCTTGGACTGCACGTCGCCCTGGTAGCTGGGCATCTTGCTCTTCTCGACGGGGCCGCTGCCGAACGCCGTGCCGGTGACCGTCCAGCCCTCGTACGTCTCCTTCTCGAAGTCGTCGAACACGATGTCGGGCCGCTTCTCCGGGCGATTGGCCTGTGGCGCCGCCTCGGCCCGGCACTCGAGGAATCGCCACCCCTCGCGCGGCACGAGGCGGTTGCGGCGCACCCCGATGCCGGGCCGTCCCGAGCGCAGGCAGACGGCATTCTCCAGCCATCCCGCCAGGAGTGCCTCGATCGTCTCCGACCCGGTGTTCCTGACGGTGAACCGCATGACGGTGGCCGGCAGGCTCGACGCCTCGGCGCTCAGGGGGACGAACGGCGAAAAGGCCTCCAGCGACACGCGGACGGGCGCGGCCGGGTCGCGGTACTCGACGAGCCCGATCGGGTACTCGCCGCGGAACGAGACGTCGCTGAATCCGCTGCGGTCGAGGGCGCGGACCTCCTTCTTCCCGCCGGCCGCGATGCGGATCGCGAATCCCTGGTCCAGCGGCGTGGCCGGCTTGGGCGGATGGGCGTAGTGCCCGTCGCCCGTGCCGATGTGCTGGTTGAAGATGTCCCAGTGCCAGAGTTTGCCGTCGCCGCCCAGGTACAGTTGCCCCGCGCAGATGCCCCCGATGGGCATGCCGATCAACTCCAGGTCCTTGCCCCGGTAGACGGTCGGCGTGCCGCGCGCCAATAGTGACTTGACCCACTCGGGCGACAGTTTCTTGTCGGCCGGGACGAGTTTCTCGAAGTCGGCGGCCTCGAACGGCCCCGCGACGGCGGGTGTCCCCGCCGCGGTCACGGCGGCCCCGGTTCCCGCCAGGATGAGGAACTCCCGCCGGCTCAGGCCGCCTTGGCAGACGCAGTCCGAAGAAGAGCACGGTTTCTTGCCGTCGTTCATCAGGATTCCTCCTTGTGCCGCATGGGCTGCTGTTCCGATTCCGGGGCCCACGCCGGAACAATCAGCCGGAACTGCCCGGATGACTTCCTGCTGACAACCGCCGGGAGCCGTACTCTCGAATGTACCTCGTTGGCGAGATTGGTCAAGCCGATTCGCGATGCTCCGGAGTGAGGTGCTCACCATCTTGCATGCGGATGGCGTGCGACTTTTGGGTCGTCCGGGTCATGGGACAACTCCGGCGTGGACCTCCGGCGGAGGCTCCACGCCGCCGCTCCACGCCTCAACGCCCCCTCCGCCCTCGGCCCCAGAATCCGAAGCCGCACCAGGGGGGTACGATGTCTGGGGCGCTTCCCAGTGCCAATATGGTTTTGCCTTGTTGCAAATCATTCGTCTTGCAATAATGTCAGCCTCAACTCTCAACGAAAGGAACCTGACATGGCAAAAGCAAGTAGAGCCGCATTCCGCGATCAGGCTCAAGGTTTCGGGTTGCTCTCGGATCCCACGCGGCTGGGGGTCCTGTCGCTGCTCGCGAAGGGGCCGAAGAACGTCACGGCCCTATGCAAGGCCATGAAGTTGAAGCCACCCACCATCAGCCACCATCTGGGGCTGCTCCGGATGGGCCGCCTGGTGCAGGGCACGCGCGAGGGCAAGGCGGTGGTGTACACGGCCGACCAGGCCAACCTGAAGGCACTGGCCGCCGGCCTCGCTAGACTGACACCCAAGAAGTGACGGTCGACGGGGAAGGACGTTCTCTCGTCGAACCGTTGGCCGTCAAGCGGCCGCCCTTTATCCGACAGGAGCGAGCGCGTGAGCTAGGTCGAGTCCGTCGTGGCTGCACAGGACGAAGTCGGGGAGACGCCTGTCTGGGTCCCGGACGAGCAGGCGCTCTGGTGGATCGACGTCGAGGGGAAGCGTGTCCATCGGCTCGACCCCGCCACGGGGCAGGTGCGGACGCTGGCGGTCGACTTCCCCATCACGGCCCTTGCGCGGCGAGCCCGGGGCGGATGGATCGCGGCCTCGAAGACGGGGCTCTACTTCTGGGATCACCGCACGAACCGCTCCGAGTTCATCGTCGACCCCGAGGCCGGGAACCCCGACGTCCGGCTCAACGACGGCGCGGTCGACCGACAGGGCCGCTTTTTGATCGGCACGCTCAACCAGAAGGATCTGGGCGCCCCGGACGGCTCACTCTACCGCCTCGACCCCGACCGCTCGATTCACAAACTCGACACGGGCTTGGCGGTGGCGAACGGCATCGGGCTAAGCCCGGATGGCCGGACCCTTTACGTCACCGACATGTTCCACAGCCGCATCCTCGCCTATGACTACGAGACTCGCGCCGGGACGGTCAGCCGCCGCCGCACCTTCGTGAACGTGCCCGCCGAGGCGGGTCTGCCCGACGGTCTGATCGTCGACGCGGCGGGCTTCGTCTGGAGCGCCCACTGGGGCGGCTCGCGGGTCACGCGGTACGATCCCGACGGGAAGATCGAGCGCCAACTGAACCTCCCCGTCACCAACGTGACGTGCATGGCGCTGGGCGGCCCCGCGCTCGACGAACTCTACGTCACGACCGCCTGGTTCATGCTCGACGATGCTCAGCGGAAGGCCCAGCCCATGGCGGGGGACCTCTTCCGAGTCAAGACCGACGTCCGAGGCCTGGTGGAGCCGGGGTTCGCTGGGTAGGGCAAGG
>Ga0307378_10006285_pt1 | contig 16311 bp, 15 predicted proteins | sample UN1MG_FD_202238 | JGI IMG/M metagenome (GOLD analysis project Ga0307378, IMG submission 202238) | Soil microbial communities from Risofladan, Vaasa, Finland - UN-1 | ecosystem: Environmental > Terrestrial > Soil > Coastal area > Acid sulfate soil | place: Finland: Risofladan, Vaasa | collected... | reverse complement strand
AAACTATTTTTGAAAAGGCTGTGTACTATAAAGGTTTCCAAAAACTATCGCCGAAATTCAGGAACTTGCTGCTCGATTATCTCAGCCAAGCGGCGTAATCATATAAAATGGCAAAAGTCGAGCTAAGTGCCGTATTGCCGCTGCCATACTCGGCATTGATATCAGCATCGTAGTCCAATAGCAGTTCCACGACATTCATGTGACCTTCGCCTGCCGCCGAGTGCAGCGGTGTTTGACCAGTTTCACTTGTTGTGTTGACGTCGGCGCCGTGAGCGATAAGAAGCTTCGCCGTTTCTTTCCGGCCCCACGCCGCGGCGTAGTGCAGTGGCCTGAGGCCTCGCCTGTCTCTGGCATTGAGTTTGGAACTGCGGGAGATAAGCAATTGAACCTGACCGAAATCGCCCGCCTTGATGGCCTGATGCAGCGGCGTTAAGCCATTCTTCAACAGTCCCTTTACGTCGTCATCGACCTTCGCACCCCTCGCAATAAGCAGGTCCGCCAATGTGTGCCCTGGATAGTCTTTACGCGCTGCTATCATCAACGGAGTATCATCTTCGTTGTTTCTCAATTCCATATTGGCGTGGCGCTTTATAAGTTGTTCTATTACAGACGTTTGTCTTTTTTCGACTGCAAGGTGCAACGGCGTCGAGCCTTGATCGTCCGTTGCATTGATATCGGCGCCTTTGGAGATGAAGAACTCGACCAGTCCGCTATTACCGCCGACAGCCGCAGCGTGCAGCATGGTTAAGCCCGACGCGGTCTCTGCGTCTATATCGGCGCCTTCGGCAACAAGGAACTCGGCGATGATCTTGTTGCTTGATATAGCCGCGGAATGGAGAGGAGTGCGGCCGTAATCGTCTCTTGCGTCGACGTCTGCGCCATTGGCGATGATCAGTTTTGCCACGTCTTTGTAGCTGTACTGGGTTCGGCTGTGCCGCCCGGCACTCACCGCCCAGTGCAGCGGTGTCTCGCTCTTGGGGCCTTTCGCATTCACATCGGCGCCTTTGCCAATCAGAAACTCAACAATGTCAACGTCAGCGTTCAGGGCCGTATTGTGCAGGGGCGTCCGGGCCTCCTTGTCTCGTGCATTGACCTCAGCGCCGTTGGCTATCAGCAACTCCACGATCCTCTTGTGCCGAGCGTAAGAAGACCTGGGAAACCAAAAAGCAGTCGCCTCGTGCAATGGCGTCCGTCCATCCTTCTTCCTGGCGTTGACATCAGCCCCGCCGGCAATGAGTAATCCAGCCACTTGTTCGTGCTGGTTCCAGGCAATTGCCTCGTGCATCGCGGTGGCGCCCGAATCATTAGCTGCATTCGCATCGGCACCTTTGGCAAGAAGCAGTTCTAACACGCCGGAGCTGCCCGCCCTCGCCGCCACGTGCAGGGGCGTGTCGCCGGACTTGCTTGGCGCGTTCACGTCGGCCCCCTTGTCGATCAACGCCTCAGCGGAATCGAAATCACCCCTGTCGGCTGCAAAGTGCAGCACAGTCTGATCACCTGAACCTTCCACAGTATTTGGATCGGCGCCGTGAGCCAGAAGTACTTTGGCCGCCTCGGTATGACCCGCGACAATTGCCCAGTACAGAGCAGTTTCATCATTTTGATGTTTCTTACGAAATGATTTGGGCTGAGTAGGCGAAACCCCCTTGATTTCGACATCAGCCCCCTTGTTTGCAAGCAGTTCAACAACATCGCTGTGTCCGTTGCAGGCCGCATAGAACAATGGTGTCTCACCGTAAGAGTTTTTTGCATTAACAACAGCACCCTTATCAATAAGAAATTTAACAATATCCAGATATCCACTTTCAGCCGCATATTTCAAAGGTGTTTCATCGACAGTGTCTAATGTATTGACGTCGGCACCTTTACCAAGAAGTAATTCCACCACATCCTTATGACCTCGACGAGCTGCCTCATGAAGTGGCGTGCGTCCTGAATCAGACCTCAAGTTTATGTCTGCACCATTGGCTAAAAGCAATTCCGCAACATTTTCGTGTCCGTATTTGGCTGCGTAGTATAAAGGCGTCCAGGTGTTCCTGTCTTTTGCATTTACGTCGGCGCCTTGGGAAATCAGCGATTTGACTTTATTAATATTGCCATCCATGGCGGCTTGGTGCAGCCGAGGCTTGATACTGGTAGGCTCTTTCCTGCATCCGCCGGCAAGAAACATAAACACCAAAATCAGGTAAAAAAGTTTATCGCGTTTCATTTAACAGTTCCCACCTGATAATAAGGCAATGCAGGTCGCAAAGGTCACGACTTTTTTTGAAATTATCCGCTGCACGGCTTCAGTGTACACGAATTCGGTATGATGTCAACAGCCGCGAATTGAATCTATGCAGGTGGTCCATCAGCAAATCAGGTCGGCTGAGGTCAGTCGAAATAATCGCTGATGCCGTCGGCGATTGCCTGGGCGAGGCGGTACTGGAAGGAGCTGCTTCGCAGAAGGGCGGCCTCCTGAGAATTAGAGAGATAACCTAACTCGACCAGAACGGCAGGGCCTCGGGTCTCCACCAGGACGCGGTAATCCGCCGTTCGCGTTCCGAAGCTGTTCAGGCCCGTTCCGGCCATCGAACCGGCAATCGCATCCGCCGCCCGGCGAGAAGACCACGATGCCGAGTTCGCTACGTACATCGTGAAACCTCGCCGCGATCTGTCCGGTGAAGAGTCCGAATGGATGCTCACAAACAAATCCGCGCCGAGGTCGTTTGCTACCGCCGCGCGATCTTCAAGTTCGATGAAGTAGTCAGACGTCCGTGTCATTTTGACTCTCAGGCCCTTTTGCCCGAGCAGCCGTGCAACCTCGCGGGCAACCGCCAGATTGACGCCTTTTTCGTAAAAACCAAGAACACTGGTTGCGCCGGGGTCTTTGCCGCCGTGGCCGGCATCAATGATAATGCTGCCCGACAATCTCGGAGGCCTGGTAATCAGCGGAGCCGCTTTCATCGCCGAGCGTATCAGTGAGACGAGCGACCTCGATACATAGACTTGCCCTCCCGCTCTATTGATTTCGCCGACCGGCCCGATCGGCTCGGCATTGACGTAAACCTGCCCTCCGCTCATCGTGAAAATCATCACTGTATTGGCCGAATTCTTCAGGGTAAAGTGCGTCGGCTTCGACTCGCTCACACGCAGTCCTAAAAGTCCGGCAAGCTCGTGAATGCTGATAGTCTGTTTGCTAAAAGGTTTTTGATCTTGAATTACGGGGCCCTCAGCAGCCTGCTGGCAACCCGCAATCGCGATAGCTGCCGAGGCAGCGAGTATTAATAGTATTGGTCGAATACCCATTCCGAGGTTATTATCGGTATCTCCGGTCGTTTTACATTAAACTCTTACCTTTTTTTTTAAGCCAGCCTATGCTAATTCTTTCCTGGGGCTCAAAATAGGGGACATAGGGTTTTATATCCAGCAAAGGGGTGCCGTCTAATACATCAATACCTTTTACAAAAAGGATATTGCCTTCTCGTTTTATCAGCCTGACCACCGACAAACCAATCTGATTCGGCCTGCCCGGGTATCTTGTGGCAAACAAGCCGCGTAATTGGTCATCGAGAAAAGGCTTCACTTTTAAGCGATAACCTCTTGATTTATGGAATTTGTATATCAGGATTAAATGCGAGAATCGCTCTGTATCACATAAACCATCCTGATATTTCTCAAAGACCTCCACTCTGCCTATGGCCTTTGACCTGTACGGCTGGATAGGAGTGTCCTTTTTGCTTTGAAACGGACTATGAATTATCCCTATGGGAATAACCTGCATCTCAATATCTCCTGTCAATGGCAACCATGCTGATGACAGGCGTTCTCCAGTGTCATTTCTTCTAATTCACCCGCCCGATACTTTTCGATTATATCCTGGACATTGGCACCTGAAGCCCGATACGCACGTATACCCGCCTCATTGAGCTTCTGGATCGCCCGCTTACCCATGCCGGAGCATACAACCGCATCGATATCTTTGTCATCCAGGACATCGAGCGGATGACAAGTACCGTGTACATGGTGCTGATTAGAATTGTCAACTATCTCACAAGTGCCATTTTGCGTATTGTAGATGGTAAAGAAGGGGGCACTTCCAAAATGACCGTACACATCTGCTTTCTGACCCATATTTGTTTCTGTAGGAATACAAATTTTCATAACTAAAACCTCCCGCATATGAAAAATTCCACATAAGTGCATAAAGACAGCCACCGAAGCTGCTTAAATCACTTTACAGTCTTTATTGTTTCACGCACAGGCCGGACAGAGACCTTCGAGGCGTACCTGCTGGCGGTGGATGATGAAGCCTTTGTGCGGGCTCTTTGCCATCGGCAGCGAAACTCCTGTAAGGCAGTGTGTGTCCCCGCAGTTTGTACAGGTAAAATGGGGATGGCACTGGCTCTCGGTGCAATGGTCGGCCAATTCAAAATGCCAGGCACGTTTGTCCATAAAGGCCTTATGCACAAGCCCGACCTGTAATAAGCTTGCGAGAGTTCGGTAGATTGTAACCTTGTCGAAGTTTTGTTTGCCGGAACGCTCGGCAATCTGTTCCTGGCTTAGCGGTTTGCCGATTTTCATCAGCACCTTCAGTATAGTGACTCTGCCCCGTGTACAGTAAAGTCCCGCCGCTCTCAATATCTTACGCGCCTGCGAATCCAAATCTGATTTCATAACTCCACCTTCAAGTGCTAATGGTGAATATGCGGGGTAGCTGCTCCTGACTTAACGAACAACAGAGGAAAAACAATGTCACTGAAACAGCAGGGCAGCCACACGGCTAAAAACAAGAATCCGAAACTGCCCACTAATTTCAACACCGAAAGCTCCCCGCCCATCGCCATGAGCATATGGAATGAGGAAGCCCAGGTACTGAGCAGGACATGGCCGGCATGCGGGAACTTTGTCTTTGGCTTGAAAAACGCTATCAGCACACCTGCGATTGCAGCGGGTATCACGATGTACCAACCTTCAATAAAGCCGATATGTGCGGCCTCAGAAAAATTTGCATGCTCGTGCGCATGGGCGCCGATACGCATACCCAACAGCAACTCGCCGACATAAGGTATCAGTGAATCACTGAGGGTCCCAATGCAGATTGAGCCGAAAAATCCGATCAGCAGCACAGTAATGAGTTTTCCTCTGCCGGCGTGAAATTGAAACATCGAGGAGATTACTATTGCACTCAAGAACACATGCCCCGGATGGAATACGTAAAATATCCTGCGGCTTGTCTCGTGCTCGAGGTTCTTGAAAAGCAGCATACATAATATGCCGGTTAAAGACCCGAACAGAGTAAACGGGGCGTGGTTCCTGAGTTCTAACGATATGATTGAAAGTTTGTTCATCATTCTTTTTACTCCAAATGCAGCTCTGAAACTGACGTCCTGATACCCACCAGTTTAACCTGAAAAAAAATATCGGATTAACCTGAATAACAATATAAGATCAATAACAATATATGATTTGCAACTAAGTTGCAAATATATTTTCAATTTTTTTTCCCCATTATCATTGGCAAACTCATCCTATTCAAAGAACACCGGACCGGATGTGTCTTTTATGGGGCAAAAAACGTTGCAAATTTCAGGCGAGGCGTGTAAATAATGTTTTGAACATTTGACATTTGGGTTACGAATTTGTATCGAATTTCTCTTTTATACACCAATCAGGCAAAAAAAATGAGGATTACAGAAGAAGTATCAGGGCTTGATCAAATACAAAAAGGCTGCGTGCTGACAATTGGTAATTTCGACGGCGTTCATCTGGGCCATCAGGAGATTTTGGCCGCTGCCAAACAGGCCGCCACGAAAAGACAAGCACAATTGGTGGCCATGACCTTCGAGCCGCATCCGGTGGCGGTCCTGCACCCGGAAAAAGCACCGGGAGTTCTGACGCCGCTGAAGCTGAAGGAACATCTGCTTGCACAATGTGGAGTGGATTGTCTGATAGTGCTGAAGGACAGTTACAGAATTTTGAATCTTTCTCCGGCCGCCTTCGTAGATGAATTTTTAGTCCAAAACGTTCAGCCGGATGTTGTGGTCGAGGGCGAGAATTTTAATTTCGGATATGGAAGAAGCGGCAATGTGAATACGCTCAAAGAATTGGCCGCAGAGTTAGACTTTGAAGTTATTGTTGTAGAATATAAAGAAATCAAACTCGCAGACGGAAAGAATGAAAAAGTCTCCAGTACACTGATCCGGCATCTGCTGCATAAAGGTAAAGTCGCCGACGCTGCCGGGGCTCTGGGCAGGCGTTATCGATTGAGCGGACAGACAATCCCCGGCAAGGGCAAGGGTAAGCAGTTGGGTTTTCCCACGGCCAATATCGATCCCGTAAAACAGATTATTCCCGCCGAGGGAGTTTATGCCGGATTTGTGGAAATAGCTGAAAGCGAAGAACAGCTTTGCAGCAGTGAGCAGAAGATACCGGCTGCGTTCAGTATTGGAAGGGCAAAGACTTTCATATCCGACCACCCGCTTCTGGTCGAGGCCCATATACTGGATCGAGACACGGGAGATTTATACGGCAAATGGCTCGCTATGGATTTCGTGCGGCGCATCCGCGGCCAGCAAAAGTTCGAGACAGAGAAAGACCTCGCCACCCAAATAGCAAAAGACTGCCGACACGCAAAAGAAATCCTGGCCTCAGAGAGTTAACAATTAAATGAAATGGCTCAAGAAAATCTGGCTGAAAATATGGAGTAAAATCAAATGGTTATTCGGCAAAAGGAAAATGCAAAATAATAATATAATCAACGTCGATTGTTGGATTGCATACTTCGATGTGCTTGGTTTTCGAAATAGAGTTGAAATGCTTCCTTGGCAGAGCGTTCGAGAAACATATAACGAGATTTTGAAAGTGATTCAACAAAACAATGGAACTGTAAGCTGTAAATGGTTTTCCGACACGTTTTTTTTCTATACTCCCGATGATAAAGAAGAATCTTTTTTATATATCGAAAGTTCTTTGCGAAGTATTTTTCAAACCATTTTTTTTACGAAAAAAATTCCTTTTCGTGGCTGTTTAACTGTCGGCAATGTTTATATTAATCCTGACGAAAATATTTTCTATGGTCAGGGATTTCTGGAAGCCCACGATATTGCGGAGAACGAGGAATGGATAGGTTATGTTCTGTCAGAAAATGCGTCAGAAAAAGCAAAAAGGTTTTCAGCGAATAGGGAGAGTGTTTTGGATAAGTTGTTGAAATATCAGTACAGGCAATATGATGTCCCATTTAAGAACAACAAAAAGAAAAGATTGGTGGTTCCTAACTTTAACATAGACTTTAACGGCAATTCACCAAATGCTGTAACGCATCAAATTCAATTATGGAACGCTTTGATTACAATGCAAGAAGTTGCCAAAATTTTTGTTTGCGAAAAGGCAAAAAGTGAAAAGATTTCCGGCATGGCCCGATGCCGTGAATTTGAACAGGTATTGAGAAAGTATAACAACACAAAGGATTTTCTTTTAGACACGTTCCCAAGATTAAAAGAGAAAATAAAGAACAAGAATAAACAGATTAGCCCATGAAAGGTTTTAATTAACCGTATTATCTGATTATTGAAACGAATATTTGAAATTGTATAATTCTATATATGAACAAACAAGATACAAGTCCAGATGCCCGGTAGGTTTTGGTCGAGTTATTCTGGAAGGTAACAACCGCCGCTAAAAATATGGATATCTTTGAGGCTTATCAAACCGGCAAAATGCTGGCAATGGCTGGCTTAAGAGAATCCTACCCGCAGGCCAGAGAAGCACAAATCTGGCATTTGTGGGCAAGGAAGCAAATCGGAGAAAAGCTCTTCAATGAAGTATATGGAGAAGTACCGGATCAGTAATCCAAAAGAAACATCCACCCAATTTTGAGGAATTTAAATTACAGATTTCAATTAAAAAATCAAAAAGAAAAATCCATGAGATTTTGTAAGTATCACGCATTGGGAAACGATTATATCGTAATAGAGCCGGATGAGGTTAAAGAGCTAACCGAAGAGCGGATTCGCAGACTTTGCCACCGGAATTACGGTTTGGGCTCGGATGGAATTCTTTACGGGCCGACAGACACAGAAAAGGCCGACTTTGCCTTGCGGATATTTAATCCGGATGGAAGCGAGGCGGAAAAGAGCGGCAACGGACTGAGAATTTTTGCCAGGTTCCTGCGGGACAAAGGTAAGGTCCGAGAGGATGAATTCAGCATTTTGACCGCCGGTGGAAAAGTAAGAGCCAAAGTACACGATAACGGCCGCAGAGTAACCGTTGATATGGGGCGGGTCAGCTTCGAGAGCACAAAAATACCAGTGACCGGAGAGCCCCGGGAAGTTATTAACGAAAAAATGGAAATCGCCGGAGAGACAATAAACTTTACAGCCGCTACTATTGGAAATCCCCATTGTGTGATATTGCGTGAAAATATTTCCGAGTCAGAAACCCGAGCGTTAGGCCCTCTGATTGAAAGTCAGCCGCGCTTTCCAAACAGAATCAATGTACAATTTATGAAAGTTTTGGACCGATCGAATATCAAGATAGAAATATGGGAAAGGGGAGCCGGATACACATTGGCATCGGGCAGCAGCAGCAGCGCGGCGGCAGCAATAGCTCGACGCTTAGGTCTATGCGATTCGAACATTACCGTTCATATGCCCGGCGGAAAAATCGATATAATTGTATCGAATGACTTTTCAATTACGATGACCGGGCCGGTAACAAAGGTTGCAGAGGGCCTGGTATCGGAGGAAATATTTTTTTAACGTTTTATATGATTAAAAAGTATAAAGGATTTATATGACAGGCAACAACGATTTTGATAAAGCAGTCGAGTTAATTGATAAAGCCGGGCGTATCCTGATTACGACCCATACCAAGCCGGACGGGGACGCGTGCGGGTGTATCGCGGCTATGTGTGATGCGCTGGGCGCTGTCGGCAAGAATGTCACGCCTTTGATGCTCTCGCCGGTGCCGCAGTGGTACGAGTTTCTGTTTGCTGAAAAGGCTCCCGTTCTCGGCGAAGATATCCATCTAAAAGATCTGGCAGAAGGGCGGTTCGGCCAGTTTAATTTGATTGTCATAGTCGATACGAACAGCCACAGCCAACTGTCGAAATTTAACGACTTTCTTAAAAAGAACGACAAGCCGGTCCTTGTAATTGACCATCACGCAACCTCCGACGGACTTGGTGACGTGGAGCTGGTCGATTCAGACGCCGCCGCCGCGGCTTTGATTGTTTTCGATTTGCTCAAATACACCGGATGGCCGATTACCGAGAAAATCGCCGAGGCGCTTTTCGTGGCCGTAGCCACAGACACCGGATGGTTCCAGTTCAGCAATACCGACAGCAAGGTATATCGCTCCTGCGCCGAACTGATTGACGCCGGTGCAAAGCCAACGCAAATCTATGAAAATTTGTACCTGAACTTCTCGCAGGCGCGTTTCAAGCTGATGATCGCGATGTTCGACACGCTCGAACTGCATCTTGACGGCCGATACGCAGTTATGCACATAACACAGCGGGATTTCGAGAGGACAGGCGCAGGATACAGTGACACGGAAAATTTAATAAACGAATGCCACCGAATCGTCACGGTCGAGGCTTCGGCTTTGTTCATCGAGCTTAAAGACGGCCGAATCAGATGCTCACTGCGAAGCAGGGGCCCCCTCGACGTCAGCCAAATCGCCACCAAATTCGGCGGCGGAGGCCACAGAATGGCCGCCGGCACCTACCTCCCCGGCCCCCTGGAAAACGCAAAGCAACTAATTATAACGGAAATAGAAAAACAATTTCAGAGCCTTTGACGTCACCGTGCCGGCGATGGCCAAGGATTATTTACCATGTCACTTGCGGCCGGGTGTAAGCCACTGGCTGGAGAACTCTGTCAAATCCTGTCCGTTGATTTTATTGTCGTCAATTATATCTGTTGTCAGGGAGTCTTGTTCTTCACGCCATTGTTCGGCCAGAATGCAGTAGTCGCGAAAATCGACAAGTCCATCATCGTTAAAGTCAGCCGAGCCGACAATCTGTCCCATCTGGCCGAAGATGCCGTAGCGTGAACCGTCCTGGGCATAGCTTTGCCAGACGGTGACGAAATCGCCGTCCCGGTTTATCGCGACAGCAGGGTACCTCTGGTCATCTTCGGCGTATGTATTGACCTGAAATTCGTCACCAATGGGTTCTCCCAGCTTGTTAAATCGCCGGCCGAATATGTCCCTCTCATTGATGTTAGGGTCAATCTTACTCTCCCAGACAACGACAAATTGCAGCCGGTCATTCATTGCGACATGCGGATTCTGCTGCGGGCCGTCAAGGGTCGTATTGACGACAAACTGCTCGCCCAGTGGTGTGCCGTTGGGCTCAAACAGCCGGGCGTGAATATCGTCCAGGCCGGCAAGGTTAGGGTCACCGTCCCAGGCCACAATAAAGTAGCCGGAGTCGTTCATTGCAATCGACGGCCTTGTCACGGAGCTGAAACTTATCGTGCTTACCTCGAAAGTATCCGTCCTTGCCGAGCCGTCTGCGTTATACAGCCGGGCCATAATTGAATTGCGGCTCTGATCCTGCATCCATACCACCGCGAAGGTTCCGTTGGCGTCCGCTGCCACATCCGGATAACGGCAGACCGATGTCACCTCGTTGACGACGAACTCCATTCCCAATAATGCGCCGGCACTATCATACATTTGGCCACATATTGCCTTTTTGCCATCCTCAGGAAAATTCGTACTCTCCCAGACAACTACAAAAGTGCCATCGTTATTCACAGCCACGCCCGGGTAAAGCTGTTTGTCGCCGGTCTGGCTGTTGACGAGTAGTTCACCGCCGACGGGCAAGCCGTTCGGGTCGAACCGCTGAGCTAAAATGTCCTCCATGTCTTCTTCGAACAGCCCCGGCCCGTGCCATGCTACGACAAAACCGGCCGCGGCCTCCATTGCCACGGCCGGTTCCGTCTGGTTACCGGAGGAGGTTGTATTTATCTGGAATTCCTCGCCGAGTTGGCTGCAATTCGGGTCGAAAAGCTGTGCGAAAACGCCGTTCGAGCTGCCATCCTGGAGATAGCTGCTCCAGACGACCACGAAATTCCCAGCCGGATCCATCGCTATGGCTGCGTTCTTTTGATCGGAGCTTGTGCGTGTATTTACCTGGAACTCAGCTTCGCAAACTGCGGCCAGAAATAGACTTATGAACAAATATAAAATAAATATCCGTCTCATTATATCTCCTCCGTTCCGGCTATTGAATCCATTTATGTACAGACTTTCCCTTTACTATATATTGTCAGCGTACGCTACAGCAGAAATGTTGACGAAAAATTCTGAAATTCTGAAGAAAAAACCAGATATTTTTCCGGCCGATATTCGTTATAAGCATCCAAACAACGATAATCCGGCGTGAGACTAAGGCTATTGTTCTTTCCATAGCTTCATAAGCAGCTCGTACATCGGCTGGTCATGCTGCTCTAATTCTGCCCGGACAAACGGATAAAAATCGTTCGTTCCGAAGAAGGACTCGGTGCACTCGGCAAAATATTCCTGGTCGTTATTCAACGCATAGGCCCGTTTAGGCCGTCCGGAGATATGCCGTACAGATTCGTACCGTTTACTCTCCACGGCTTCCTCGTAGGTCTTGTGGAGTTCGGCATTGTCGTGGCCAAGTACACAATGATGGTAAGCATGGGCCAGCTCGTGCAGAACCATCCAGGGCTGGTCGATGGTCCACTTGAGAAAATTTTCGGCGTTGGCTATCTCCACGCTGCGTTTCTTCTGCGGATTGAAGTCGTTGTTTCGCAGCCACCGCTCGCTCGGATGATAGCACATACATCGATGCCGAGGAGCATTGTATTCAACCCATATAGGCACACTCCTGAGCTCTTTCAGAGGCTCATCCGGCACAACGCGAGTAATCTGATAAAGCTGGAACTTTAGCAGTTTCAATACATCCTCTGCGAACTGGGTACGGCCCGCCAATAAATCCTTGTTGACATATACCCTCCAACCCTCGATTTCCCGGATGGTATAGCCTTCTGTAGGAGTGTATTTGCCCGAAGCAACACAAACTGACAAAAGTACAACACAAATCAGCACTACCTTCTTCATTGGAATTTGTCTCCTCAATAACTTTATTCGGCTTACTCTTACTGTGCAAAGCATATAAAGAAATGCCAGTTAGTTTGCTTTTTCCAATGCCCTTTTGAGGTTCTCGCCTTCCTCTTTCATATGCCGTTCTGTAGCCTCAATTTTATGTTCATGTTTTTTATGCGGTCTTAAAAATAACCAGCGGGGGATTTTAAGGCTGCCCATGGCGGTGAAAATGCAACTGTCATTTCCCTTCGGCTCTATAATAAATTTGTTCCCCGGAGCTAAAATCGACAACGGGAATAAAGACCTGTATGCAATCAATCTTTTCGGAACTATTTTCGTTATACGAAATTTAAGCTTATGCAGATGGCCCTGAAGATACTCTTCGGCGTAGAGGATTGAGCCTTCCTTCAGAGGTTCACCCTTAATCCAGCGTATGTCCACATGATCCGGATGCCATGCTTGATAAGATTCCTTATCTCTCATTCGCTGGATGAGCCAGTTGTATACTTCTTCCGGCCTCGCTTTTACTTCGATCGAATCTTTTAACTTTATCATAATTTCCCGCCCTCTATTGCCCTTATTTCATAAGGATAAATGCAGACGCCAGGATGCGAGATATAAACAGCAAGCAATGAAATATTATCACAAAAACGCTCCCCATCAAAGCCAAAAGGTGTACGTTATTCCCCAAGCCCAGCCCAACCGTGCGTGACGGGAAGGTGATAGTTAAATAGGGCAATTAAAGGCATACAGTACATTTTTCGATGAGTTGTGCTTGATAATGATAGTTTTGATAGAGGGCAGCGGCTGGGGTCACGTTACATTGACTGCGGAGCTTTGGGACGCAGACATCGGCTGGAATAAGGTATAAAAAACAACCAGGGATCGCATTCGAGACTGCCATTAGTATTTCGAGGAGATATTTCCATAGGGATCACGATTTTCCAGATATATCTTGCATGTTTCAAATACAAATGATAACATAGGCAACTGAATTGGCAACTGGTTAGATGTTGTCCTTTGGTTTTATCATTTACTAAAAGTTAAGGAGCCAAAATTATGTCAAACATTACACGTCGTCAGTTTTTGAAACGCACCGCCGCCGTTGGAGCAGCAAGCTCTATCAGTTTCCCAAACCTCATCCGGGCCCAGGGACTCAACGAAAAACTCCAGGTGGGATTTATCGCCGCGGGTGGACGGGCCGGGGCCCATACGTCCGCATGCCATGAGGCAGGCATCCAGTGTATCGCCTTCGCCGAGGTTGACAAAACCCGGTGGGACGGCGTCCACGGCAAGGAAGGCTGGGAGAAGGTGCCCGGGTATACGGATTGGCGGAAGGTCTTCGAAAAGCATGGAAAGGAACTCGATGTGGTTTTCGTGGCGACTCCGGATCACAGCCATTTTGCTCCGTCGATGACAGCCGTTTCGATGGGCATTCACTGCTACACCGAGAAGCCGCTGACCTGGTCGGTTCGCGAGGCTCAGTTGCTGGCAGCAGCCTACGCCAAGAATCCCAAGGTGGTAACCCAGATGGGCAACCAGGGCCACGGCGAAGATGGATGGCGGCGTGCGTACGAATTAGTCAAGGCCGGAGCGATCGGTGAAATCAAGGAATTTCATACATGGACCAACCGCCCAATCTGGCCCCAGGGCGGTGATCGTCCGACTTACACCAGTCCGGTTCCCGAAACCCTCGACTGGGACGCATGGATCGGCGCGGCGGCAATGCGTCCTTACGCCGGTCCAAGGGGCGATAGTAAGAAAGATCGCGGTCCGTATCATCCCTTCAACTGGCGGGGCGTGGTCGATTTCGGCTCCGGGGCACTGGGCGATATGGCCTGCCATACCACCGACGGAATCTACGCGATCATGAAACCGGGCTACGCGGCCACCGCCGAGCCGATCATCATGACCGGACCGGTCAAGGACCAGTGGCCGGCCGGGATGGTGGTCAAGAGCACCTACCGCGCAAAAGGTGACCAGCCCGGGTTCACCACCTACTGGTACGAAGGCAAGAAAGAGGACGGGACACCTTTCATGCCGGAGAATCCCGAGGAACTCGCGGTCGACGGACGTACACTGCCGAAGACCGGGAATCTGGTTGTCGGCACCAAGGGAAAAATGCTGGTCAATGGTGATTACTGGAATACTCCGCTGTTGATCCCGGAAGCAAAGCGCAGGGAGTTCGGCCGCGCCGAACAGCTGCTCGAACGCTCTCCCGGACATCACCAGGAGTTCTTTATGGCCTGCAGGGGCGAGAAGCCTCGCCAGTTCAGTCAGTCCAACTTCAGCTACTCCGGTCCCATGGCCGCGAACATCCAGCTCGGCAACCTGTGCGCCCGCGCGGGAAAGAAGCTCGAACTGAACGAAGCCGGGAAGATCATCAGCGACCCGAAGATCAACGACCTGGCCTGGCGCGAGCCCCGCAAGGGTTGGGGACCGCTGGAGATGAAGATATAGGTAAAATAGGGTTCGCCACCCATTAATTTTTAGTTTATTTCGGGAAATTCAGTTTTGCGTATTGGCCGAAGTACGAGAACAAGGTAAAAGCAAGAAAAAGCAAAAAGAGATACAGCCCTTCGACGGAGTTTATCCCTTCGAATTCCTCAGGGCAGGCTCTGAGCGAAGTCGAACGGGCTCAGGATAAAGAGAAAAGGCCCTTCGACTGCGCTAAGAATGAAGAGGAAGGGAGTGGTAAATATCCAATATCGAAGACTGAATGTCGAAGGGGCGAAAGCCAGAAAAAGCACGAAGCACTAAGCTCTAAATCCGAAACAATCTCAAAATCAGAAGCTCAAATGTTCAAAACGGCGAGTTTTGGGCCTTGGAGTTTCGATCATTCGGATTTGTCTCGTATTTAGATATTCGATTTTCGAGTTTACGGCCTGGCTGGTATCGAACATTTCGCCGGAATAGACGTAGTAAAATGGTTGGGAAGAAAAAATTAAAAAATATTTAAAAATTATGTTGACGGCATATCAAAAGCGTAATAAAATGTAAATATTGATGTGGGCTGATAAGTATATCAGGCCATAGGAAAGGATCAGGTTAGGGTTTTGAGAGAAATTTTGAGAACGTTTATTTTGCTCTGAACTGCTGACGGACAATCGTTGATGTCCGTATTATAAGCCGCTGGCAGTTTCAAGCAGCGGTTTTTTTTTGTTGCTCTTTTTTAATTTTATAGTTATAACCGACGAGCCTTTTTAATTGACTATTTATTATTTGGGCTTTTTAGCATCGTTTGAAGTTTTGGCCTATAGATGGCCGATGCATTAGTAAATGGTTCAAGGGCTCGTAGCTCAGTTGGTTAGAGCGCACGCCTGATAAGCGTGAGGTCGGTAGTTCGAATCTACCCGGGCCCACTGCCTTTGGCTGATAGCCAAAGGAAATCCGAAACAGTTTGAAGAATTTGAAAATTCGAATTTGTTTAGGATTTGCCGCGATGCGGTGCCCGGGGACGTAGCTCAACTGGGAGAGCGCCGGCTTTGCAAGCCGGAGGTTGTCGGTTCGAGCCCGATCGTCTCCAATCGTGTACTGAGTTCATTGTTCTGAGTTCGTTGATAATCGATGAACACTTTACACTGAACTATTAACATACAAGTTCTTTTACAAGTTAATATGCAGATGCGTGGGATTATACAATATAATTCCGAATAAGTTTCTTTGCTCATTGAGCGAAGAGCTTATAGAATATGAGCGCTTATTATAAGGCGAACTTGTGACCCTGTTCAATCAAAGATTGATATGGTCAAGTTACTAAGGGTATATGGGGGATGTCTAGGCGTCGAGAGGCGACGAAGGACGTGGTTGGCTGCGATAAGCCCGGGGCAGGAGCCGAACATCCGTTAATCCCGGGATTTCCGAATGGGGCAACCCGGCGGGACTGGGCAACCAGATCCCGTCATCTATGGCTGAATGCATAGGCCATATGAAGCTAACGCAGGGAACTGAAACATCTAAGTACCTGCAGGAAAGGAAATCAAACGAGACTCCGTAAGTAGCGGCGAGCGAAAGCGGAATAGCCCAAACCAGAGAGCTTGCTTTCTGGGGTTGTGGGCGCCGGTAAACAGTTATAAAGGCATCGCGAGCAGAACGGTCTGGAAAGTCCGACCGCAGAAGGTGAAAGTCCTGTATGCGAAAGCGAGAGCCCTGTGTTACTGCCGGCGTACCAGAGTAGCACGGAGCTCGTGGAACTCTGTGTGAAGCTGGGGGGTCCACCCTCCAAGGCTAAGTACTACTCGACGACCGATA
>Ga0307378_10006284_pt1 | contig 16312 bp, 10 predicted proteins | sample UN1MG_FD_202238 | JGI IMG/M metagenome (GOLD analysis project Ga0307378, IMG submission 202238) | Soil microbial communities from Risofladan, Vaasa, Finland - UN-1 | ecosystem: Environmental > Terrestrial > Soil > Coastal area > Acid sulfate soil | place: Finland: Risofladan, Vaasa | collected... | reverse complement strand
CGCCGTCGACGCCCCGGCGAGCATCGCCACGCGGGCGATGCGGACCCCGTCGATCCCGTCGCTCGCGATCTGCTCGCAGGCGGCGTCAAGGATCCGCTCGCGGGTGGAACGCTCGTCGCCCGCCCGCTCCCGTTCAACCGCTGTTCGCTCCCCGGCCAGCGTGAACCCTAGGCCTCGCCGAGACTCGCCCGGACCCGCTCGGCGAACCAGCCGATGGCCGCTTCCCGGGCCGAGAGCGGTCCGATCTCGTAGTCGTGGGAGCGGATCCCCGTCTGCACTCGACGCACGAGGTCAACGTCCTCCAACAGGACCTCGGTGTTGAGGCGGCCGTTCAGGCGCTGGACGAAACGGGTCAGTGGGCCCGCTCCCGCGGGTCGGAAGCAGGCCCAGAGGTCGTCGGTCAGCTCGGTTCCGTTTGGCATCAGCTTCCAGACGTTGACCTGGTCGGGATAGAGGTCGATGGTGGTGTTCGGGTAGATGAACACATAGCGCCAGCTGCGGCGGTCATCGGCGTCTAGCCCCGGCATCGGCCTGACCAGTCTCTGGTAGAGGCGCTCGCTGCGGTTCTCGGACGGCTTGTCGCGAAGAGGCGCGTCGAAGCGGACCCAGCCCTCGTGCAGGCTGACCTCGTAGTGCTGATAGTCGAGCAGTCTCATCAGGCCGGGATGGGCGATCGGCACGTGGTAGCCCTCGAGGTAGTTATCGGCGACGATCTTCCAGTTCGCCGGCTGGCTGCCGCTCTCACCCGAGGAGAAGCGGTTGAGCTGCGGCAGGCGATAGCGATCGAGCAGTTCGGCCAGGCCGGCGCACTGCTCCGCCAGGGGAGAGGCGTGCGGATCGAGGTTGACGAAGACGAGACCGGCAAGCACCTCGACCCGGGCCGGGAACAGTCCCAGACCCGGCTTGTCGAGCTCCGCGTAGTTCTTGTGTTCGGGGACACCGAGCAGGCGCCCGTCATCAGCGTCGTAGGTCCAGCCGTGGTAGCGGCAGCGGATCGCCCGCTTGCAGGTGCCGGAGCCGCTCAGTAGCTCCGAGCCGCGGTGGCGGCAGACGTTGCGGAAGGCACGCAACTGACCCTCCTTCGTGCGGACCACGAGCAGCGGCTGATTACCGGCCGTTGCGGTCACGTAGCTGCCGGGGTCCGGTAACTCGCTGACATGGGCGGCGTACTGCCAGGTCCGGGCGAAGATCTCCCGGTGCTCGCGCTCGAGCACCTCAGGGTCGAGATAGAAGCGTGGGTCGAGGGGGCGAAGCTGCTCCGCGGTCTCAGTCCTCATCAGAACCCAATCCTCCAGTGTTTTCGCCGCCGGAAAGCGGATTCCAGCGAGATGCTGACTTTGTAGTCAATGTTATGTTATCGTCTCGGCGGTGCTCAGTGGCCGCCGCGATTGGCTGTCGATCACTCCCGAACCGGAGCGAGTTCTTCCGCGCGCGATCGCGTCCTTGCGCACGGGTGGGTCACCACCGAGCGAAGCGGTTGAGCGCGAGAGAGAGCAGGCCGAGCAGCTCGTACTGCACGGCAGCCGGAGGGAATGGCTCGCCTGGCTGCGTGAGGCCGAGGAACTTGCCCAACGGGCCCCCGCCGCAGGCGAGGGGTCCGAGGAGCTGGAGAACGCCCGCAGGGACGTGCTGGCAGTAATCAGGAACCACAATGCGCTGATGCTCGGCCTCAGCGGCCGGGTCGCCCGAGCGACCACCCTGGCGCAGGAAGAGGAATGAATCAGATGAAGCCGACCGCCGCGCCCACGCCGGAGGCCGTCGCCGATCCAGGCGGCCTGAGCCCCGAACTGCTCGAGCTGCAGGCTCGCGCCCGCGAGTTCGTCGAGCGGGTACTGATTCCCCTCGAGCAGGAGGCCGAGGCCAACCACGGCCGGCTCCCGCAGGAGACGATCGAGATGATCAAGCGGGAGGCGATCGCCGCCAACCTGAACGGTGGCCTGCATCCGGTAGAGCATGGCGGCCAAGGCTGGTCGCGGCTTGGCTGGGCCCTCGTCGAGGAGCAGTTCGGCCGCTCGACCAACGGTGTCTACTGGCACATTCCCAACGCCTACAACGTCTGGGAGTACGGCAGCGACGAGCAGATCGACCGCTACCTGAAGCCCGCCCTGCGTGGCGAGCTCAAGGACGCTTACGCGGTGACCGAGAGCGCCGCCGGCTCCGATCCCTCGGGGATCGAGGCGACCGCAACCCGCAGCGACGGCGGCTACCTGATCAACGGCGAGAAGTGGTTTGTGACCACCGGCGACGTCGCTTCAGTCCTGATCGTGGTCGTCAACCTGATCGATGGCGGCGAGAAGCTGCCGACCCTGTTTGCCGTCGATACCGACAGCCCCGGGGTCGAGTTCATCGCCGAGCCCCAGTTCACCCACAACTATCCCGAGGGGCACCCGACGATCACCTTCACCGACGTCGAGGTCCCGGAGTCGGCCGTGATCGGCGGGATCGGCAAGGGCGACGAGGTACAGCGGGCCTGGTTCACCGAGGAGCGGATCGCGATTGCGGCCCGCGGGGTCGGCGCGATGTGGCGGCTGCTCGAGGAAACCGTCGAGTGGGCGACCGGGCGGATTCAGGGCGAATCGAGGATCTACGACTATCAGGGGGTCTCGTTCCCGCTCGCCGACTCGGCCGCCGACGCGACCGTCGGACGCCTGCTGACGATGCAGGTGGCGGCGATGGTCGATGCCGGCGCCGACGGCAAGCTGATCCACGCGAAGGCATCGATGGCGAAGCTGTTCGTCTCCGAGGCAGCATGGCGCTGCGCCGACCGCTGCGTCCAGGCCTTCGGCGGCCGCGGCTACATGCGCGACAACACCGCCGAGCGATACCTGCGCGAACTGCGCGTCGATCGGATCTGGGAGGGAACGAGCGAGATTCAGCGCTTGATCGTCGCTCGCGGGCTCGAGCGGCGCGGCGTCGAGTCGGTGATCCACTAGGCCCGGACGTGGCCTGCTGATGGCTACCGTCGTTACGGTCAATGCACAGACGGCCGATCCGAGCCCGCTGCTGGCGCCGCGCTCGATTGCTGTCGTCGGCGCCACCGATCGGCCCGGTAGCTACGGCGAGTTGGTCTGCGGCAACCTCAGGCGAGCGGAGTTCCCCGGCCCGGTCTGGGGGATCAACCCGCGTCGAGACCGGGTGCACGGGTTCCCCTGCCTGCCCTCGCTCGCCGATCTGCCCGAACCGGTGGACGCGGTGGTGATTGCGATCCCGGCGGCGATGGTCCCCGAAGTGGTCGATGCGGCCGGGGCTCTCGGCTGTGGCGGCGCGATCGTGATCTCCGCCGGATTCGGCGAGGTCGCCGCCGGCCGCAGGCTGGAGGCCGAGCTGATCGATGCGGCGGCTCGTCACAACCTGCCGCTCTGCGGCCCGAACGGCAACGGGATCGCGGCGCTGCATGCTCGTGCGCCGATGTGGGGAGACGCGATCGGCGGCCAGATCCCAGGCCATGTGGCGCTGATCACGCAGAGTGGCAACGTTGGCGTCAACGCTCTCGGAGCCGCTCGCGGAATCGACTTCCACACGGTGATCTCAACCGGCAATCAGGCGGTCCTCGACGCCAGCGACTGGCTCGAGGCGCTGGCCGTGGCTGACGGTGTGCGCTCGGTCGGCCTCTTTCTCGAGGCCGCCGGGGACGGTGAGAAGCTGGCATCGGCCCTCGCCCTATGCGTCGAGCGCGGCGTCGGAGTCGCGATCCAGAAGGTCGGCTCCTCGCCCGCCGGGGCCCGCGCGGCGGCCGCCCATACGGGATCCCTGGCAGGCGACTTCCGCGTCTTCAGGGCACTGGTCGAGGAGGCGGGGGCGGCCTGGGCCGAGGAGCCGCATGAGCTGCTCGAGCTGGCCCGCGCGATGGCGGCGCCAAAGGCGCGGCCGCGGCAGGCGGGCGGTCTCGCCGTGCTGACCTGCTCCGGCGGGGACTCCGGCAGCGCCGCCGACATCGCCGCGAGCGTCGGGATCGAGATGCCGGCACTGGCGCCTGAGACGCAGCGGTTGCTAAAGCCACTGCTGCCCTCGGCCGCCACCGTCGACAACCCGCTCGACTACACCTCGATGATCTGGGGGGATACCGAGCTGCTGGCCGAGCTCTCACGGATCGTCTCCGATGACCCCGGGATCGCCCAGGTACTGCTGCTCTTCGACTACCCCAACCGCGCGCTCGATGCGAGCTGGGACGCCGTCCTCGCCGGGATCATCGCCGGAGCCGCCCGGGCCTCCTCGGCGGTGATCGCCGCCGCCACGCTCCCGGACCTGATCAACGAGGAGGCGGTCCGCGAGCTCGCCGACCACGGCGTCCCCTTCATCGCCGGCCTCGGCGAGGCGGTCCGCGCCGCAAAGGCCCTCGCCCGCCCACCTGGCGACGCCGCCCGCCTGAGGGAGATCGCCGCCGCCGCGGCGCCGCGGCCAGGTTCCCCTGCCGGAGATTCGGAGTGGCTCGACGAAGCTGAGGCCAAGGCCCTGCTCGCCGCGGCCGGGGTGGCGGTGCCCGAGGGCCGCACGGCGACCGACGCCGAAGGCGCCGCGTCCGTCGCGGAGGCGATCGGCTTTCCGGTGGCGGTCAAGCTCGTTGCGCGGGGACTCCTTCACAAGTCCGAGGTGGGCGCCCTGCGCCTCGGGCTTGAGACCGGGGAGCAGGTGCGGGCCGCGGCGACCGAGCTGCTCGCTCTCGAGGCGGCCACTGCCGAGGGCACCGGATTGTTCGTCGAGCGGATGGCCGAGGGCGGGGCGGAGCTGTTCGTCGCCGCACATCGCAGTGGCATCGTGCCCGCGCTGGTCGTCGGCCTCGGCGGAATCTGGACGGAGGCCCTCGACGACGTCGCGATCGTCCCTCTGCCGGCCGACGCGCCGCGGGTCGAAGCGGCGCTGCGCTCGCTCCGCACCGCTGCCTCCCTCACCGGCGGCCGCGGCCGCCCGCCCCTCGACCTCGTCGCCGCCGCCGAGCTGGCGGCGCGGGTCGGCCGCCTGCTACTCGACTCCAACCTCGACCTGATCGAGCTCAACCCCGTCTGCGTCGGCACCGAGGGCGCCGTCGCCCTGGACGCCGTGATCAGCCGCCCGAGCTAGCCCCGGTCACCGTCTGCGAGAAGGGCTCGGCCGCGGTCAGTCCCGCACCCTCCGGTAGGTACAGATCAGCACGCCGGTGCTCGAGGTGCTCGTAGAGACGAGCTCGAGCGGGCGGGCCTGACCGTCCCCGGGGAAGATCCGCTTGCCGCCGCCGAGCAGGATCGGCTCGATCATCAGCACGTACTCGTCGACGAGATCGTGCTCGATCAGCTGCTCGGTGAGCGAGGCGCTTCCCCAGACCTGCAGCGCCTTGCCCTCGCGTTCCCGCAGCCCCTCGATGGCGCTGATCGCGTCCTCGGGGTTCAGCAGGGTCGAGCCCGACCAGGCCAGGTCGTCCTGGCTCAGGCTGCGGGAGGCCACGTACTTGGTGATCTCGTTCATCCGATCGGCGAACGGATCGCCGGCGCGATCGGGCCAGACCGCGGCCATCCCTTCCCAGGTGCGCCGTCCGAACAGCAGAGCCTCGGTCCTCCCCAGCACCTCGTCGAGCGCGGGTCCCATCGCCTCGGGATCGAAGTACTTCATCGACCAGCCGCCGTGTGCGAACCCGCCGTCGGTGTCCTCGCCGGGGCCCCCCGGCGCCTGGACGACCCCGTCGAGGCTGATGAAGTCGCTGAGAATGATCTGCATCGGTACTCCTTCTCGGTCGTAAGCGTGGCGAACCTACCGCGGCGGCGGGTAGGCACGGCTCTGGTTCCCGCGCGGGCGGGGTTACCCCGCCGTGGCGAGCTCGGCGGGGCGCTCGTCGATCCGCTCGGCGGCGTGCTCGAGGCCGTCTCGGAGGATCTCGGTGATCTCGTCGAACATCTCGGGCCCGCCGATCAGCGGCGGTGCGATCTGCACGATCGGGTCGGCGCGGTCGTCGAGGCGGCAGATCAGCCCCTGCTCGTAAAGACGCTTGGTCAGCACATCCTTGAGCAGCCATTCGGCAACTGGTCCCTCGAGGGCCTGCTTCGTTTCCTGGTCGCGGACCAGCTCGAGGGCAAAGAAGTGGCCGCAGCCGCGTACGTCGCCGACGATCGGGATGTCGCGCAGTCCCTCAAGCAGGGAGCGGGCGTGGTCCTCGTTGCTGCGGACGCGATCCGGTATCCCTTCGCGCTCGAGGATCTCGATCGTCGCCAACGCCACCGCCGAGCCGACCGGATGGCCACCGAACGTGTAGCCGTGCATGTAGCTCTCGGCGCCGGTCAGGAACGGCTCGGCGACCTTGTCGGAGATGATCATGCCGCCGAAGGCGAAGTACCCGGCTGTGACCCCCTTGGCGAAGGTGATCAGGTCGGGCGTGTAGTCGAAGCGTTGGCCGCCGAACCAGCTGCCGATCCGGCCCCAGGCGCAGATCACCTCGTCGGAGACGAGCAGGATCCCGTGCCGGTTGCAGATCTCCCGTAGTCCCTGCCAGTAGCCGCGGGGCGGCACGAAGCAGCCGCCCGCGTTCTGGACCGGCTCGGCGATGATCATCGCCACCGTCTCGGCGACCTCGAACTCGATCGTCGATTCGATCTCTTCGAGTAGCGCCCGGCAGAGCCTGTCCTCATCGCCGCCCTCAGGGTGGCGGTAGGCGCCGGTGTTGGAGACGTGCTGTGTGTGGATCGGCAGCGGTTCAAATGGGGTCCGGCAGACCGGCATCCCGGTCAGCGACAGGGCTCCCAGGGTCACTCCGTGGTAGGCGTCCTTGCGGGCGATCACCTTGCGTCGCTGCGGCTGGCCGTTGGCGGCGTGCCACTGGACAGCGATCTTGTAAGCGGACTCGACCGCCTCCGAGCCGCCGGAGGTGAAGAAGACGCGCTCGAGGCCGGCCGGCGCCAGCGCGGCAATCTTCGTCGCGGCCTCGATCGAGCTTGGGTGGGCGACGGTCCAGTTCGAACTGAACGGCAACTTCACCATCTGCTCGAGGGCTGCGGCTCCGATCTCCTCACCGTGAGAGTGGCCGAGGTTGGCGCAGTAGAGACCCGAGAGTCCGTCTATGTAGCGGTTTCCCTCGGTGTCGAAGACGTAGTGGTCCTCGCCATGGTCGATCACGGTGATCTCCGACTGATCGACGGACATGTCGGAGAAGTGCAGCATCAGGTGCTGCTTGGCGAGTTCCTGCAGGGTCTGGGTATCGGGCATTGGTTGAGCCTCGTTCGTTGAAGGTTCTTGCGGTGGGGGGGTTCTGCTCCCCTTCGCCGCCGGGGTCCGGACTCCGCCTCTGCGGGGACCTGCCGGCCGGTCTGATCCTAGCACTTACCTTGTAGTCAATTGCACGATGTCTTTGCTACATTGCGGCCATCGAAACCGCCGCGGGGACACCAACTTCAGCCAACAGCGCCGCGCCCGCGGGCCGGGTTCCGCCCCCCGGCGAGCGCTCCTTCGACGCGATCATCGTCGGCGGCGGCCACAACGGGCTCACGACAGCCGCCTACCTTGCCCACGCCGGACTCCGGGTTTGCGTGCTCGAACGCCGACCGATACTGGGCGGCGCCTGCGTCACCGAGGAGGTCTGGCCCGGGGCCCGGGTCTCACGCGCCTCCTACGTCGTCTCGATGCTGCAGCCGAAGGTGGTAGAGGACCTGCGGCTCAAGGACTTCGGCTACAAGGCGGTACCGCTCGACCCGGCCTACGCGGCGCTCTCCGAGCGGGGTCCGATCTTCTTCTTCAACGAGACGGCGAAGACCCAGGAGTCGATTGCCCGCTTCTCGAGACACGACGCCGACGCATACGGGCCCTTCGAGGACCGGCTGATCGCAGCCGCTGATTTCCTCGCGCCGATGTTGGTCCGGGAGCCGCCATCGCTCGGCTCGAAACGCCCCGGTGACCTGCTTTCTCTCGTTCGTGAGGCGGGGCGCGCGGCTGGCCTCTCGCGCCGTGACATCCACGAACTCGTACGCATCTTCACGATGTCGGTCGGCGACCTCCTCGATGACAGCTTCGAGCTCGACGCTCTCAAGGGCTCGGTCGCCTCGACCGGCGTGGTCGGCGTCTGGGCCGGACCGCGGACCCCCGGCACCGCCTACAACCTCCTCCATCACGCGCTCGGCGAACTCGACGGCGTGCGCGGTTCATGGGGTCAGGTGATCGGCGGCATGGGCGCGATCAGCAACGCGATCGCCCGCTCGGCCGAGTCCGCCGGCGCGTTGATCCGCACCGATGCCGAGGTCGCCTCGATCGATGTCGCCGGCGGCGGAGTGGTCGGCGTCACTCTCAGTGACGGTGAAGAGCTGCGCGCGCCGATCGTCGCCTCCGGAGCGCACCCGAAGACGACGATCCTCGACCTCGCCGGCGCCGAGAACTTCCCGACCGAGATCGCCGACGACATGCGCCGCTACAGAACCCGCGGTGGCTCGGTGAAGATCAACATCGTGCTCAGCGAGCCGCCCCGATATGAGAATGTCAGCGAGGAGGAACAGCAGCTCCTGATGCACACCGGCGTCAACCTCTGTCCCTCCGTCGACTATCTCGAGACGGCCTGGCAGGATGCGCTCGCCGGCCGCCCCGCCGCCAACCCCTACGTCGAGGCCGAGCTACCCTCGGCGGTCGATTCCTCGCTCACCGACGACGACCGTTGGGTGATGACGATGTTCACTCAGTACGGACCGCATGCGGCCGAGGATTGGCCGAACGGGAGCCGCGAGGACTACGCCGCCTCCTGCGTCAACCACCTGGCCCGCTACGCGCCCAACGTTCCAGGCGCGATCGAGGAGTTGGAGGTGCTGGCGCCGCCCGACCTCGAGGAGATCTTCGGCCTCCAGGACGGCTCGATATTCCAGGGCGAGCAGGGCCTCGATCAGATGGCCTTCATGCGCCCGACCCCCGACCTCGCCCACTACGGCACCCCGGTCGGCGGCCTCTACCTCTGCGGCGCCGGCACCCACCCCGGTGGCGGCGTGATGGCGGCTGCCGGACACAACGCGGCAAAGCGGATCCTCAAGGACCGCAACGGCCTGCGGGGGCGCCTGCGCCGTCGCCGCGCCACATCGGGCTAGGCGCGGCGCGGCCTCAGCGCCGCTTCTTTTTGCCGCGCTTCTTCGGCTTCGCCTTGAGCTTGGCCTTTGCGGCCTTGCCGGGGGTGTTGTCGGCCTTCAGCCCCGCGACCTCGACCTTGGCGCTGTCGATGCCGGGCACGTTGCCGACCTTGAGCTTTGGCTTCTTCGTCGTCAGCGACAGGCGCCGGCCGTCCTTGAGCTTGATCCCGGCGACGTAACGCTTCGCGCCCTTGGCCTGGCGCCAGCTCGCGAGCAGCTTGCTGCCCTTGCGTCGCACCCGGAGGTGTCGCGGCTTCGCCGGCTTGATCGGGCCCGGGGCCTTGTAGGTGGCGACGCCGAGTCGGTCCCGCGGCAGCCCGAAGGAGTCGACCGCGGCGACGATCCGGCGCTTGCCCTTGGGGCCGTCGGCGGCGGAGAAGGCCAGCCTTCCTCTGCCGCCCTTGATCGTCCCCAGCCGCTTCGAGACGCCCTTGCCGACCTCGTAGAAGCGGATCTTCTGGCCGTCGATCTTCTTCGCCTTGTAGGCGAGGAGGCGCTTGCGACCGCCGCGCTTCTTGACCTTGGCGGTGATCTTGACATCGGGCAGGCCTTCGGCAACCGCCACCGACTCGATCTGGGATGAGCCGGGCAGCAGGTCGACCCTCCAGGTTCCGGCCTGCGGCTTCGGCAACGCCGCGAAGCTCGCCTCGGCGTAGTCGCTGGGACCGAGCGCCCCGAGCGCGTTCTGGGCCGAGGCGCCAGGCGGGTTCGGGGAACTCAGCGTCTCACCGCTGGGCGAGGTCAGCACAACCCGTGGCGGTGCGCCCTGGCCGTCGATCTTGACGTTCGCCTGCGGGAGGCCCTTGGCGATCTTGAAGGTCGCGGAGGTCGCGGAGGCCTGCGCGGAGTTGATCGACTTGTAGGGCTTCAGGTCGCAGCCGAAGAAGGCGTCCCATCCGTTTGTCCACAAGTAGGCCACCCCGGCCGAGACGCTGACCTTCGCTCCCGGCGGGCCGACCTCCGCGGTGCCGCACCCCGCGGCCGCCTTCTTCGAGAGCAGGACCTTGACTCCGACGCAGCCGATAGCCGGGACGCCGCAGGCATCGCCGCTGCCGAACAGGTCGAAGTTGCCGGACGGGATCTCGACGGCCCCGTCAACGGTGCCGGCCAGGCTGGGGCCAAAGCCACTGTCGAGGTCGAAGCTGCCGCCGAGGCTGAGCTTGCCGCTCGTCTCATACTGCGCGAAGACGTCTGCGGTCGGGATTCCGGCGATCGCCCCGGTGCCGTCGGCGCGGAAGATTCCGGGCGACGGGGCCTTGGGGAACGTGTAGCTGACCGTGCCGTCGATCTTGGCGGCGGCGACGTTGAGCCCTGGGACGGTCGGCCCCGCGGTGACCGACGCCAGGCCTGAGAGCTTCAGCGGGTCGGTGAGGATCTGGAAGCCGATGCTCTTCAGGTAGGTGAACTGGCTCACCGGGCGGCCCGGTGCGTCGAAGTTGAGCGTCGCATTGGCGTGGTCGAATGCGCCTGCCCGCAGGCCGAAGTCGGTGTCGAGGGAGGACTTGATCACCGGCAGGATGATCCGGGCGGAGCCGTCGAGGATGAACGGGTCCTTGGCCGCGTAGACGACCTTCAGATCCTGCACCTCGGCTATTCCGAGGAAGACCGAGCCGGCGCTCAGCGTCGTACCGGCGAGCATCAACCCGGATGGATTGTCGAGCCGCAGGGTCGCGTCGCCGGTGACGCCACCGCCGAGCAGGCGGTCGAACGGCTGCGGCAGCTTCAGGTGCACCGGGACGGTCATCCCCTGTGCGCCGCCGATCTGAGGCGTCGTCTTACCCAGCACCGTCAGGCCGAGGACCTCGACCGGGGGCTTGAGCTTGCCGGTGTCGAAGACCGCGGGGTTGCCGGCGAGGTCCTTGATTGCACCGCCGTTCTTCGGCAGCTCCCACGCCAGCTTGCCGTCGTCGAGCTGCACGTTGCCGGCCTTGGCGACGACCTTGCCGGTGCTCTTCAGCGTTCCTTTGCCGGTGTCGAAGACGAGCTTGCTCGACGCTGAAGCGAGCGCCCGGCCGTTGGGGCTGGGATCGAGGTCGAGCCCGTTGACACGCACGGCTCCGCTGGTCGAATAGGAGCTCCCCGCCTTCTGCAGGCAGCCCTCGCGGGCGAGGATCACAGCCTTGCCGTAGGTGACCTTCGGCACGCACGGCTGCGGGCCGCCGCCACCAGAGACAGGATCGAAGGGCGCCGCCTTGATCACGCTGTGCCCGGACTCGGTCGTCCACAGCCCCCAGCCGCCGCCGTCATCGGCGGCGCCGACCGCGGGGTTGAAGATGTTGGCCTGGCCCTTGGCCAGCCGCTTTGGATCGCTGAACTTCTGCCCGTTTTTGGAGCGGCTGTAGCGGAGGGTGGTGGGGTTCCCGCTCTCATACCAGAGGGCATGCAGGTTGCCTCCGGCGTCCTCGATGAAGTCCCGGTCCTGGGGCGTACCCTTGTCGCTCACCGGAATCTTCGGGCCGGGCCCGGCCGACGTAACCCGCCGGGCGACGTAGCGCTTCTTGGCCGGCTGCCCGATCCGGTACAGCAGGTAGAGCCCCCGCAGCCCGCCGACGAGCCGCGGGTTATCTCCGGCGCCGACCAGCTTGGTAGGCAGCCAGTTAGCGATGCTGTTGTAGTCGCCGCTGCCGTCCCAGAAGCGGAGGAAGGTCCGCCCACTGGTGATCTGCCCGTAGGCGGCGACCGGGCTGAGCGGGTCGGCGAAGGCGACCGAGGCTGAGGTTGTGTCGCCCGTCTGGCCGACAAGATCGCTGTCGATCCTGGCCGAGGTGCTGACCGGAACGCCGGGATTCACCGGCGCCGCCTGGATGAAGCTGCCCTCGGTGCTGCTGCTGGCTGTCGAGATCTGGAAAGCGCCTGGGCCAAGGGCCGCACCTCCGTCCTGTCCCATCGGGGAGAACTCGGGCAGGGCCGCCGTCCTGGCGATGAAGGTGGGAGCGCCGAAGCTCTGCCCGCCGTCGGTCGACTGCAGGATCAGCAGCCGGTCCCCGGGGAAGCCGCCCCGATTGGTCAGCAGCGTCACCACCCCACCGCCGATCAGCACCCTGGGGCCGACGAAATCGTCCATCGGGATGTTGAAGGTCTTCTCCGGCGAGCAGGACCTGGTCCCCCGCGGCAGCCGGCAGTAGTGGAGCACGTCGTCGCCGCCGATCACCTGCTGGTTCCAGACGATGTGGCCGGTGCCGGAGTCGTCGACGGCGATCTGCGGCAGCTGACCGTCGGCGTTGAGGGTGAACGGCTTCGCGGCGGCTGCCCGCGGGAAGGCGAGGACGATTATCAGGACGCTGATCGCGATCAAGAGCACGATCGCAAGGTGACTCGGTCTGCCTACCCGGTTCACAGGCTCAGACTAGACCTGGGCGCCGCCCCGGTCAAATCGGCCTGGACGCATGATCGATGGCTCCGCTCCGTCCCGACAAAGCCGGGCCCGAGCGGCCCCGGCGTCCTCACCGGGCAGATCTCGCTCAGCCGAAGATGATCTCGGTCACGGCTCGACCGGCGTTGTCGGCAAAGTCGACAAGGGGATCCGGGTAGACGCCGAAGGCGATCGTCGCGCCGGCGGTGAGCGCGAGCACGCCGAGGACCAGCAGGCAGTGACCGCCGCTCGGCCCGCCGCGCAGCGCCCGCCCCGCTATGACCTCGGGCCGCCCACCGCCGCCCGCAACGTCTGCATCCGAAGCTGCGCCCGCAATCGCCGGCATCAGCTTCGGTGCCGGTCGCATCCAGACTGCAGCGATCACCCGCAGGTAATAGGCGAGGGAGATCATCGTGCCGATCGCGATCATCACACCGAGCCAGGTGTAGTCGCCGTCGACCGCGGCCTCGATCAAAAAGAGCTTGCCGATGAAGCCCGCAGTTCCCGGCAGGCCGGCCAGCGCCAGCATCGCGATCGTCAATGGCCAGGCCAGCGACGGCCGGGAGCGGCCGAGGCCCTCGACGGAGGCGATGTCATCTCCGAACGGAGTCTCGCGCTCGCGGATTGCGATCACCGTGAAGGCGGCGAGGTTCATCAGGGCGTAGGCGGCGAGGTAGAAGATCAGGGCGTTGACGCCGACCTCGGTCGCGACCAGCAGGGCGACGAGCATGTAGCCGCCCTGAGCGATGCCGGAGTAGCCGAGCATCCGCTTCAGCGAGTTCTGGCTGAGCGCGCCGACGTTGCCGACGACGATCGAGATCGCCGCGATCGCCGCCAAGGCGGGCTGCCATTCGGTGGTGGACGGTCCGAGCGCGATGATGAAGAAGCGGGCGAAGACCGCGAAGGCCGCCGCCTTCGTCGCGACCGCCATGAAAGCCGTGATCGGCGTCGGTGCTCCCTCGTAGACGTCCGGCGTCCACTGGTGGAAGGGCGCGATCGAGACCTTGAAGGCGAGGCCGACGGTGCAGAGGCCGATCCCGATCAGGATCAGCGGATCGGCGCCGAGGCCGCTCTCGGCGATTCCGGTGGCGATCCCGGTGAAGTCCATCGAGCCGGATCCGCCGTAGATGAAGGCCAGGCCGTAGAGCAGGGTGGCGGAGCCCAGCGAGCCGACGATCAGATACTTGAGGCCGGACTCCAAGGACGTGGCCCGGCTGCGGTGGCTGCCGCAAAGGACGTAGAGCGGGATCGAGAGCAGCTCGAGCGCGACGAAAAAGCTGATCAGGTTCTGAGCCTGGGAGAGCAGCACCATTCCCAAAACAGAGCCCAGCAGCAGCGCGTGCGTCTCGCCGAAGCCGGCCTCCTCGGCGCCTGGGTCTCGGAGCATCAGCGGCACCGCCATCGCCGCCGCCGCGATGCAGATCAGGCCGGCCGTGATCGCCAGCCCGTCAATCCGCAGGGCGCCGGCGACGAGGTCCTGAGCGGGCTCGCTCAGCTGCCAGATCATCAGCCCGGCGGCGGCTCCGAGGGTCGTCAGCGTCAGGGCTGTCGAGAGCCAGCGGTTGCCGCGGTCGCTGACCAGCCCGGCGATCAAGACGACGCAGACTCCGGCGGTCAGGGCAATCACCGGAGAGAGTCCGGCGTAGTCGATGCTGGGGGCGTCGAAGTTCATGGCCTCGCCTCCACGATCGGGGCGTAGGGTGTCCAGCCCGGTCGGCCGGGTGTCCCGGCTATGCCGCCGCCGCCGATGTCGGGTTCGGCCCCTTCACCGAGCCCGTAGCGTCCCAGACACTCCTCGTCGGCGGCGATTGCGGCGCCCTCTCCCTCGGCGCCGGCCACTGCCTGCGCCCCCTCTGTGCAGTCGGCGATCGCGACGTAGCCGACGGACTTCTCAACCGCGGCCTCGCCGCGATCGACGATGAAGGCCGGATAGAACGCGATCGCGACGATGCAGGCGACCAGCGGCACGATCACGGCTCCCTCGCGCAGGCTGATCTCACGCGAGACACCGACTGCACCCTCGGGCAGGCGGTTGTGCATCGAGCGCTGGAACATGCGCAGGGCGTAGAAGGCGGCCAGAGCGATGCCGATCGAGGCGATCAGGGCCAGCGCCACCTTGTTCACGAACAGCCCGTTGAGGATGTAGAACTCGCCGAGGAAGTTGGCCGAGCCGGGTATTGCCAGCGTCGCCATCGTCACGACCACGAACAGCACGGCGAGCACCGGCGCGTTCTTCGCCATGCCGCCCATCTCGCGGATGTCCTCGCTCTCGTAGCGCTCGTAGAGCAGGGCGATGATCAAGAACAGCGGCACGACGACGAGGCCGTGGTTGAACATCTGGCTGACCGCGCCGTCGGCGCCGTCGGGCCGCAGGGCGAAGATCCCGAGGGTGATGAAGCCGAGTTGGGCAATCGACGAGTAGCCGGCGATCAGGCGGATGTTGTTCTGTGTGAAAGCCATCGCCGAGCCGTAGAGGATCGAGAGCACGGCGATCACGAGGACGATCTCCTGGTACTGGATCGTCGCGTCGGGGAAGGTCGGCAGGACGATCCGCAGGAAGCCGTAGGCGGCGACCTTGCTGAGCACGCCGCTGAGCAGCGCCAGCACAGGCAGCGGGCATGCCCGGTAGGCGTCGGCCATCCAACCGTGGACGAGGAAGGCCGGCATCTTGACCAGGAATGCTGCGGCGAAGAACCAGAAGATCCACTGCTGATCACCGAGCGGCAGCGGCGTGTTCGCCAGTGCCGCGATGTTGAAGGTCAGCGTCCCGGTCGCGTCGCTGGTGAGCACCGCAGTAGCGATCGCCGCGACCAGCATCAAGAGCGATCCGACGAGCGTGTAGATGATCATCTTGATCGTCGCCGCGATCCGGTCGCCGGTGCCCCAGCCGCCGATCAAGAGGTAGAAGGGGATCAGCATCAGGTCGAAGAAGAGGACGAAGAGGAGCAGGTCCTGGGCGAGGAAGGCACCGACCACCGCCGTCTGCGCCAGTCCGAGCTGGAAGAAGTAGTTGCGGGGCCGGTCCGGACCCTGCAGGGCCGAGTAGACGTTCGCCGCGAGCCAACCGATCGCTGTCAACAGGACCATGAACAGGCTGAGCCCGTCGATGCCGAGGTCGTAGCTGACGCCGAGCTCGGGGATCCAGCTCTCGCTGACGGCGTACTGCAGGGCGTCGGTGCCGCTCTGGAAGTCGGCGATCAAGCCGATCGCCAGCCCGAGGCTGACCAGCGAGCCCACCACCGAGGCCCAGCCGGTCAGGTTGCGGGGCAGAAGGAAGCAGACCAGCCCGATGGCGAGCGGCAGCCAGAGAATGATGTTCAGCATCGGCTCACCACCATCAGCTCGCCGTGATCAGGAAGTAGAGGGCGAGGCCGACGAAGCCGGCGATGACGAGCGTCGCGTAGGAGCGGACGAAACCGGACTGCGCTGCCTTGACCGTGTCACCGAGCCCGCCGACCCCGTTACGGAAGAAGACGACGATGCCCTGCACCACGTAGCGCTCGAAGACATCGTTGGCGAAGTGGCCGACCGCCAGCACCGGCCGGTAGATGAGCGCGTCCTGCAGTTCATCGAACCAGTACTTGTTGAAGAGCAACTTGTGCAGGCCGCTGAAGCGCTCGCGGATCCGGTCGGTCGAGCCCGGCGCGAAGATGTAGAGGTAGTAGGCGAGCGAGATCCCGAGGATGCTGAGCACGCTGCCGACGCCGAGGCCGATCCACGAGTGCAGCGTCGAGGGCACGATCGCATACAGCGGCGACTCCTCGAAGACCGGCTCGAAGAAATTCTCGAGCACCGCATCGACGCCGGGGACCTGGATGTAGCCGGCGAACAGGGCGCCGAGGCCGAGCACGGCCATCCCGACCCGCATCGGCCAGGCGCGCTCGGCGATGTGGTGGTCCTC
>Ga0307378_10006283_pt1 | contig 16313 bp, 20 predicted proteins | sample UN1MG_FD_202238 | JGI IMG/M metagenome (GOLD analysis project Ga0307378, IMG submission 202238) | Soil microbial communities from Risofladan, Vaasa, Finland - UN-1 | ecosystem: Environmental > Terrestrial > Soil > Coastal area > Acid sulfate soil | place: Finland: Risofladan, Vaasa | collected... | reverse complement strand
TCATCATACCTTCCACGATATGTTCGATCGTATAGGTCGGTATGTCGTACTCTTTCGTATGCTGCCAGTTTGGCGCCGCCATGTTGTTAGCTCCTGAAAATATCGTTCATCTTCGCTAGACACACCTTCAACTCCGTCGCCTTGACACCCTCCCACTTACCCGTCTCATCGGGTGTTTGACTTGCCAACCTGGACGCTTCTGCGGCTGTTCTAGCCATCATGTTGTGCCAGTGGAAGATAATGGTTCTGGCTTTGTTGTCCTTAACCACCATCTCCATTTCCTTCTGTGCGATGGCGGTCTTGGCTGCCGCCTTCTCAAAGAATTCTGCCAAGCCTGCCATGTCTTACGTCTCCTTACCTCCACCCATCTGGAACTCAGCAGAAGTTGACCACTTATCGTACAAGCTGATCCTCACGAATCTTCTAGCCATCAGAAGCTGCCCCTCCAGCCTAATCAAACCACCCAGAATGGCGTCCATGTCTGCCGAATACTGCGTCCTCAAGGTCTTGCCGTAATTCGACACGTCTGGCTCCTGCTCCGCCACAAACTGCCTGTCTATGAGAAGGCTGACGGCATACTTAGCATTCATGGACATTATAGGATCGGAATACTTCAGCACACTCACCATCGGCGAAGCAGACAACGGATGGGCTATTGTCGTGCCTTCCTGGAGTTCCACTTCGTATATGTTGTCTTCTGGTATGTTTTTGATCTCGTGGAGCTCAGTGCCAGCCGTGCTGGATATCCTGAGCCACACACCTACTACAAACCTGCCGTTGTCAGGAATCCTGATCTTGGTAGCCCCTTGCTTGATGTTATCGAGGGGTACTGTTTCAAAGGTCTTGTACCTCTTGAGGGGACAGAAGTAGATCGGGCGCAAACGCCCATCTATCGTCTCGGCGCCCATCTCCAGGTATCTCTGGGCGTCCTTAGATGATATAGTCACCGTCCCGCCCGGCTTCTGGATTGTGGGTGTCGTTATGGTGGTGTCGGAGCTGATCGTTATCACCTTGGGCAGGATACCCCTCATCCAGTTTATTGTCGAGTAGGCCATATTTACTTTCCTTTCTGGAGTTTCTCCCAGTCAGCCCTAGCAGCAAAGCACGATCCTTGGGAGACCGAGAAGAACGGCTCCTTAGCCATCCTCACATCAGCAACCTTGAATGGAAGTTCTATCTCATTCACAACTTTCTTGAGTTTTTCTATGAAGCCTTTCGCCATGGCGGTGCCGCCGCAGACTACCATCTCCACTGGACCGTCGAAACTGCGGTCGGTCTTTGTAAGCTCAACCGCTATGTGTTTCACCACCCTCTTCATCATCTCCGTGTAGTACACGGACAGTCCCATAAGCACCTTGTCCGACTGGTCGGGCTTCGACAGGTCCAGGTCCCTCTCCTTGGTCTTGATGATCTTTGGCACTGGGACGCCCGATATAGTCGAGACCTTCCAATCTATATGGTCACCACACTTTGTGTTACTGAACTCTACCAAGCTCATGCCGTTCATGGCGAAACAGCTATTTGCCATGCCAGCACCAAAGGATATAGCATAGCCGGTAAGCTGTCTATCTGGCTCGCCTGCAACTTTCATCACGGGCTGCTCGCTGTAGAGATTTGCCAATGCCTCGTTGATCGGCTTCGCCGAGAAGCCCAATGAGTCAAAAAAGTCCTGGAGCACCATCTTGTGAAATTCGTTGTCGATGGGAGCGTCGACCGGGGAGGCCGGGACGGAAAAACGTAAGGATTCCTTCTCGACGAGCGGCTTGCCCAGTACAGTTTTGAGGATGAAGAACAACAGATCCTGAGCTCTCTTCAAACTGGGGTTCAGGAGTCCGTTCTGCATTGGTCTGACGATCTCACCCTTACCTATGGCATTCGCCACGGTTAAGGCGTCCTCACCAACGATGAAGTACTTGTTCTCCAGTTTCAGATATAGGAACTTGCTCCTCTCCAACAGGTCTTGAGCTTCGTCCGAGATATCCATCTCGAACAGCATATTCCTGTGGTGCTTAATGGAGAATGACCCGTCGTCAAACCTCCTGGTTACCACTATATTTGCCGTACCCACATCAACCCCAACTCCGGGGAGAAGCTTTTTTTCTTCATTTGGCATTTTCCATCTCCAGTTATGGTATATCCTTAAGGAGGTCTATTGTCCTGTCTGCCTTGTCCTTGTCCCCAGCCTTGACCTCCGTTTCCTTGCCGAGGCTCTTGAAATTCGTGCCATCCACCTCCGAATGCGACGCCATTGTCCTAGCGAGTTCCCTTAGACTCTCCTCGGACTCGTACCCCTGGACGATTTCACCACCAGCACCACTAGACACCACCATCCTGCTGGCTATCAGCTTACCTATCTCGCCGAGCAACCCGGCGTTGGCGGTCTTAATCAACTCCGCAAGCTGCTGACTGTCCAACCCAGATACACTCGTGCTATGGGAGGATTTACCATTCTCCATTATCATAGTTACGCTCCGCGGGTCACCACTATCGAGGGGAGTGGCTGATCCCTTCTTGCCTTCGACCCCAAAACCATCCTGTTGTCCCTCTTGCATTTTCGGCAGATATACCTGATCTCTTCCTCGACGAAATCAATCTCCATAGCCAAATCTTCATCCTTGTCGTTCAGATATATATATCCGCAGTGCTTACAACGGAGCGAAATTTGCATGCGAAGTCCTCCTGATGGATATTTCTCGGAGACGAGAGCAAAATCCTAGAACTGGGGTAGAAAGGCGGTTAGTCCGTCGAGCATTAACGGGTCGGGATACTGAGCTGGCGCCCCCCATCCCGCAAGATCGTCCATGGAATTGGCGTTATCGCTGTTCTCTAGCTTCTTGGCTGTGTACCAGGAGTGGGCGAAACGCCTATCCCTGCTCAATACCTGATTGCCCTGAGCGTTGTAAAGCCCGTAGTCTGGAATGGCTGATCCCATGGAGTTACCTTGTTATTTTGATCGACTCACCCACCTGTTGGATACTCATGTGAAGGTCCGCTAGATATGCTGTACTTGGTTCCGCACTTCATGCAGATGACCTGGTCGCAACCTGGTATATTGGGGTCATCTTTCGCTTCCGTGTTATGACAAACGGGGCATCCTGACGTGCCGATTGTACGCTCTATGTCGTCCTCGTTGTTGGCATCAGGCATCTCCAAGTCGCTTTGCAGGGGACTCTGGATGATGTCATAGAGTGATCCTGTGTCGTTCAGGGCTCTCTTGAGCCAGGTCAATTGCACTCCGGAGCCGAGTATTGGTGGGCGGTGGGGAGGAATGCCCTTGTCCACGATGTGTCTCAGAGCGAAATCCTTAGTTCTGGTGTTCCTGGCGTTGTCTATTTCGAAGATGAGGCGCTCTACCCTCACGCCAAGTTCATCAAGCCCGCTCCTGTCCATGCTCTCTATCTGCTCCGCAGTGGGCAACGCCTTCATCCTTGCCCTGAAGTCGTCGATCCTGTTCGGGTCAACCCCGGAGAGAGGATTCATCTTCAGGTCGTGGCAGATCGCCCTGATCTTGTCGCGCATTGGGAGCATCAATACCTCCACAAGGCTACTTCGCAGGGGACTCGGGAATAGGATCAACTCCCGAGAACATGCCCGGGGTTATTTCAGCTGTTCCTGCCGGGGCCTCCATGCTCAGACGTCCCTGTCTCTCCTTCTTGATACCCTGCATTGTGAGACCCAGAACCTTCTCCTCGATACCTTCGAGTTGGTTAACGAAGTCGGCGATGGTCTTTTTGAGGTCGGCGTCAGATGTATTGTCAGCCACCTCAAGAAGGTCGGACTTCGCCTTCTCTAAGGATGGTATGCATGTCAAGTTCAACTTGACAAGATCGACGCTCTTGGTTTTCTTCTTGTCGATGTCATCCTTCGTGACGGCTGTATCTTCGGCTATCACCACGAGTTGCGATCCAAATGGGTTGCTCTCTTTTGTGTTCATGTTGAAGTCTCCTGTATTATCTTCTTCCTATTTTTTCTTAGCCAGAAGCTGTGCTTCCTTTCTGATTCGTCTCTCGAACCAGTTCGACAACCTGAATGGATTCACGTCGGGGTTGTTGATGTCAAACCCACACTCCGGGCATACGTCGCTGTCGGATATGTCAATGTGGCAGTTGGGACAGATGTGCTTCTCTATCATCTTTCGACTCTCTTGCTCTTCTAATTGCTTGCGCGCCTTGTCATAATTTCTCCGCTCTTTCTGTTCCTGTTGTTTTTTGATTTTCTCCAGAACGTCCCTGACATGCTTGTCTTGACCCGTGCCGTCGTCACGCATTATGTAGCGGTCAAAACGTGACGAGTCCATGAGAGCTGGAAGTCTGTCCATACTTCGATCCGTGGCATTCTTCCAACGAAACTGGAGATTGTCGAGAGCTTGACCGGGCGTATCGGCATACGAGTAAAAGGTGCCCTGGTTATATCCGCCACGGTGCTGTTCTTTGTTCTTGGAGAACTCCCGATCGAAGAATTGTATCTTCCATTTGATTTTTGGTTTTTCTGCCATATTTGGTATTTCACCCTTGAATAAAGAAAATCCTTCTAAAAAGAGGAATTCAGAATTTTTAGTAGGAATAAACCATTCAGAACAGTGCCTCTGGCATCACTGAGTAGTGGTGGGGGCGCTGGAGGAACGCCAAACAGGAGTGAAAAATGGCTTCCAATAACAAGTTAGTAGTGTTCAATACGGGTGCTGGTATAGGCGTGGTAGCCGGGGCAGACAGCAGCAAAATAGTTGTCGGCCCTGTATTCCCACCGACATCCAGCGAGTCAATGTACGGTGTGGCGTGCGATTGGTCGGAGAATTGCTACGTGTGCGACTCTGCAAACAGCACGATCTATCAGGTCACCGAAGGGGGCAGAATCAGAATAGTGGCAGGAACTCCTTCTGGTCACGGATATGTTAACGGCAAGGGCACAGCGGCACGGTTCAACCACCCCCACGGCATCGCCTGCGACAAGTCTGGCAACATTTACGTTGCCGACAGCCAGAACAACAGGCTCCGCAAGATCGACAAGGACGCCAACGTCACGACGATCTGTGGCGGATTCAACAATCCTCAGGCTGTAGCCTGCGGACCGAACGGCGAAATATACGTAGCTGATACGGATAACCATAAGGTATACCGCATCGAAGCTCACGGTAGGAAGCTCCTGCTGGCGGGTAGTACGGTGGGTGATGTTTCTGGTACGGTCGGCGGTACAAAGATCAAGGGATCTGCTGCAAAGTTCCGCAATCCAGCGGGAATTAGCTGCGACAGGACGGGCAACGTCTACGTATCCGATACGTTGAACTACAAGATCAAGAAGATTGATCCAAGCGGATGGGTCACTCTGTTCGCCGGCTCGGGTGCTAAAGCCAACATCCTGGGCTCGTCCCTTACGGCGGCTTTCGTGCGGCCAATCTTCAACACCTGCACTACCTCCGGGGAGATCTACGTGATCGACCGCGTTGGTGGCCAGAACAGGCTGAAGAGGATTAACCAGAACGGAACGGTAGCCACAGTCGGCTACATTCCTGGCACGGAATGGATGGGTACAGTCGGTGCTTTGGGTGTCGCCACAGATCCAGCCAACAGGCTGTACGTGGTCGTGTCGCCTGGCACGGACATCAGTACTTATTCGTCCAGCTCGTCCAACTCGTCCAGCCAGTCTGATACTGAGTCATCGGTCACGGAATCGCTTGCTGATAGCAGCTTGTCTTCCGTCAGCTCGGTTTCGTCGGAGAGTAGCTCGTTGTCCTCGACCGAACGGTAAGCACGAGCGATTGAGTAGCAACAAAAAGGGGCACCACCCGAACGGTGGTGCCCCTTTCGTTTTAATGAGATTAGGCGTCGAACGCCGGGTCAGCGTCGTCACCCTGCATATCGGGTGGTAGAACTCCGGGATGCAGTACGACCCTTGTTTCGTCTATAGGTGTTTGTATCTGAGTTGACACCTGGGCTGGTTGAGACATTTCAACGACAGGCGTCAAGCTAGTTATTGGCGTACCTGGGGGCGGAACGCTATTGCCCATCTGAGCTGTGCTCCATTCCCTGAGTTTGTCCTCCCACTTGACGTACATCCCATTTGTCCTCTCGACATCTGTGTTACCAAGCTGCCAGGATGCCTCCCTTATGGCGTCCTCAAACTTGATGAAGGGAAAGGCATCGAGCTGCGAACTGGGGTTACAATTCTGAACTATGAAGTTTTCAGCAAGAAAATGGGGTTGAAGTTCCTTGAACCACTTTTTGAGCTTCTGGTAGGTGCTCATGTTGCCGTTGATGGCAGCGTTGGTTCTTGCTTCTTGGAAGTGGTATTTCTTGTCGTCGTTCATGTCGAGATCGACTCCCAGCAAATAGACCTTTCTGAAGCCAAGCAAGAAGAGTATCCTCATCGAGGCCAATAGCACACTCCTGCCTCCACCCCATTGTTTATGGCATCCCCAGTTGATAGTGTCTTCGTAGAGATACCTTGGGGCATGGAACTTCTCGTTCCTTCTGTACCCTATGACGTTAGGGCAATCACCAACGACCATATTCATGGGTTGCCAGTGCTCCTCTCTGACGCCATCTGGTCTGACGATCGTCCTGTTGTCCCAGAGTGGCTTCTCAAAATGAGAAGAGGGCACGAACTTCATGATGCACGGGTCGAGCCACAGCGAGCTTATGAACCGGCACGGGTCGTCTACTATGCAGGCAGCGTTGCCCCTGAAGGTTCTCACTGCATTATTCAGGGTCATAGACCATATACCAGCTTTTCTAAGTAGGCTTTTGTCTAGGGCGTTGAAACTGGGACCACTGCCGATCAGGAAAGCCGAACCCCCCCTGTACATACCCACGAGCGGATAGGTGGCGGACTCCCGAGAGAAGAAGAACGGACATGGCTGGTAATACTCGCTGGCGACGCACGCCCCCATGTTTTGGAATCTGCCATTCCTGAGCTTATTAATGTCGTTCACATCTGCTTTGAGAGACTTCATTCTAGTCATACTTGATTCCTCCTTGTTGTTGCAAAGTGATTATACAATTAAACCAAGTTGGCGTAGCTAGGTTAGTCTATTTCGGGGCTATTCCGTCCAGTAACATTACCCCATCCATCAGGGAATATGACTGGAACAGGCTGCACACGGACAGAAAATTATTGTACATAGCGCTCTGCAACGCCAGCTTGAAAAGACTACTTCTGACGTATCTTCTCTGGGGATAGTGAAGAGCCACTATCGCAGGGTCTTTTTCGAAGGAGTCCCACTGTTCATACTTGCCGACGCTATGACTCCAGTTCGACGATCCTATACCTATATTGTGCCGCTCCATGACGTAGTCCAAGGAATACTCGTCGGCATGTCTCTTAAGATGGCCTCCAGCATCATAAAACCTGTTCAAATTGAAAACCCACTCGTCCACAAGAGGTGATCCTCGCACCGATCCAACACACCCGCCGTTAGCTTTCTTCAGGTTGGGGCATTTCTCGCCCAGCTGTGCCTCAATATAGCGTGCAACCTTCCATCCCTTGTCGTCGGTTCGGTTACAGCTTACAAGACCATTGTCGGAAACGGTTTTGAATAAGTCGTCGCCAACTCTACCCTTAAAGACGTGATCGCAATCGTAGAACACTGTCACATCAAATGGGTTGCAATGTTTGTGCAGTAAAACCTTGGTGAACCAACACACTCTCTGCCGTTTTGCTCCTGGCTTATCAAAGGCAACGTTGGCTTCCTGGACGATGACTCTACTGTGTTTGCGTAGCTCGCTAACCAAGAACGACGGTGTTGACTTCCCGATCAGAACGCATATCTCGCCGTCGTAATTTTGCTCCAGGGTGTGGAGTGCAACCACAAGTTGGCAAGCGGGCATGCCGTAGTCTATGTAAAAGCATATACCATTCGTCACGTCTAGAGCCTCCAAACACCAACTATTTCATGGAAATTTCCATACCAAGGCCTCGTGGACTACAAACGCAATACGTTTTGTTGTCCAGGACCATCTCGGGGTGATTCATTATGGTGTCTATAATGGATTGAACGTCCTTTGCACCCTCACCGACCAGCCTTTTCGCCAAACTTGTTTTACAAATCATGACATGGTCTTTCAACCTTTCAAAACAAATTAACTGGCATCCATTGTTCAGATATCCTATGACCAGTGCCGAGAATCTCTTTCCTCTACTGTTGAAACCCACGGTTGAGGATAGGAACATGATATACTCAGTGTCTATTGATCCAAGAAGTATCTGCTCGTTTGGATGCACTACCACCTTTTTGTACGCCTCTTCGCAGAGTATCCACGTCCTATCCTGCTGATTTTTTTCAAGTGGGACTTCGGCGTACTGCCTGAGAACTATGGTCATGTCAGGACGTCGCATGTAATCTACGCTTTGGTCAGCTTTGCGGACGCGCACCAGACCCGCTTTATTCAGGGATTCAAGCCCTATGTCGTAAGATTTGTACGCCCCTCCTCCATTCCTTAGGCCGGCGGCTTGGAACATCATTCTCATCCAATGCTCAATGTTGCTTCCGTTATACCGCTCGATGTTATCAACTACGCTCTTAATGGCACGGACACTCCAGTATCCAGCTTGGGTACAAGCGGGTAATTGATGTTTCGACGTGAAGGAATAGTAGTCCACGCCACTTCCGTCAAGCTGGTCGAGGTCTATCTTGTCGACGAACATCTTGTCGTCTTCCGTGTAGATGCAATTATTGTGTACCCTTGCAAAGCAACTCAAGACAGACCTGGGATGCCCTTGGTTCTTCTCTGCCACAACTATATCCCATGCCCTGAACCGTCTCTTGAGCTTGTCTATTGCCTCGAGGCATTTACTATGATGGTGCATCAAGCCGTCGATCATATCAAGATGGACTACCCAGCGCAGGTTACAATTTGTCATGACGACGTTGTCAAGCAAGGACGGTATAGTTTGGAGTATGTCGAGGCGGGGAGCCATTACGGTGACGATATCAACCCTTCTTTGATGGCGCCGTCTTACTTTGCTGCCTTGAAAACGCCCGAAGCCCAGCATTATCTCACCTATTCATTAGTCATGGAAAATAACTGATGTTTCGACAGATCCTTTTCGACGAATCCTTCAGGTTTCTTAACCTTGATGAATACGCCGGGTCTACGGGTATCCTTCTCAAGCTTCTCTATAATGCAATCGGAGAATATTTCCTGCATGTCTTCGTATTCGTATCGCCAATAGTCCGCTGGGTAGCTGTGCCTGCCGAAGCCTTTCGACCTCGTAGTTATAAGTATAACTCCTCCCGGCCGACACACCCTCTTGAAATTGGAAATCACCCTCCTCCAGTCCTCAATGTGTTCAAGCATCTCCGTGGAGATAACTACGTCGAAGGAGTTGGCACCGAATTTATCAACAATATCGTAGGCGTTGCACACGACATCAACACATGATCCTGCCATCATGTCCACACCAAGGTATTTCTTGGGCTGCAGCGTCAACACATGATCCCTGATGCTTCCGTTGACATTGTACGCACCAACCTCAATTACTTCCTTGTCTTTGACGTCAATCTCGCTGAGGTTTCTCTTGCCAAACTTCAAACATGTGATCGAGCACATTATTACCCCTTGATGTTATTTCGTACCAGACGTGGCGATGTCCTTCACTGGAGCGAGTGTTTGATTTCTGACAGCTCGTATTTCTAATATCCAAGAAGTTACTTCCGCACAGTTGACCATCTTCTTAATTCTCTTGATCTGGCGTTGGGTTGGTATGACTGCTGGCATCGGCTCACAGTTCCTATGCCAATCCTCGAACTCAACCTTGGACCAGAAATGCTCGTGGAAAAGACTCCTGATCATGTCAATATCACCATGAAGGAACATTTTGTCGCCATGATTTTGGATTGGCACTGTTGCTGAAAAAAGTCCACCGGGCTTTAAGACTCTCGCTATTTCCGTTAAGCCCGACTCTACGCTGTCACCAAACTCCCTCCAATGTTCCATCGTTTGGTAGGCACATACTACGTCGAAAAAACCATTCTCAAACGGAATGTCCGACGCCTTACCATTGAACTTACGACTTGCCTTCTCGTCAACGCCCCATCTTGGTTCCACGCCATACCAGATGGCGGATCTTCTGCGAAGATTACGTTTAAGGGTAATCATCTTGCCATAGCCGATCTCAAGAACATTGCCTCTCATCTGTGGAGCAAGCCTCTTGATTATGGCTATGTTACATTTTCTGAGGTCGCTTTGGCGTGGTCTCTTTTGTATAGTGCATACACCCTTAACCAGCCAGTTACACTCGGAACATTTCATCTTTGTTCCTCGGTGTGATAGCCCAGCTCATTATCGCGTATGTGATTGAGGTGATATTGTGGTCTTGTTTGTATCCTCTTAATGCCACCAAGCATTCTTTTGAATTGCTGGTCTGATCTAGTCTTATGACCAATCTTCCACGACCTGTCGTTGCATTTCGCTGGATTAACATACCATCCGAATTTTTCCATCACGTAGATGCGGTTCACCAGCTGAAAATAGCCAGCCCCGCAACTCCTACTGATTTTGAAGATGGGCCAATCCTGCAGCTCGCCAGCCTTTTCAATCACGCATGGATATTTGTGCGGGTCGTTGGCGACATTGAAGTAGTCTATACAATGCTTCTTCTCCAAGGACACCCTGTGCGCTGACATGACTCGCCGCTCGTTTTTCAAGTCTCCTAAGAGTTGTCGTCCAAGATCTGCGAAGAACAAGGGGTCGTATGTCATATCGGTGTCCGCAAATAGCATCCAGTCCGCCGACGATCCTTGTATCTGTCTGTTCCTGACTAACCCACGAAATTGTATCTCGTCAGTATTAGGGTAGGACAGTCCTTTTACGTCGAGACCCTTATCCCTGAAGAAGGTGCAAACGTCCTCTGTTGTCGGGTTCCCGTTGTTCTGTGGATATCCGACGTTGAAGGTCAACTTCGGAACATCTCCTTGCTGCTGCAATACGGAACTCAACATCCAACAAAGACGATGCTGATATGAGGTACAAGTTACTGCGATCTCAATTGATAAGTTCATATTTCCTCACGTATCAATGTACTGGTACGGCAACACTATATGCACTCCAATGGACTCTAAATATTTCTGGTTGGCGAATAGTCTTTTCTTCATCTCGGGAAGCTCAGCGATCCACTCGCTCTTAGTCCGTTGAGTCTTGACCAACCAGAACGTCGGAGGATAGTGGTTTCTCCCTCTCCAATCCTTGTCTTGAGTTGTCAAGTGCATGATCTGTTTGTGCTCTATCACGAAGCCGTTGACAGCTTCCATGACTTCGCACCTGTAGCACTTCCAGTAGTCATGCCCAGCGAGCACCCCACCTATCCTGATCTTCGGCCACCACTTAATGAGGTCCAGGGCGACACCAGTGAACCTGTGGCATCCATCCAAATACAGGAAATCTAACTCCCCGTCCTCGAAATGCTCCACAGCGTCGAAACTGAGTTCTCTGATGATGTGCGACCTGGCTCCGAACTTGGACAATCTATTTTTGGTCTCCTCATACGCTTTCTCCACTTCTCCGTTGCGCACCGCCCATTTCTTGAACGCCGATTTAGTCTGACTCGTGTCCGTCGTCCAGGAGTCGATGCTGTGAAGTACGTCGAGATGGGAGTTGGCAAGGAGATGCTCCGAGAAGCCACCAGTATTGACTCCTATCTCGGCGCCCTGCTTTAGCTCCAGCTCGTCTATGATTTGAGCGAGCTCCTGTCTTTTTTCTATTTCATGCATCCAGATTCGACCTCCCGCAACTTGATCAAGAGAGAGTCAAGATTACTCTTGTTCGTCATACCCCTGTGTCTTTTGAAGTTGTGTCGCCACATCGGTAATCCGAGTCTCCATGCAACATACCACAGATATGTGTCATGACTTGGAACTGGCAACCTGTCGCCGGCAAGACCTGCCGCCATCCTGACGAAGTCAGACTGATGCATCTGGACATAGCTGGCTGTGCGCTCACAATAGTACCTCTTGCCACTCACCTTTGACTTGTCGAACTTATCGGGAGGAAGGTGCTTGAAGGCTGGATTCTTGTTTGCCCAATCTATCAGCGGACCCATGTGCTTGGCGAAACTGTAGCCCCACCTGTGCCCACAAATCGCATACTGCTTCATTTTCTCGTCAATAAGAGGCTCGTCGTTCGTGGCATAGGCATCAGCGTCGACTTTCATCCAGTACTTTGTGTCCACATCCCGGGCTGTCCCGAGAACGAAGGCGGTGAGCATCCGCTCTCTCTGGTCGGCGGCATTGGGCATCTCCCAGGGGATGATCCTGAGGTTGGGGATCACCTTCAAGAAGGACAGCCTCTCGTCCTTTGGGGAATCGAAGCCGTTAATGTAGACTATCATGGGATACCGTTCGATGTGTTTGTACTTGATCCAGTTTGGTAATGTAGCCTGGAGATGTCCAACGTACTTTGTGTCGCAAGCCGTAACGATCGTCACATCTGATACAGGATTGGAAACAACTGTCTTGACTGGAATATGCAAAGCTTTCTCCTCATCTATGGAGTCGTGATCCTCGTCTCGTTCTTCCGGTTGACAGACTATTTTTTGCTCTGCTTGTTGCGGCTCCTGGTTCTGCTGTATTCCAAAAGCCAATTTGATTCTGTCTCTCCATTCCTTCGTCCCGTATTTTCCTTTCATAAACCGACTAAGGCGCTTATCTCCACATTCACGAGCTGTGAACCTCCTGATGTCACACAGATTCTTTTGAAGAGCCTCCTCGTAGGCGGCAAACCATAAGTCGCACAAAGGATACTCCTTGCAGTGTTTCTTTCCATGGTAGTGTATGATCCTGGCGTCCTGGGTTCCCGGGTCGTGGGCCACTGAAACGTTGAACTTGGGGGCAGCGACACCGATCTTGTATCTCGGAAGCAGAACCTGACACGCCACCTCATCGGCTATGAACATCTTGTCATCGCCCCACTTCGCTAGGTCAATCCACTCCTTGAAGAACACAGACCCCTTTTTCCAAGCGTAGACGCCAGTATTGATGGCTGGACCATATGCTATGGCGGCATCCATGTAGTCGGGACACTTTTCCCTGTATCTTTCTATCCTTCTGCGTATCGTGCCCCCACTGCTTTTCCAGCCAGCGAAATGTGTTATCACAAGATCGACATCCCTAGCCATCTCAAACAGCTCGTCAAACGATCCGGCGACTAGCGTGTCGGCGTCGAGCCATACGTTGAGGTCGTAGGGATCTTCCATGGATATCTCAATCTTGTGGACAAGAGTTCCTGTGGTTATCTGAGCACTCGGTCTGTAGACGACTCTTACATTAAACTCCTTCTGGAGTGATTCTGGAAGCCCCTTCGGGTGTTCACCCTCCAGAAAAATCGTGACATTGCCCTGATAATGCTTCCTAAGAGTCATTATCGAGACGATGAGCCTAGGAATACATTTGGTGCCCTTATTGTAGTAGACGACGCCCTTACTTTCGGACATTCTGGTATCCTCCATGAGTTTGTGAGGATATTATACAACGAATGGGCAAAACCCGCCATTTATGTAGTTACGATTTCTTGAGCAAAAATGCCAACGGATTTATCCATGGGAATAGGTCAAGGTATAGTTATAGAGCTGATTCTTAACCTCCTGGCGAATCTGAAGTGATCCTCAGGCTACTTGAAGAAGTAATCCCCAGACTGCTTGAAGAACTGATAGAAGAAATCGTGCTCTGAGAAGTCGTGCTTTGAGAGCTAACAGAAGTCGTGCTTTGAGAGCTAACAGAAGTCGTGCTTTGAGAGCTGACAGAAGTCGTGCTCTGAGAAGTCGTGCTCTGAGAAGTCGTGCTTTGAGAGCTGACAGAAGTCGTGCTCTGAGAAGTCGTGCTCTGAGAAGTCGTGCTCTGAGAACTCTGGCTGGATGAGCTCTCCGGATTCGTGAATCTAACCTTGAACACCAGAGATCCAAAGCCGTTCCATACGACCCTGAACGTAACCACCCCAGCAGACCTGATAATCCCCTCCCCTATGGAGGTGAACACGTGTCTCCCACTCTGGGCATCGTCAGCATCCCAAACGAAACTGCCGAGCTCGTTCGCTATCTGGAAGTTGACTCCATTGATCTCAAGATACGCTGTGGTTCCAGGATCGCCAGTGTATGTAATGTCGTAATGTCCACTGGGTGTCAAGGTCACCATCTCATCAGGACCTATCTCTATGTCAACTCCGCTAGACGAACTCGATGTTCTCCCCAAAGAACTCGAAGAACTCGAAGAGGAGCGTCCCAGCGAACTGGACGAACTCGAAGAGGAGCGACCCAGCGAACTGGACGAACTCTTACCCCGTGAACTGACTGAGGTGATCCCGAGTGAGCTGGAGGAAGATGAGTTTGACGACTGGCTGGACCATGTCCTGCTCGACAGCCCCATACTCGACCAGGTTCTACTTGACAAAGCTAAGCTCGACGAGTTGGAGGTACTTGTCACGCCTAGGCTCGACGAACTAGAAGCACTCGACAAGGCTAGACTTGACGAGTTAGAGGTACTTGTTAAGACCCGGCTCGACAAGCTGGAAACGCTCGTTGTCGACCGGCTGGAAATGGAAGTGCTGCTGTCTGAGCTGGTGGTCGCTGTCTGGGAGCTGGACTCGAACTCGTCAGCTACGCTTTCCACAACATACAGTATCTCACAATTCATTGCACTGGCTACGCCAACCACATACTGGTTAGCTTCCGTCCACGAGGTAACCGTGTGTGGGGCGCCATTCCTATCAATTCTGAGGAGCCTGCTCTTCACAGACGGTGGCTTGTCATAATCTATGACGTAGAGGTCGCCAGAGGGGTTTAGAACGCCGTACTTGAGCTGCATATACTTGCTCGTCATAGCGTTCCCTATGAACCAGCCAGCCAACCCGCTACCCGAGTAGTGGTGTACATAGGAGTCAGAGTCTATCAGCTTGATCTTGCGGTTTTCGCTGTCCATCACCAAGACCCAACCAGACGAGGAGCATGCAACACTGTATGGTTTATTGAATCTGGCGGACTTACCCCTACCTATCACGTCGCCCGCCGTGCCGTTGCCAGCAACGGTCTCGACTGTCCCGCCGTGGATTATCCTGACGGCATGATTCTTTGTGTCCGCCACCCAGATGTTACCAGTCCTATCTACATCAACATCGTACGGGCTGTTGAACTTCGACGAAAGGTTAATTCCATCAACCAGGCCGGCGAGACCAGTCGGACTCCCCGCAAGAAGGCTAACTCTCCTCCTTGAATCTATCTTTCTGATCTGGTTGTTAGCAACGTCGGCGACGTACAGGTTGCCAGAGCGATCGCACGCCAGTCCGCCGGGGTTGTTAAACCTGGCGTCATAGCCGTCAACGATGTTAGCACCGTTGTTGCCAGGTACGCCAGACTTGCCAGCGTAGGTAGACACGTTCCCACCAGGGGTCGTCTTAATGATAATGTGTTTGACGGCATCAGAGGCATAGATGTTGCCCCAGGGATCTACGGCTACTCCGCAGAGGGCAGTGCTACCACCCACGAAATATCCCTTACCCGTGAGCAGGTCATTCACACCAAGTATGATTTTACCCCTGTTCAGCCCCGACTTGTTGTACCCCTGCTCATATCGAGAAAGCTGGTTGAAAGACATATTTGGTTCTCTCCTGCCTGTATTATTCAGTCCTGATTCCTTCAGAACCTTCATCAACCCACATTTTTTCGCCAAGGCACATCAAGGCGCATTTTATGAACACATTTACTTATTCTCTTCTAACACCATAGAATCCTTGATTACAAAAGAAACAACGCTTAATTCCGTCGCCTAGTAGAGTACAGTGTTGACACGACGTTCAATATTCCTGTTGACACCATGATGCAGAAACCGTATATTCATCACAAATAGGAGATATTAGATGCAAACCATACTGCTGGAAGTGAGAGCTGGCGAAGGAGGCATGGACTCCCGGCTGTTCATGCGCGACATGGGCAAGATGTACTACGACTACTGCCGTCGCATAGGGGCATCGATGGAGTGTCTTTGATGTTTCCGAATCCTGTATGGTTTACAAAGTCTCAGGGAGCGATGTCCTGAGAAAATTCTCGCTGGAGCCTGGCATCCACAGGTTACAAAGAGTCCCCCCAACTGAACGCGATGACCGGCGACACACTTCCACGATAGCCGTCTGCATCCTACCGTACGTGGCGTTCGACCCGAAGTACAGTGATAGAGATTTCAGGGTCGAATGCACCATGGGAAGCGGACCTGGCGGACAACACAGAAACAAAACCATGAGTGCGGTAAAGGTCACACACATTCCGACCAGTATGAGTGTCTGTATCGATGCGAGATGCCAGCACACTAACAGACAAACAGCCATGGCTATCCTAAT
>Ga0307378_10006282_pt1 | contig 16314 bp, 4 predicted proteins | sample UN1MG_FD_202238 | JGI IMG/M metagenome (GOLD analysis project Ga0307378, IMG submission 202238) | Soil microbial communities from Risofladan, Vaasa, Finland - UN-1 | ecosystem: Environmental > Terrestrial > Soil > Coastal area > Acid sulfate soil | place: Finland: Risofladan, Vaasa | collected... | reverse complement strand
TTGATCAGCTCGGCGCGGCTGCTGTCGCCGTAGAAAGCACCGCCCCGCAACGCCCGGTTGCCGCTGAAGATGCAGTTGCGGAAAACCGGCGCCGAACCCCTGCTATAGACTGCACCCCCCTCATCGGCATAGCCGCCCGTTATAGTGAAATTCTGCACGATGCCCGCCGGCTGCCCGTTGAAGCAGAACGCCCGATGCGGCTCGTCCTCGCTGCCGTCGCACCGGATGATGCAGGAGGTCGGGCCGCCTTCGCCGCACAACACCGACGCCATCCCCATGAAATCCAGGTCGCGATTTCCCCGGCCCCGATACAAGCCGCTGCGCACAACAATGATGACGCCGTCGCCGCCGTTCTCAAGCCCCTTCTGAATCGAATCGTACGGGTGATCTTCGCTGCCGTCCTCGCGGGGGTCGCTGATCTCGGGGTCGCCCGGCGCGGGATCGTGCGGTGCGTCGTCATCTACATACACCTTGGGCACGGCCGTGGCAATGACCGGCCCGAGGCATTCGTCGAAATTCAGATGCAGATGGCCCGTCGGCAGCCATACATCATGCAGGATGACGCGCCTCGTACCGTCGGTGTCGTCGTAGCCGATTCCTGCCGTGGAGTGATAACCTCCGAATTTGCTGTGGCTGATCGTGAAAACGAGCGGGCGATGCGCGTCGATCTCGCCGGTGAAGTCGGCCCAGGCGGCTCTATACTGGTTTCGCGATTCGAAGAAGCAGCCGCGATCGGCCGCGGTGTTGGTGATCCCCCTGGATATAAGGTCAATCTCTGTCCCGGCAGGAGTCCAGAACATGCGAAGCTTCAGCCTGTCGACCAGGGCCGTCACGCCGGCCGCGTTTGTGGCGAAATCGCTCGACCCGTCGATCATGTCCGGCCTGCCGTGCGAATCCCAATAGCCCAGTACATTAGCGCACGCCACCGGTGCGCAATCGTTCGACCCTTCGAAATGCTCTTGGCAGTAATCGGGCACGCCCTCGATGATCCCCTGGGCGCCGTCGGCGCGCGCTGCAACTGCAACCAGAATGGCCGCGGCCAGCGCAAGACGGAGCATTACCCTGCTGACTGCGCTCCTGCCGAACGCCGCCGTGCCGCTTATGCTTGTTACCGTCCTTTCCATTCACATCTCCATGCAGCCGCGCTCGCGCACACCGGCTGCACGGGCTTCGCGTTCGAAGCGCGGAAAACCTGCTATCCGTGATGGCTTCAAGAGCCGAGACGCCGCAGGATCGGCGACCTGCCATCCGCCGGCTGCTGCAACAAAATCCCGCAATATCCGCGTTTGGGCGGGGGAATGAAGTGCTTGACGCAGCCACCAACATGGCGGTACGCCAGGATGACACGAGCGCAAAGCGCCCGCGGCTGCAATGCCCAAGCTGAACCAGCCGTGGCTGCTGACCAATTACAATACTATATCACGCATCGAGCCTTACGTCAAGTGCAGTTCACGAGTTTTTTGTGTTTTTCTTACGCAGAAACCACGTCCTCCGGGCGCGCCGGTCGCCCCGCAGAAAAAATTGGTTCTTCCGGTTTGAGTGTGGGTGCTTACCAAACGCCGTCCGCGACACCAAGGTCCTCGTCATCTCTTAAGCCCTGTATGGGGCGGCTGTTGGTTAGCCCAAGGCGGAGCGCAGCGGAGATCTGGGTGACCTTCGCCTCACACCAGCAAGCCCTGTCAAGGGCGGCTCTTCTTCGATTCCGACTAGAGCCGCCCTTGACAGGGCTTGACCATGATATTGCCTGGAACCTCGCGTTACGCTGCCCGCCGGGCGACGAAGCGCCGCCTTGCCGAACTCCGTTCGGGGGCGACGAAGCGCCGCCTTGCGGTCGCTTCACACGGGGCTACAAAGTGAGCCGCCCCGTCCGGGGCTTAGGATTGGCATCTAAAGAGGGTTTTATACTTGCGTCCGTTTTCTGTATCGGGAGGCCATCGATTCCACACCGGACCGGAAGATCCATTTTTTTCGTCCATTCTGTTCCGCCCGTCTATCAGCCGCCGGCGGGGGTGTCTACAGATGCGCCGTTGGACAACTCCGATTCGTTGGCGGCATCGTCAGTCGTCCTGACCGCAAACCATACCCGGCAGCCGGCGGGCAGTGAGCTTAGCGGTATGACCATGCTCTCGCTCGACCCGCCCGGCTGCGGCGCCGGCTCGCCCGTCAGCTCCGACGCCGCTTCCCAGCCTGCCTCGTCCGAAATATCGGCAACCGCATACCTCACTTCGTAACCTGCACCCGTCCCGACGCAGCCGTCGTCGCCCGGGGCCGTCCATGTAAGCTCGACCGCCTGCTCCGGCTGCCCATACACTTCAAACTCCATCAACTGGATATAGTAATGCCCGTCGCGCGCGTTGAGGCGGCTGTTTGGAATGCTCAGCCGCACGAACCTCGTTTCAACCGCCGCAAACACCGCTTCATACCAGGAGCCGGCCTGGGCGCAGTAGCCGGTTTCCGCCGCGGCCTCGCTCCAGGCGGCGCCGTCTGCACTGACTTCGAGCGCAAAATCGTCGGGGAACAACTGCGGCCACGCAGGCCGGGGCAGCAATCGCACCCTGCAAACCGTCTGCACCGAGCCGAGGTCAGCCGTCAGGTACTCCTCGCGCGGCACCTGGCTCGGCTGGCTGCTCCACAGCGTCTGTTCGTCGCCGTCGACCGCATTGGCGGCCACATATACGCCGTAAAGGTCGCTCGAGCTGGATGCCTCCGCAGCAGACAGCTTCGGATACGGGCCTGCATTGACTGCCGCTGCGGCGAGATCGGCTATAGCGGCCGGAGACGTCTCATCCGCCGGAGGATCCGCGGCCGCCGCATTCGACAGCCCCGACACGTTCGCAGCCGCATCGGCCGACCGAACGGCGAAGTACATCGGCCCGTCGACCGGCAGCAGATCGGTCACCAGCGATTCTTCGCTTCCGGCCGCGCCAGGCGTCATTCCCACGGCCACCGGCGTGGCAGCGGCCCAAGCGGCCTCAGATGCAATGGCCGAAGCAGCATAGCGCACGCTGTACGACCCCGCCCGACCCGGCGCGGTATCGTCGCCCGGGGCTGACCAGGTCAGCCGCACCACCTGCGACGCCGGTTCGCACGCCTGGAATTCCATCAGTTGCACGTAATACAACCCGTTCTTGTCATTGAGTCGGCTGGCCGGCACGCTCAGCCGCACGTAGCGGGCGTTGCACGGCGCAAATTCGGCCTCATACCAGACGTTCGGCTGGGCGGAGAATCCTGTTTCGGCAACCGCTTCCGTCCATGCCTGGCCGTCGGTGCTCACTTCAACTGCGAATGATGCCGGGAACAACTGCGGCCAGTTCGGCCGTGGCAGCAGCCGCACCTTGCCCACGACCTGCCTGTCGCCGAGGTCGAGCATCAGCCATTCTGCACGCGGTGTGACGCTGCCGGAACTGCTCCACAGCGTCGCCTCGTCGCCGTCCGCCGCATTGGCCGCCACGTATACGCCATACAGGTTGGTGGAGCTGGAAGCCGTCGCCACCGGCAGGGCCGCTCCGTCGGCGCTTAACAGCGAGGCCGCGAGGTCCGCAATTGCGGACGGCGGCGCACAGTCGGCCGGCATGTTCACCGACGCTGCATTTGACAAAGCCGACCGGTTGCCCGAGGCGTCGGTCGCACGGGCAGCGAAATACGCCGCCGAGCCTGGCGGCAGGTCAGCAAGGCTTGCCGCCATCGACATCCCGCCGCCCGACTCGACAGCATCCGGCACGTCGTCCAACGCTGCTGCGGCGTCCCACGCAGCTTCGCTGTCGATCGGCGCGGCCGCCCGCCTCACTTCGTAGCCCGCCGCCGTGCCCGTGTAGCTGTCGGCTCCAGTCGCAGACCACGTCAGCACCGCTTCGTTCGGATACGGGCTAAGCACCGCAAACTCCGTCAGTTGCAGATAGTACGCGCCATCGCGGGTGTTCAGCCGGCTTGCCGGCATCGCCAGCCTGACATACCGCGCGCTGCACGCCTGAAATTCACCCGCGTAAGCCACGCCGTCAGCCGCCTCATAGCCGCTTTCGTTGAGCGCTTCGACCCAACTCGAGCCGTCCGCGCTCGTCTGGATGGCGAAGGCATCGGGAAACAACTGCGACCACCCCGATCGAGGCACCAGGCGCACGCCGCACACCGCCCGGATCGTGCCCAGATCGAGCGTAATCTGCTCCGCGCGCGGTGCGGGAGCCGGCGAGCTGCTCCACAGTGTGTTTGTGTCGCCATCGATCAGGTTGGCGGCCGTGTAAACGCCGTATAATGCTGTCGAGTTCACCGCAGAAGCGACATCCAACTCGGCGGGGCTTGCCCCGATTTCAGCCTCGAGGTCGAGGATCGCTCCGGGCGGCGTATCGTCGGCAGGGATGTCGACATGCGGCGAGTTTGACAGCTCCGATTCGTTGGCGGCGTCGTCAGTCGTCCGGACGGCGAAATACACTCGGGAATCCGCCGGCAGCTCATGCAGCATGGTTGTCATCGATTCAGCTTCGCCCGCTGCTGAGGGCGCCGGCGCGCCTGCGGCCGGCGTGGCCGCATTCCAGCTATCGGCGTCGACGATCGGCTGCAGGCTACGGCGGACGTCGTACGAAGCGGCCGTCCCCAGCGCGCCGTCGTCGCCGGGGGCCGTCCAGGTCAACTGCACCGCCTGCTGCGGTCCTGCGTATACCTCGAGTTCGGCCAGTTGCACGTAATAGGCGCCGTCTTTCGTGTTGAGCCTGCTTTCGGGCACGCGCAGCCGCACCCAGCGGGCAGCAGCCGCGTCGAATGTCCCCTCCCACCATACGCCGGCCTGGGCCGAATAGGCGTTTTCCGCGGCAGCCTCCGTCCAGTTCGCGCCGTCGATGCTCACATCGATGAAAAACGTGCTCGGAAACAATGAAAGCCAGTTCGGCCTCGGCAGAATTCGCACCTTGCCAACGTTGCTCATCGAGCCAAGGTCCACAATCAGCGCTTCCGCCCGCGGCGCACCCGCAGGCGCGCTGCTCCACAGCGTAGCCGGGTCGCCGTCGATCGCGTACGCGCCCACATACACGCCATACAGGCTTGTCGAACCGACCGCCGACACTGCATCGAGCTTGACCTGCCCGTCCTCCTCCACCAGCGCGGCTGCCAGGTCGTCGACGGTCGCCGGCGCCGTTACGTCCGTTGTGGCGCCGGTTGCAACGTTCGACAGCTCTGATTCGTTGCCCGCTTCGTCTTGCACCTTCACCGCGACATAATAGGTGGTGCTGTGGGCGAGGCCGGTTATTGTGATGGTTTCACTGCCGCCCGCCGCCTTCGGCGCCGGCGTCGCGTCGAACACCGTCGCAGCCGCCCAGTTTGCGTCTGTTATCGGAGCGGTGCTGTAGCGGAGATCGTAGGCGGCTGCCTGGCCGACTTGCCCGTCGTCGCCGACTGCCGAAAATTCGACCGTCAGGCTCGATGCATCGGTTCCGCTGACTGCGAGGTCCGCAACCGCCGCCGGCGGCACACCGGGCGTCGTCAGCGATGGCGAATTCGAAAGCTCGGATATCCCGCCGCCGTCATTCGTGGAGCGCATCGCGAAGTAGACGGTCGCCTCCTGCGGCAGGTCGGCCAGGCCGACCGTCATCGACTGCCCGATGCCCATCCCAAGCGGCGCCGGCTCGTCGTCCAGCTGCGTTGCAGCGGCCCATTCCTCATCACTGACTATCGCCGAGGCGAACCAGCGCACGTCGTAGCTCGCGGCCACGCCCTCAAGCCCCGTGCTCCCGGGAGCAGTCCACGACAGCTCCACCGCCTGCGCAGCCGGCCCGTAGACCTCGCACTCGGCCATCTGAACATAGTAGTGATTATCGATAGGATTCAGCCTGCCGGCGGGGATCGACAGCCGCAGGTATCTTGCGTCCTGCGCGTGGAATTCCCGCTCGCACCAGGAGCCGGCGGCGGGCGCAAGCCCGCTGACCGACGCCGCCTGCACCCAGTCGGTGCCGTTTGTGCTTACGAAAACCGTGAACGCCGTCGGAAACAGCCCCGGCCACGCCGCCCGAGGCAGCAGGCGGATTCCCGCCACAGGCTGCACGCTGTCCAGGTCCAGCGTGAGCGTTTCCGCCCGCGGCTGCGAGCTTGGCGTGCTGCTCCAGAACGTGTTGGGGTCGTCGTCGGCCGCGTTTGCCGCAACGTACACGCCATACAGATTCGTGGAGGCGGCGGCATCGCGCGCGGCTATTTTCGCTGATGCCGCCGTTTCCACCAACAACGCGGCAAGGTCGTCTATGGTCGACGGCGGCGCCAGGCTGTAGACCGCCACGGCCGTGCGGTCGGTGTTCATCAAGGCGCTCAGCGTCGTCTCACCGGCCGTCTGGTTCACGCTGTCGAGTATCCATCGGACAAAAACGTAGTCCTCGCTGGCGAACGACGCATCCGCCGGTGCCGTGAGGGAAACAATCTCCTCGTCATCGCACGTTGCCGCGTAGTTCGTCGTCCCGGGCGTGTCCCCGGTTATGGCTACACCCGTGATGGGCGACGACTGAACCGTCAGCGTGCGCGTCACGATCTGGTAAACAGCGACCGCGGTGTGCGCGGCGGACATCGTCGCCTGCAAGCTGGTCTGGCCCGCGGTCTGGTTCGCGCCGTCCAGCGTCCAGCGCACGAAAGTGTAATCCACCAAGCCGTTGGCTGCCGTCGCCGGGGCGGTGAGGGTGACGCTCGTGCCGGAATTGTAGCTGCGGGTGAAATTCGTGGTGCCGTTCGATTGGCTCGAGTTGTCGGCCGGGGAGATGGTGATGGCCACGCCTGTGATTGGGCTGCTCTGTATCGTCAGCGTGTACGACGCCAGGGCCGGCGGGACAACGGTGGTGAGCGTGCGCTCGCTGATCTCGTTGAAGTTGAGATAGACGTCACCTGCCGGATACCAGTTGTCATGCACAATGACGACCTGGTTCCCTCCGTCACCGTCATAGCCCATGCAGCCGACGGAGTGCATCCCACCGTACGATGAGTGGTACATGGTGAACACCGCAGGACGCCCCGCATCTATCTGTGTGGTGATGTCCGACCACACCACGCTGCCGTCGTTTGCAGTGGAGAACGAATACCCCCTTTGATACGCCGTATCGGCGATTCCTGCCCATATCCAGGCTATCTGCGTTCCTGATGATGTCCAGCGCATGTTGGTCTTCAGTGCATTGACGAGGTCAGTAACTCCCGTCGGATTCGTGGCAAAATCGTTCGAGCCGTCGATCAGGTTCGGGAGCCCGTTGGCATCCCAGTAGCCCAGTATGTCGGCAGAGGCAACCGGCGCGCAATCATTTGTGCCTGCGAAATCTCCCTGCTGATAATCGGGCACTCCCGTGATCTTCACCTCGGCCCGGCAGTACTGCGCAAGGACAAGCAGGAAGAGAAGGTGGGTCAGAGCAAGAGGGAATCGGCAAATCCGGGACCGGTGTCGCATGCGGTCTGACATGGCTGCGGCGCTCCGTATTTGTTTGCAGGGCATGATCCCCCATTCCCAACATGGGGATATATGCATCGGGAAACGCGGGTAACAATACTGTGAGCGTGCTCTGTTGAGAGTTTCGGTATGAGGAAACCAGCAGTTAAGGAAGGAATTCCGCTGCGCACCGGAATCCTCAAACACGACATCGAACGGGCCGGCATTCTTTACCGCATCCCAAGACGCCGCTTCAGTGGTCAACGCGATCATGGCGTGGGCGCCGAGCGTCTTGGCAACGGCCAGCCGCTTTTCGTTCAGATCGCAGACCGTGACGCCCGCGCCAGATGGCGGTGCCTTTGCGGTGGGTGCCGAGGGAGATGCAGGCAGTCGAGGCCACTCCACGCGGTCGGGTTTTTCGCAAACATTTGCTTGACATCGCAGCGCCCGTGATGTATACTGCTTGCATCAGGGGTAGTTGTAGCCTTGTCAGTGCATTAAGATCGCCGTACCTGAGCGAAGGTCCGCGTCGCGCGGCTAGGAGCCTAAATGGCCACCGCCGTGAAGGTTCGATCAGCGCCTTCTTACCCACGCTGACCGATGGCTTGCTGAACGATACTGCTGCGGGCAGAAGAAAAAGGGATTTGCTATGGGACACAATTCAGTGAGATTCGCAACAACTGTTGCGGTGCTGGCGGCCGCCTTATGCACCATGGCAGCAGGCACGGTCGCCGCAGAAGAGATCGTGACACAGCCAATCCGCACGTTTGGTATGGGCGAGCCTCGGGCTTCCGCGCCGCCAACGGCGCAGCAGGCCATGCAGTTGTTTTCGGTGTCGCCCGCGCTGTTCGCCGAGAACCAGGGCCAGTGGGCCGATCCGTCGGTGCGCTTCGTGCACAAGGGCAGCGGCGCCAACGTTGCCATGACGGACGACGGGCCTGTGTTCGAGGTCTTCAAGCGAGAAGAAGACGGTTCGGAGAAGGCGGCGGGAAGTCAAGCGTTGGCGGAGGGTTTGCCCGGCCGGATGCGGGAGCGATTGGGCCATCGGCCCGGAAAGACGCGCATGCTCCGCTTCTCCGCGTCGTTCGTCGGCGCCAATAAAGTCAAGCCTGTTGGTCTTCAGCGTGCCGACACAGTCTTCAACTACCACGTGGGCAGTGATCCCGCCCAGTGGCGGTCGGGCGTGCCGACCTACGAGGTGGTCGCGTACGAGGGGCTGTACGACGGAATCGACCTCCACACGTGGGGTCGGCGCTCGCACCTGAAATACGAATTCCACGTCGCACCGGGCGCCGACTGGCGGCAGATCTCCGTCCGCTACGATGGCATCGCCGGATTATCAATCAATGACGACGGCGCCCTGATTGTGAATTTGGGCGACGGTTGGGAGAGCATCATCGACGATGCCCCGTACGTCTACCAGAAGATCGACGACCGCCGCACCGAAGTGGAGAGTCGATTCGTCCTGATCGACGACCTCACCTACACCTTTGACGTCACTGGGAAATATGATCCTGGGCTGCCGCTGGTCATCGATCCCGAGCTGGCGTGGTCCACCTACCTGGGCGGAAGCAACGGTGACTATGGCAAGGGCATCGCCGTCGACGCCTCGGGCGTCTACGTGACGGGCCTGACCGATTCGTCGGGCTGGACAAGCGGCGGCTTCGATACGACGTTCAACGGGGGCTATTGGGATGCCTTTGTAGTCAAGTTGACCCATTCCGGCGGCCATGCGTGGTCGACCTACCTGGGCGGGAGCGACTGGGACTATGGCAGGAGCATCGCCGTAGACGCCTTAGGCGTCTATGTAACGGGGGAGACCAATTCATCAGGCTGGACATCCGGCGGCTTCGACACAAGCTACAACGGCGGCGCTTACGGCGCCTTCGCGGCAAAACTGGCGCTCTCTGGCACCCATGCCTGGTCGACCTACCTGGCCGGAAGCGGTTATGATGTGGGCAGGGGCATCGCTGTCGATGCCTCGGGCGTCTACGTAACGGGGGAGACCAATTCGTCAGGCTGGACATCCGGCGGATTCGACACAAGCTACAACGGGGGCGGCGATGCCTTCGTGATGAAGCTGACACCCTCCGGGGGGCTCGCATGGTCGACCTACATCGGCGGAAACAGACTAGACGGATGCGACGGTATCGCCGCCGATGGCTCAGGCGTCTATGTGACAGGGAGCACACAGTCATCGGGCTGGACGACGGGCGGCTTCGACACGAGCCACAACGGTTGGTCCGATGCCTTCGTGGCGAAGCTCACGCCGTCCGGCGGTCTCGCCTGGTCCACCTACCTGGGCGGGAGCGATTTTGACTGGGGCCGCGGCATCGCCGTGGACGCCTCGGGCGTGTACGTGACAGGGACCACAGAGTCATCGGGCTGGACGACCGGCGGCTTCGACACGACGCACAATGGCTCGAAAGATGCCTTCGTGGCGAAGCTCACGCCGTCCGGCGGTCTCGCCTGGTCCACCTACCTGGGCGGAAGCACCGATGACAGGGGCCACGGCATCGCCGTGGACGCCCCCGGTGTCTATGTGATGGGGGAGACATTATCCTCGGGTTGGACATCTGGCGGCTTCGACACGACCTACAACGGGGGTACTTCATTGTGTGGCGATGCCTTTGTGGCGAAGCTGACACCGTGCGGCGGTCTCACATGGTCGACATACCTGGGCGGAAAGGACGAAGACAGGGGTAGGGGCATCGCTGTCGATGGCTCAGGCGTCTATGTGACAGGGAGCACACAGTCATCGGGCTGGACATCCGGCGGCTTCGACACGAGCTATAACGGCGGCGGTGATGCTTTCGTGGCAAGGATTACGGAGGGCATACCAGACCAAGGCGACAAGATAACAACGGCGTCGGACCTCGGTTCGTTATCATCTGGCGGCGCAGTAACGACATCCGGGCAGGTCGGCAACGGTGCGTATGGCACTCGGGACGTTGACATCTTCCGTTTCAGCCTCGACACGGCCGGCACGGTGGAAATCGACCTCGACGCGCAGAGCATCAGCTCGGCCCTTGATGGGATGCTGCGCCTGTTCGATGCCTTCGGCAATGAAATAGCGAGCAACGACGACCACGACGGGCGGGACCCTTTCATCTCGCGCTTTCTTTCGGCCGGCACATACTACGCCGGTGTTTCCGGCTATTCGAACAGCAGCTACTCGGTCTTCCGCCCGGGAAGCGGGGTGTCCGGCAGCACGGGAGACTACACGCTGACCGTGCGCCTCACCAGTTCCAAGCCCCCCGTGCCCGGCTCGCTGAAGATCGCGGGGATGGATTTTATTGTCGATGACACACAGTGGGTCGGTGAGACGGCACGCCTGCGGGGGCGGTTGATCCTGCCGGACGCGTTGGGCGGCGTGCCGGTAACCATCGGCGGGAGCGACTACGTTGATCGCGCGCCGGACGGCAGCCTCACGTTCTCGCGAACCACGTTGACGGTGAACGGTGCTCTGGCGTCGCTGGCCGGACTGTTCTTTGAGTCTGGATTGACGCTGACCCTCTCGCAGTCCGAGGTGCGCGTGAGCGGCGCCCTCGACCTGACGAAGTTCGGCGTTTCGGACATCAGCGCCGCGCTGAGCATCACCGACGACGGCACGGGCAATCCGGCGGTAAACCTTATCGGTGGTCTCTTCATTCCCGGTCCGGTCTACCTGGGGCCGGGGTTCTCTCTGGAAGGCATAGCGCTGAATATCGACACTTCCACGAATTCCGTACGGGGCGACGGTACGCTCTACGTGCCGGCGGGCTATGGCATCAGTGTGGGCGTGGGCTTGAGGAACGGGTACTTCGACTACGTTTCCGCGAATGTGAGCAACCTCAACATGCCGGTGATCGGATACGTGGTCTTCTTGCAGGAAGTGGGTGCGTCAATGGATCACCTCGCCCCCGGTCCACCGCCGGTGGTTCTCGCCGGCAACATGGCGTTCACGGCAGGGCCACAGATTCACGTGGGCGGGCAGGATTACTACCTGCTTCGGCTCGACTTGGCCGCAGAATACGACACCGGCGGCCGTTTTACTGGTACGGGCGATGTGTCAATCGGGGGAGGAGATGATCCATTCCGGCTGGCATCGGCCATAGTTATAATTGATAAGCGGTATGGTATTTATCTCAGCGGTGGACTGTCCTTTGCTGATGTGCTCGAGATCGCCGGTGCGCTGCGTGTGGACTTGGACAGCAATGTGTGGGGATCGCTGGAAGGACGCGTCCACGCTCCATGGTGGCTGGGCGGCTGGACATTGGCCGAGGCGAAGGTTTACGGCCAGTACATCAACGACGGTGATTATGACAACGACTACCTGATCGCCGGGGGGAAAATCATCTGGAAGCACGCGATTGAGTTTGATCTGAACACGGGGGACATCGACTGGTGGGCCGACTACGATAAGCTCCAAGAAGTGGAGGTGGAGCCGCCCCCGTCTGGTGCACCACGAATCATGGAAGCTCCCGTATATGCCTTTGAACTGCCTGCAGGCCTCGATGGAGCCCTCTTCCAAATCGATTGGGAGACGGGCGACACGGATATTCACCTTACAGACCCATTCGGCACGATTTACACTCCAGACAACGTCGACCAGCACGCGAACGCGCAGTATTTCAAGAATCCTGACGGCAAGGAAGCATACCTGGAAATCGACCAGGCACCCGGCGGCACGTGGCAGGTGACTGTCACAGACCCCAACGACATCGGCGGCTACACCATCCAGATGCGCGGCAGCACCGGCGCCCCCGCCATAACTGTTCAGCAACCCCAGGCAGATGTGGCCGGCGGGCAGGTGGCAATCACGTGGGTCGACGAGGACAGCGATTCCGACGCGCAGATCTCACTACATTACGATACCGACCGCGAAGGCGCCAATGGCGTTCTAATCGCAGATGGCATCAGCGAAGACGACGCCGCCGACAGCTACACTTGGGATACGACCGGCGTCCCGGCCGGCAAGTATTACGTGTATGCCGTGATCAGCGACGGCACGAACCTGCCCGCCATCAGCTATTCGACGGGCCGCGTGGTTATCGCTGATGCAGGCGCTCCGGCAGCACCGACCGGCCTGAACGCGCCCGAGGGCGACGATGCGTCCGTGCTGCTGAACTGGACGCCGCCCGAAGGCGAGGTGGTCCACTACGTTGTGCGTCTGACCGACGACGCGGCAGGAGAGGGCTATCAGCGCGACATCGTCACGACCGACACTGATCTGATCGTAGAAGGACTTACGACCGGCGAGGCGTACCGGGTGACCGTGGCAGCCGTTGGTTCAGGTGGGACAAGTGAGGATGCCGAGCCGATCATCGTGGTGCCCGGCGGCGAGATGACCGTTGCACCGCAGGGAGGCGAATGGGATGTTTACGCTCCCCGCGGTCTAACCTACGAGGCGTCGCTTCCTGCCGAAGAGGGAGCACAGTTCAGCGTGGTCTCAACTGTGCCTTGGATTTTCATTGAGCCAGACGGCACGTTTACCTGGCCAGTTCTGCCTGACGAGGGGAACGGTTGGAAGGACATTGCCGTATACATCCGACAACCCAACGGCGAGACCGATGTCGTCCGCCGCAGTCTGCTGGTGGACGAGGCCGCTCCACAGATTCTCAGCGACCCAGCGGCAGAGACGCTGGATGCAGCTACGATACGGATAGCCGCGCCGGAGGCCCGTGATCACTCTGGTCCGCTGAGCTACCAGCTTGAGCGAGACGGTGGCGAGCTTGAAACTTGGCAGACGAACGTCGTTTTCACCGACGCCGGTTTGCAGCCGAACACTGTCTACCAGTACCGAGTCCGGGCCAGAGACACGGCTCCCGATCATAACATAAGCGCCTGGTCGAATCCCGCATCGGTATTTACGTTGGCTTCTGTGCCGGGCGCCCCTGAATTCGGCGAGGAGACGGATATCTCCGTGAGTGTGGTAGCGGCCGGGGCTGACAACAATCCTGCGGGCACCGAATATGCGCTCCTGAACGTTACCACGGGTGGCTATGTGGGCGGCGACGGAGGCCCTTCGGAGATTCCGGCCTGGCAGGCCACCGAGTCGTGGCCGGGCACTGTAATCACGGGGCTTCAGGCCGACACGGAGTACGCTTTCAGCTTCATCGCCCGCAATGCCGATGGAGTGGAGACTGAGCCGGGGATGGCTGCACTCGTTCGTACGGCCCGGGAGGCAGTGCCGCCGACGGTGGTCTCGGCTGAGGTCGCTCAGAGCACGGGGAGCGTTCGACTGATCTTCTCGGAGCCGGTGGCGGTATCTCTGAAAGACGTGAGCGTGACCGACAGCAACGGCCAACCGGTCGATCTTGGGGATGCCGGGCTGTCTCACGAAGTCCAGGGCATTTCGGCCAGTCTGAGCTTCGGCGGCCCGTTACCCTCCGGCACCTACTCCCTGACACTCGATGCATCCAGCGTCCAGGACTTGTCCGCCAATCTCCTCGATGGTAACGGCGACGGAATAAGCGGGGATAATTACGTGCTTGAGTTCACGTGCCTCACCGGCGACGCCAACGGCGACTGCGTCGTCAACATCCTCGATCTCCTCTGGGTGCGCAATCGACTCAATCAGAATGTAGACAGCGGTGACAACTGGAAAGCCGACGTCAACTGCGATGGGAAAGTTGATATCCTCGATCTGATCACGGTGCGGAATAATCTGAATGCGAAGTGCGCCGAATAATCCACCCTGCGCCTGTGCATGAGACACACGGTCTTCGACTACTGCTGACTCGGCTTCCACGGCTTCCGCCACGCCTTCACGAGCTGGCTCGCGATGATGGGCGAGCCGCTCGAGGACATCGCAGTCTGGCTCGGCCATGCCAGTCCTAACACTACACGCTCCCACTATGCCCATCTGCGGCCTCGCGGCCGGCAAAACATCGAGGCCAACCTGCGCAAGGTGATCACATCGCGTTCACATTTGATGGCCATCTGCCTCGGCGAAAAGAAATAAGGCCTTGCATAACCCTTTGCTATGCAAGGCCTTGCGTCTGGTGGAGATGAAGGGATTCGAACCCTCGGCCTCTAGAGTGCGATTCTAGCGCTCTCCCAATTGAGCTACATCCCCAAGCTTGCTGTGGCCGGGCGCCTGCCGGTCTTGCAGGTTTCCACCCACACCTGTATGTTAGCGCAACGGCGGCTGAGTGTCAAGAAAAAAGCGCGGCGGGGGCATGCGGCGCGAAAAAGGCATGGGGCGTAAGGCACGAGGCGGCAACGGCGGCCGCGCCGTGGCGGGTTTCCTTGAATGCGGGCGGCGCAATGTGTAAGATTCATATGTGTAACGGCCGGTATTGCGGCGAGCGAGGCGCACAACATTACGCGCCGCTACCGGCAGTGGTGCCTCGGAGAAGCCTGAGATGACTACACCGGAACCGACGCTAAGGAATGATGCCAGGCCGCTGCGTTTTCAGCATCACATGATCGTGCGGCAGGAGCACCTGAACCAGTATGGCAACCTGTTCGGCGGGCGGGTGCTGAGCGTGATAGACGAGCTGGCGTTCATCACGTGTTCGCGCACCTACCTGGGGCGCAATTTCGTCACGCGTGCCGTGCATAACGCCGAGTTCACCGCGCCCGCGCGGCTGGGCGACGTGCTCGAGTTCAATTTCGGCATAGAAAGCGTGGGGCGCACGTCGTTGCGCGTGCGCGTGGAGATGGTCGTGCACGATGCCGCGACCGACGCACGCCGCAAGTCGTTCGACGGGATCATAGTGATGGTGTGCGTGGACGATAACGGCCAGCCGACGCCATTGCCGACGGAGTGCAAGGCGTAGGGGGCAAACAGATGGTGGGCAGAGCTAAGAAGAAAGGCGGGCGGCAGGCCGTCGCCATATCCATTTTTCGCAGCAGACACACGCCCCGTATTATGAATCGTGCCGGCGAATACACCGGCGGGCGGGCACGGAAACCCGCCCCTGCACGAGCTGACCTCATTTCTTGTTGCAGGCAGCGGGCGGGCGTCGGGAGCAGTTCATCGCGGTGAGGGTGCGGCCTTTGGGCTTATTGGGGTCGAGCGTCCATTCGTAGCCAGCAGGTTGATGCGCATCGCATATGTGCCGCAGCTATTTTTCGCAGGCTTTCGCACTGTGCGCGAGAAGTTTCGCGGCACGCTCACGCACGGCCTTCACTTCCGGGTTCGACCCCGGGTCGATGTTCATCAGCCGCGAATAGCAGTAGGTTACGTCGGCCCACAACTGGCCGATGACCGCCGAATGCGCCAGCGACGGCGCTCCGTGCAGCATGATCTCCACCACGGGCATCAGCTCGGCGAGGCGCACCCTGTTGGATTGCGCCAGTATCTTCTCTTCGTCGCCGAAACACAGCCCCTGGTGCTGAGGGTTGATGGCGTCGACGCTTTCGCCGATCATCGGATGCCGCCTGCCCTCGACGAGCTTGTCGCCGAACAGGCACACGGCCATCTTGGTCTTGTGGTTGGCCAGTATGCCCTCGAGGTTCATGTGCGAATCGCGCGGAAGGCCGAGGTATCGCGACATCGTCACGTCGTTGTCGTTTTTCGTGACGCCCTCGTTCCAAAACTGCGTGAACTCGTCGGCAAGCATTATCAGCAGGTCGTGATCGGCGGCCAGGTAGATGTGGTTGGTGCCGCGCGTTTTCTGGTTCAGAAACAGGAACTTCGCCATCGCCATCGGCAGCGATGCGGGGTCGGACAGGTCGAAGGCTTCTGTCGCCCGCTGAATAAGCCCCCAGTAGGAGGCTGTATCCATTCCGGCGGCCAGCATTGCGGCTAGGAGGATGGGCGTCTGATCGCGGCCGAATCGGCCCGAGACCTCGGCGGGGATCGTCAGCAGCAGGTTGTCGTCGCGCTGCCCCAGCTCGTGCAGCGGGCCTGAATTTGCAAACACCACGCGCCTGGCGTTGCGCGGGGTAAGCTCGTGAACCTTGACGGTCTCCTCGGTCTTGCCGCTTCGCGAGAATTCCATGAA
>Ga0307378_10006281_pt1 | contig 16317 bp, 11 predicted proteins | sample UN1MG_FD_202238 | JGI IMG/M metagenome (GOLD analysis project Ga0307378, IMG submission 202238) | Soil microbial communities from Risofladan, Vaasa, Finland - UN-1 | ecosystem: Environmental > Terrestrial > Soil > Coastal area > Acid sulfate soil | place: Finland: Risofladan, Vaasa | collected... | reverse complement strand
TATAACCACTCTTAAAACACATTTACTCGCTTTCTTACCGCTTTTCGACTACCACCCCCCCTCTTGTCAGACTGGCATTCTCATTGATTCTATAATTTACCTCCGCACTCCTGAGCTTAAAACATACCCAAACCCTCAGATTTAGGGTTAAGGCTGCTCAATCAATGCGATCCCTCGCCCCTATGTCGCTATAATAATTCCAAGCCATGATGCCTTTTACATTTTTTCTTTGAATAGATCCCTGACAGGATAGTTCTTCCTTCTGTAAGAAGGCAATTGCTACGACTGATAGGCCAAGCACCAAGGCGCATACGTCTACAAGTGTAAGTATCTCCCGTCATTCCCGCGGAGGCGGGAAACCAGTCTTTGTGATAACAACTAGTTCTGGATTCCCGCCTTCGCGGGAATGACGGGATTGAGGCCTTTTTGGCTGAATACCTACACTTATAGACTTATCCTCACCAGGAATAGCGTTCCTCCTGGAGCATTGAGCAAATTATTCAAGTCACTAAATAAACAGTCTATAAAATGCGTGTATAAAATGCGTGTATAAAAAATATATATTTTTTACCTATTTTTGTAATAGATAAAAAAGCCAACGAATCCTAACAATGTTTATATAATAGCAAAAAGGATGCCAATTACGTTTATTTATATTTAATGATAAAACAATAAATTTTGCATAATATCAATTATAATAATACTAACTATTTAAGAAGAGTTATAGCCTCTCAGTGTGAAACTTATTGCAGTATTGTTGTGAAACTTATTGCAGTATTGTAAACAGAAGTTCATATACCTTAACCCAAATTGTAATTACTTATGCATATATCATATTGATATTTTTGATTATTCAAAATTGCTGAGTTTAAGACATCTTTTTGCCTGCGTATCTTACCAATCGATATCATTAACATTCCATTTTTGCCGACGGAAAACAAAATTTGGGGTTCTCGATCTTGGGGTTCTCGATCTCGCATACGTCTACAAGTGTAAGTATTCAGTTAAAACGGCCACAATTCAGTCATTCCCACGAAGGCGGGGATCTAGTCTTTGTGATAACATCTCTTTCTGGATTCCCGCTTTCGCGGGAATTTGCGCCACGAGTGCAGCGTACAGTTTCGATAGAGCCTGTGGTTGTGCGTAACTGCACAAAGGATGAAGGCTGGCCCTTCGGAGCCGTCCTGCAAGGGGAAGGCTTCAAACTACCTCAATCTGCGGTGGGTAAAAGCCATGGTGGTGAGCGTTGAGTAAAAGGCACACAAGATGTGTTAGGTATGGATCAAGAAGATGAGCGGAAGCAAACCACGGATGACGCGTCGGAACGAAAAGGATGGAACACATCGAAACCAGAGTTGATTCCCGTCTCTGGGATAATCTCGGAGGATACATGTTTACTTTCCGCGTGGTGTCCGGCATACACGTGGCATGAGCTTGATCTTGGCCTTTGTGTGGAACTTGGGAACCTGCTGTATGAAGCTAAGAGAAAACCCTATAAGTGGAGGACCCATGAAGGGGGAAAGTATCGATGCATACAGTATCCAGGAATTTTTATTTTTTTTATGCGGAGTGTCAGCCGGTGATGCTGGTTTGTATTTCTCCTGAGTCCTGATTACTCAACTCGAATGCATATAGCCCTTTCCCCTGCAGAGGAGGGCTATAATTTTGTGATAGGCCCAAAGTGTAGCAATTCACAACACAATTTTCTCTCGTATCAATAAAACTTATTAAGTTTCTATAGGTTATCCATATTATCGATATTGTACAGAAAGGCTACATATTTCCAAGCAATTTAAAGGGCTGAAAATACGTTATTTTTAGATATCAATCAGTTACTAAATGGCACGGGAAATGCTCTTATAAGTTAATGTCCGGCGGAAAGCTAATTGAGTTATCCGTCATTCCGAATGGTCGACTTGATTGATCATTTATGCGCAACCTGATTATGAGGAGAGTGTATTCATTTGTTTTTAAATTACTACATAAAATGCATGTCGATATAATTTTACGGTTTTCCAGTATTACAAGAAGTTACCAGGGATTATGAAAAGTTTTTTATATATGTTCATAAACTTTCGTCGGAGGTATTCTCCGGAACAAATGGATTGAGGCGGGAATACATTGAAAATACTTCAAAATTACTGGTGTAGAGCTCGAACCCTAGGGTATGAATTTTCTGGCATTGTTTTTGCGATGCCTAATAATGAAAATATATTTTGATTACCCAATAGCATGAATACTGCGAGACACTTAAAAATCACCGGTAATTGTGAAGGGGGTGATAAAAAGATTTAAAGGTTTTTGCCATGCGACGTGTAAAGTAAATGAGAGTAAAAAGAGAGAGATGCCAACGTAAAAATTGCGGAACTTCGATGTTAATCAAGACTGCTCAATGTGGATTATTGGCGACGGCGCGTTTGGCAGCCTGACTTATCTGGATTATTTGGGTGGCGTAAATTCAGGTGGCGTAAACATCCACGATTTCAACAAGGATGGATATATGGATTTTTTGCTGGTAGAGGCATTTGAAGTAATGGATATCTTTACCAATATCAATGGGAAGGAGGTATATAGATATAGATTTGTTTATAATATAGATTTGTTTATCATAATGTATTTGTCGTTTTGAATTTCCATTAAAAACAAAACCCATTTTCAACATTAATTCTCAAATGGGAACTAAGTAAAGGAGTTCTTAGGTGCATAAGACTTTTCACTATACTATGATGCTCTGTTTGTGTCTCGCTCTCTTGTTCATTCTTGTGCCGAAGGCAACAGCCAGTTATATGGCGGATATTACTTATGACTATGTAGATAATGGTGGGGGGAATTTTGACTTTATCTTCACCGTCTTCAATACATCAACTTTGCCTGATACAGGGCAATTGGATTTCTTCGATATCCTCTTTGATGCTGATACAGATTTAACCCTATATTCCAACGTCACATGGCTGAAAGACAAGGGCTGGGATGCTGTTGCTTTCGAATATGATCCAAGTTATGGTGGTTTAGCTGCGACTGTTTTGACTGATGATTCGGTCTTGGTATCAGGTAGCGGCGGAATTGCTCAAGGGGCTTCCTCTGCAGGATTTACAGTCAACTTTGATTATGCCGGAGCTCTTCTTCCAACTGACCAGCTTTTTACCTGGGATGCCAATTTCGGTACAAGCGATACAGACAATGGCGGTACGGATATGGGTGGCTACTGGATTTTAGGCGAAGCTGATGGAAAGACACGCTATGTCCCTTCTACCTCTAATCCTGTCCCCGAACCGGGTACGATCCTTTTCCTTGCTCTGGGGTTTTGTGGAATTTTGGGAATTAATAGGAAGCATCTCAAACTGTTTTAGTACTATTATTTTATTATAACATACATGATTCTGTTGATATAGTTCCCCAAATGGGTGTTTTTTTAAAGAATAGGAAACATAACATATTGTTATCATGACTATTAATTTTTGATATTTTCCTAAAATCAGAGGAAATCAACAGAGTCCTAATAGGGCTTTTTTTATTATTTTATGGATAAAAAGAAAGCCGTGTTCCCTTTATTATAATATTTAGAGAAATAGGGGGTGAAGATGAAAAGGATATTATTTTCAACTATTTTTACGGTAATCGCTGTGGCTTTGATGTCCCTCCTCGTTGCAGGGCAGGCCTCGGCCGTTACAGTGCAGTCCTTGGCAACACTCAAGGTAAACGTGATGCCAAGCGGTGTCACATCCCCCGCTAATACATGGGACAGTGGTCCCTACACCTGGCCGGGGAATGCATTGGAGTTGTGGGGCAATGTCTCCTATGACGGAACAGGCACCCTGACCTATACATGGAACTTCGGTGCCGGTGAAGGCTCAGCATCTGGAACGGTAAGCACCCGAAACAATATTGCTCAAACGCATACCTATGCGGGCACAGGTTCATACCTTGCCACCCTGACCGTAACCGACGGTACTCAGACAGATACGGACACGGTATCAATTGATATCGTTCCTGTCAGTCTTCAGGTGAAAGTCAATCTGGCCATACAGAGGGCATTGAAGTACCTTTATATTTATAAATCATCCGCTACGGTTAACGGATGCCCTGCTTATTATTGGCTTGGTACATCTTCAAGGCGGTATGCCAATACCGGCCTTGCAGTCCTGGCCTTTGAGGACCACGGACATCGTGAGATGAACGATCACGATAAGGACATTTACGCAGAGACAGTAGAGTATGGGCTTAACCATATTTTTGCTTATCTAGGCACCACAGGTGCATCCAATTCACCAAACAGCGATTCAGATCTGAACGGGAACCAAAGAAAGATTTATTGCTCTGGTGATAATCAAATGTATGAGAACGGCATTTTAGCTATGGCCATTGCTAATACGGCTACACCCACACAAAACGTTCGGGATTGTGGCTATGTAAATATTCGCGGTAATTCCTATCGAACAGTGCTTGAAGATATGGTGGACTACCTTGCATATGCCCAGAACGACAGCGGTACCGCCACCGGCGGTTGGCGCTATAGTGCGAACTATAGTAGCAGTGACAACTCGGTCTCCCAGTGGCCTACCCTCGGTCTTGCCGCTGCAAAGGGAGCACCCTGGAATATTGACAGTTCCAATCCTCTCTATCCGAACTATCCTGCATGGGTCAAGACGAGGCTTCAGGGCTGGATTAATAATAGTCAATATGTCAATGGTGGATTTGGTTATACTTATGCAAGTGAGTGGTGTAACATTGCAAAGACTGGCGCAGGAATCATCGAAATTAAATTTGCAGGTGGCGGCGGAAACCTGACCAATGCAGTTAATTATATAAATACTAATTGGAATACTACCACCTATGATTACGGCAACAAGGGTGACCATTACGCCATGTATTCATTAAAGAAGGGGATGCAGTATGCAGGGCTCTCAACTGTTGGCACCCATGACTGGCAGGAGGAATACAATGAATGGTATGTGAGCAATCAGACCAATTTTGGCACCAATGGAATCTATTGGCCAGGGTCCGTCCGTATTGACGGAGCGCAATCAACTGCCACCTTTGCTCTCCTGGTTATGGCGCCTGGTCTTGTTGAGCTGCCTCCTATAGCTGATGCCGGTGGTGACCAGGAAGTCGGGGAAAATGCTCCTGTCACTTTTAACGGTTCCGCCTCCCATCATACTGATCCAGCTCGCTCTATCGTCGTGTATGAATGGGATTTTGACTATGACGGAATTAACTTTGACATAGATGCAACCGGGCCTTCTACCACAAAGACTGCTGGTTATTCCATAACTAATGGGACTGATACCCAGTATTATACCGTCGCACTTAGGGTTACCGACAATAATACCCCGCCGTTGCAAGATATGGATACTTTGAATGTGAAGGTCACAAACGGAAATGTTGCGCCAGTTGCTAATCCTGGAGGGCCTTATCTGGGCGCGGTCGGTGAGGACATTACACTCGACGGTTCAGGCTCCTATGATATCAATGTGCAGTTTGGCATAAAGCCGCTCTGGAATACGGCAAAGGTCAAATGGGATGAGATTGAGCTCTATCAGTGGGATATTGACGGAGACGGCCTTTATGGGAGTGAAGATACCCCGGCAGAACCTGAGGTTAAGTGTCCTGTTGTCAACTTCGGATCCTTTATGGGGACAAAGAATGTTGGGCTCAAGGTGACTGACAGTTTTGGTGTCACCGCTTCACAGAGCGTCCATGCCACAACTGTAGCTATCTCAGACCTCTACCCCATCGGATATACACTCATTTCCAATATCTATAACCGTCGTACGGGGATGACGACAGTATCCTGGAAGGTGAAAATGATAAACAGTGGAAATGCATCTGCCACTGAGGTCAAGGCATATTGGACAGGAACTAGTATCCCATCAGGTTTCACGGTATTAGATAACAATGTTTCATGGAGTGGCAGTATCGATGCTGGCGAGACCCAGCTTAGTGACGACATCTTTTCATACACCTATCCTCGTGCCGCAGGGCTGGATCTTAGTACGATCACCTGGGATATCGAATTTACCGATGCTCTTGGAACACAGCATGCCGTCCGGAGCGTACCGCAATAACAGCTTGTTTATATGAACGCACAAAAAGGGTTGCCCCGCACGGGCAGGGCAACCCTTTTTACTTTAGCAAGAATCTGTTATAGAATCTTTACTATAGATCTCCAGGTAGATAGTTACAGGACAAAAGAAGGCTTCTTGGAAGAAACCCTTTTGAAAAAGGGTTTCTTCCAAACCATCTTCCCAAAACTTTTAATATCTTACTGCAACTTAATTTCTGGAAATCTATAGAAGCCTGTCGGAGAGGTCAATTTATGGTGGCTTAAGGGGTTTATCGAGGCTTATTAATGCCCCAAAAATTGTTTAACCCCATCTCTTCTTACCCAACAAATACCTAGGAGCTTGTCCGAGAATGGAAATTTTAATTTTTTTGTATACCATATACGGTATTAAGCTTCATCTTTGAACACAACATATTGTAGCTAAAATTTTTAAACCCCTGTTTTCGGACAGCCTCCTTGGCTTAGTGTGGCAAGAAGATGGTTCTCTGACAGGCTGCTAGTGTCTCTTCAAGTTTGATATTGTGGGTAGAGACGCTTTATTTTGGCACAGCCGCTTTGCTTTTTGAAATTAATAAACTGCTAAAATCAATCTTGAAAAGGTACTAGTACCTCTTCACACTTAAATTTGTCATTCCGAGGAGCGATAGCGACGAGGAATCTTGAATCGCTATCGTCATAAGATTTCTCGCTCCGCTCGAAATGACACCACAAACTTAGTTGTGAAGGGGTACTGGTAATTAAGGGCACATAGTATCATGAACAAACGAATCAAATATATCCTCATCATACTTGTAATTGCCATCATCATACTTGTAATTGCCATCGGGTTTGCCGCTATTGCCGCACTATGTAACCTGATTTCGGAGGGAAACAAAAGTTATAGGAGGAGACAAATAGAGCCCAAAACCGTTGTGATGGAAGACCTCCACGCTAAAGAAAAAGAAATATCCGCATCTCATCTCCTTGATGATACAGTTGAACAAAGAGCATGCAAGAAAAGAAATGAAGAGAAGACGGGTGATTCTCGCAGCAGCGAATCATCGTACAATGTAAGCGAGAAAGAGGGCGGGGATGCACCGGATACTTTTCTGGATAAAGATACCAAGGCGCTTTTAAGTACACTTTGGGATCGATCTATGGATGAAGAAAAGCATAGAAGTGCTCTAAACCTCCTTTTAGAGAAGGCTGAAAAGGAGGAGGACCGCAATTTTGCCTTCAGGGTGCTTATGGAGGCAAAGGATGCCCTCGTGGGTGAAGAGCTACAAACATTGTTGAAAAGGCTCCATGGCTTTGCCGATATCGGTGGGAACGAAGCACTTATGGAGGAATTCTTCCGTACCGAAGGGGCTATATCTTCATTGGAGAGGTTACGTATATTGAGTTATATTAATGGCAGCTACCCGCTCGATAAGAGGAATACCGACCGATTGGGAAATAGTTATTTGTCAACGGAGGACAAAGACCTGCGTCGTGGCCTGCTCAATGGGCTCGCGAATGTATGCGGAGAACAGGGGATTTCCTTGATCGCTGACCTTATAGACACTGAAAAGGAGGAGGCGGAACAAAGGGCATTGGTTGACGCATTGAGCAATTCAGGATCAAGGTCTGCGTTTGAATTATTGCATAAGCTGATCAACACAGAAAAGGACCCCAAAAAAGTTGATCACCTCAGAGCGGCCATCCTGAGAATGAAGAGAGATAATTAAATCGTATTGAGTGCCTTAAGAAAGTCAAATAATAATTTTTTGGCAATAGTTATTCGTTTACCATCCAGAGTCATTTTTAGGGAAGATTCGATAGGGAAAAGCTGAAATAGAAAATAAAGAGAGCCCAAAAGAGGCTCAAGATAAACGAGACGCATTTTACCGAGGAATTTCCCTAATAACTGAGGATATTCAAACTGCCCGGCAGGATATCTCGAATATTGAACAGGAAATTGATGAGATGAAAAACACGATCCATGACAAGGAATATTCTTTCACGGATGCGGAAAGAGAGTATCAGCAGGGGCTAATTGATGAGAAGACCTTAAAAAGAAGAGTTCGACACGTTAAAAAGAAACCTTGACTCACGAGAGGCAATGCTGAAGACCAAATTGGTAAATATTGCTTCTTATGAAAAAAGGACGAAGGAACTCCGGATGTTGGCCGATCAAATACCTAAGAACCTTCTCTTAAGGGCTCCCTATGATGGAGTGGTGAGAGAGGTTTTAGCGCATGTGGGAGAGAGTGTGAATGAAAATACACTTTTATTGAAACTTACTCCTCATAAGTTAGTTCCTCTCCAATTACAGGGTAAATCTCTTCTCGGTCTTAATGGGAAAAGAGTAAAAATAATAACTCAAGGCGCACAGGCAAAAGAATTTTCCGGTACTCTCAAAATAGAAGACTTCTCCCTTGGCGCTGGACAAACGGGGGAGAGAGCAAAGGCAGAGGTAATCTTAGATCAAGATCAATTCGAGATTATCGACGAATCCGGTAAAAAAGTTACGGTATTATTACAGGTAAACACCACGTAATACTAAAACTGGGGGGGGGATATCAAGTCATGAAATCGTATTTTTTTCTTTATAAAAAGGGGCTTTATACTTTACTTGCTCTCCTTTTTTTCAGCACCCTTTGGCTTTTTCCATCAAAAGGCTATGGAGAAGCTCAGGGTACTCAAGAGCCACAAGCTACTCAAAAGCCACAGGCTATTCAAGAGCCAAATGGTGTTCAACATCCAAATGCTCCAGACACTTCTTCCGTTCCCAAAGAAAAAAATACCCCTGTTGAACAGATTGGCCCGGATGAATACAAGATCGGGAACCTTCTCTTAAATAAGAAGACAAAGGAAATTTCCATCCCCGGTCAGGTCAATATGCAAAGTGGTCTGGTGGAATATTTGGCATGTCGCTCAGTAGAGGCAGCGAAACTTCATGAGAGTGTCCTCAAGCTTGATGTCAAACCTTCGGATGTCCAGGTTGCTCTCCTTCTCATGGGAGCTAAACCGGATAACAACCTGAAATGTCAGGGTGATACAACCCTTCCAAAAGGAGATCCCCTGGAGATTTGGGTAGAATGGGAGTTACCGGATAAAACCAAAAAAAGGGTTCGAGGAGAGGAAGTTTTGTATAATCAGATTGAAAAAAAAACCATGGGAAAAACCATCTGGGCTTTTACCGGATCATTTATCCGTGAGGGCAGGTTTACAGCGGACGAGGAAGGATCGATCATCGCTACCTTTCGGGACCCCGTAGCCATTATCAATAATCCCCTGCCTGTCGGAGCGGATGATACCCAACTTTTTTGCCACGAAAAGCTTCTCCCCCCCGTGGGAACAAAGATCATCATGATTATTAAAGCCTCTACGGAACCGCCCTTGGAAAAGGTAACGCCTGATAAATTGGAAAATAAGCAGGACCGGATTTGACCACTGAATGTTTCGAACAAAATCGTAAAGGTAACTTTTGGAATTTTTTATTTTTAAAGGAAACTATTCAAATTTTAAAGAAACTATGCAAAATAGGAGGATATCAATAATGGTGAGTAGGCTCGTTCGTCGAAAGTCGTGTCTTTTCCTTCAGTTTGTGCTCATAGTCGTTTTTCTTACTGGTATTTTTTATCCTATGCCCGGATGGGGAGAATCGAACAAGAAGGAAAAACCCGAAAAACCTGTGGCATCCGAAAACCTGATCAAGCAGGAAGCAACGGATCTGTCTTTGAAAAAGGAGGCCCAGCACTCAATCGATATTGGGCTTAATTGGTTAAAGAATAAGCAAAATTCCGATGGCTCGTGGTCTAATCCGGATTATCCGGCTATAACTGCTCTGGTGGCCCTCTGTTTTTTACGCGATCCGGCATCTTCCCTAGGTTACCGGCAATATCCGGCCTTTCTTCAGAATGCCTTTAAGTATACGTTAAGCAAGGTCCAGCCGGACGGGGGAATTTATACTCCGGAAAAGGGTCTTGCCAATTATAATACTTCAATCTGCCTTAGTTCGCTTTCAGCAACAGGCAGCCCGGACTATGCCACTACCATTCAAAAGGCCAGGAATTATCTCATCTCGCTCCAGAAGGATGAGGGCCAAAAGGGAGTGGCTGACCAGGTTTACGATGGAGGAATCGGCTACGGAGGGAAGGAACCGCACTCGGATATGTCCAATATGTATCTTGCTCTTGAGGCCCTGTATGTGAGCAAAAAGCCTGATATCGATCTACAGGGAAAAGCTCTTGGTTCGCAAACGGTTGAATCAAAGGAATTGGATTGGCAGGCAGCCCTGCGGTTCATCGAAAGGTGCCAGAATAATCCGAAAACCAATGATCAGGCATGGGCAAGCGCTGATGCGGATAATGTGGGAGGATTTATCTATTTCCCCGGAAGCAGCAAATCTGATGAGGAAAAGCTCCCGAATGGGAAAACCGTACTTCGATCGTATGGCAGTATGACCTATGCAGGTCTCTTAAGTTTTATCTATGCCAACCTTGAAAAAGATGACCCGCGAGTGCAATCCGCTTTTGACTGGATCAGAAGGCACTATACCCTGGAAGAGAATCCTGGTATGGGCCAGCAGGGTTTATACTACAATTACCATACTATGGCCAAAGCCCTCTCTGTTTACGGAGCCAACGAGATTCAGGTTGAAGGGAAAAAGGACAAAATCAATTGGCGTAAGGATCTTATCATCAAGCTGATCGGACTGCAAAAGGGAGAAGGTGCCTGGGTCAATGAGCAGGGCAGATGGTGGGAAAACGATCCTGTCCTGGTGACTGCTTACGCACTGTTATCCATGGAGATAGCCCTGGCCGGTTATTAATAAAGGCAACAAAGGGGAAAAGGCACAAAGCGGCAAAGGAGCAAAGGCACAAAGGGGAAAAGGCTTTGTGCCTCTGAACCTTTGAACCTGTCTTTTGTGCCTCTGCCCCTATGAACCTGAGTAGTTACAAATTAATCCAGGTGAGGACGCTTATGAACATTATCGAACCACATATTCACATGTATTCCCGCACCACCGATGACTACCAGGCCATGTACAGGGCCGGTATCAGGGTAGCGGTTGAGCCTTCCTTCTGGCTCGGATGCGATCGAAGGTACGCGGGAACTTTTTTTGATTATTTCCGGTTAATTCTAGACTTTGAGACCATCCGTGCAGCCCGCTATGGGATTGATCACTATGCATGTATTTCGGTAAATCCCAAGGAGGCGGAAAACAGGCCCCTGGTCGATGAGGTCCTGGCTGGTATGGGTGAATATCTCGATCATCCCCGCTGTGTAGGGGTTGGTGAAATAGGGCTCAATAACCTTACGGAAAATGAAATTTATGCGTTCCGCAGGCAACTTCTTATGGCAGGGGAACGCAAGCTCCCCATTGTGGTTCATTTGCCCCATTTTCGAAAGCCTGAAGGTGCCCATATTATTGTAGATATCATCAGGGCTGAGGGTATCGATCAAAAATATATTGAAATTGACCACAATATTGAAGAAACCATGCCTATCACCCGCCAGACCGAATGCTTTACCGGCATGACCGTATATCCGTATTCCAAGCTTAATCCGGAGCGGGTATCAGGGATCATCAGAGAATACGGAGCCGAGCGGATGATTATCGATGGCAGCGCAGATTGGGGTGTTTCCGACCCATTATCTCTACCCAAAACTATAGAATTTATGCGTCATGATGGCCATACTGAAGAATCGCTCCGGCTCCTGTTTCATGATAACGCAGACAGGTTCTATGGGCAGACGTCAAGATGGAAGCCGAACTACCATATTGAGCCCATACCTGTTTCGGAATATCAGCGACAGCCCTGAGCCTTTGGCCAGGCAGATGAACAAAAGTGGAAGCAGCTTCCCGCGAGCTGGATGATGCTTCCCGTGAGCTGGATATTCCAGCCGCTTGAATATAATAACGGAAGAGTGCAGGATGAACCCCAAAAAGCGAAAGGAGGCTTCCGTCATTCCCGCGAAACAGGGAGCCCCTGTGGCGCAGGGAGCCCCTGCGTCTGCGGGAATCCAGTGTGGCTGGTTAGAACTGGTGCGCCTCCCCAATCTTTTCACCGTACCTGGCGATGTTTTAGCAGGGGTTGCCCTTAGCTCTTCTAATAGCCTTTTTTTTGTCTTTCCTGTGCTTTTTCCTGTCCTTTTCGCTGTACTTATGGTCTCGCTCTTTCTGTATACTTCCGGCTTGATCCTCAATGACTATGTTGATTTGGAAACCGATCGAATCGAGCGCCCCCGGCGGCCACTGCCATCGGGGAGGGTTCAGCCCAAGACTGCCTTGATGATCGCAATAGCCTTACTCGTTCTGGCTCTTACCTTGAGCTTTTTCACGAGCCAAACGATCCATGAGAATAGCTCGCTTTTTGGGGTTACCTGTGGATCGGCAGTGCTCATTCTCTTTTACAATTGCCTTGGCCGTAAAATTCCCCTCCTGGGTTTTACGGTCATGGGATTATGCCGGGGAGCCAACATCCTTTTGGGTGCAAGCCTTGGGGCCAAACTCTTTTCTGCTGCCGTAGTAACCGGAGCATGTGTTGAAGCTTTCTATATTGCAGCCGTAAGCAGCCTGGCTCATCAGGAAACCAAAGGAGATCTGCGGGGGTTAAAGAGATTTGTACCGTTGGTCCCACTCGTTGGTCTGGCAGGTTTAGGACTGCTTTTTCAATTTTCATTTCTCTGGATGGGAATTATTCTCTTCACTTTTGCCTGGATATTTTCTGTCCTATGGCCCTCTCTAAGTGATGGCTGCCACCAGACTCCGGTCAAAATTGGAAAATTGATCCGCGCTCTCATCCTGATCCAGAGCGGGCTTATCATATGCGGCCTCACCATGAACAAAAATCCGGGACAGAGCCGGTATGTCTTCATTTTTCTGGCCTTCCTTGCGGTCCTCTTTTTCTTTTCCGAATGGACAGGCCGCTGGTTTTACGGGAGTTAACTATTATGCAAGAAACGCATGGATGGGGATAAGAAAAGGAACGTCGATCTCGCATTTCAAATCTGTCCCCATCCGTGGTGATTTTACAGGAGTTAATGATTATGCAGGAAAAGATACTTCTTTTACAGATCGCAGGACTTGGATATCATTTTCTCAGGCAAAATATCGGGGGAGGGGATCTCTATCACCATCTTGCAGTTAAGCCTGTTCAACCCCTCTTTCCGGCTCTGACGTGCGTGGTACAGGCAACCATGCGTACAGCCACCCTGCCTCGTGTTCATGGTATCGTGGGTAACGGATTTTTCTTTAAGGAAGAGTGGAAGCCTCTCTTTTGGGAGCAAAGCAGCCGCCTGGTACAGGGACCCCGCATCTGGGAAAACTTCCGCTCCCGTGGGAGGAAGGTTGCCCTCATGTTCATTCAGCAATCGCTTGGCCCGGACAGTGATATGTTCCTCTCTCCTGCTCCCATTCATAAGCACCACGGAGGAATGATCCTTGACTGCATTTCAGAACCTTCCTCTTTAAATCGACGGTTGAGAAAAAAAATCGGCAGCGTTTTTCCTCTTCACCACTATTGGGGACCTATGGCTTCCGTAAAATCCAGCCAATGGATCACGGAATCGCTCATTACGGTCATGGAAGAGGAGAAACCGGATTTCCTCTCTGCGTATCTGCCGCACCTCGACTATGCCCTGCAAAAGTATGGACCCCAGGCGAGTGAAAGCAGGAAAGCCTTTCTTGCTATTGACTCCCTGCTTGGCAGACTCATCCCAGTTGCCCGGCGGGAAAAGTATCGAATCATGCTCTTTGGAGATTATCCGATCCTTGAGGCTCAGGGAGTCATTTTCCCCAATAAGGCACTGCATAAGGCAGGTCTTTTTAAAACCCGCGATATCAAGGGAAGGCTTTATCCCCTGTATCATATCAGTGCGGCCTTTGGGATTGTGGACCATCAGATAACTCACCTGCATGTTTTTGAAGCAGGCAGACAGGAGGAGGTCAGGAAGTTAATGGAAAAGCTCCCCGGCATGGACCGGGTCCTTGACCCGTCCGGCCTGGCTGAAGTCGGCCTGGACCATCCCAGGAGCGGAAATTTGGTCCTCGTGGCCAAGCCAGGATATTGGTTTGATTATCGCTGGTGGGATGAACAAAAGCACGCCCCTGATTTTGCTACCCATGTGGATATACACAATAAACCGGGTTATGACCCTTGCGAGCTCTTCTGGGGTTGGCCTCCCCCGTCGATATCTCAAAACCCACATCGAATTAAGGGGACTCATGGACGTGTGGATCAGAGTGAACCAGTCTTTTATGCAACGGATGTGGAGTTGCCGAAAGAGCCCGGCAGCCTCATAGAACTGGCCGAGAGTATCAAGGGATGGCTGGATAAAGGAAGGGGCTAGGGACGAGGGGCTAGGGACGAGGGGCTAGGGAGAGAAGTCTCCCAGTCCCCCTTCCCCCCTCACCCAGTCTCCCCCCCTCTCCCTCATTCTCCCAGTCCCTAATATCTATAAGGAATTACTATGAAAATTAAACAGAGAATAACCGTTGAGTTCAACTTTAATATCATCTTTACCCGTAACCTGTTCGCTCTTGAAAATACGGTGCTTGAGGAAATGCTTGGATACGACCGGTCAAAGATATTGATTTTCCTTGACTCATGTGTATCATCTGCCTCGCCGGGATTGGAACATCGCATTGGGGAGTGGTTTGATGCCCATCCCCGCTGCGGAAATCTGGTAGCACCGATTCTTTTAGTCCCTGGTGGTGAGCAGTGTAAAAATGACTTCGAGTACCATAAGGTGATGGCACGCAACATGCGCATTACCAAACTGGACCGCCATTCCTTTGTAATCATCATAGGCGGTGGTGCGGTTTTGGATGCCGTAGGATTTGTCGCCTCTATTACCCACCGCGGTATACGCCATCTTCGTGTGCCGACCACGGTGTTATCACAGAATGACTCAGGTATCGGAGTCAAAAATGGTATCAATCTCTATGGGGCTAAAAATTATTTTGGCACTTTCACTCCCCCCTATGGGGTAATTAATGATTTTGATTTTTTAAATACCCTGACTTTTCGCGATTGGCTTGCCGGAATAGCTGAGGCATTCAAAGTGGCCATTATCAAGGATCGCGCCTTTCTCATTGATCTGGTCAGTTCCGCATCGGATTTACGCTCCCGTGATGCAAAGGCCATGGAAAGACTCATTTTCCGCTGTGCCCAATTGCATGCTGAGCATATCGCCACCAGTGGCGATCCCTTCGAATATGGATCAGCCCGGCCCCTGGATTTTGGCCATTGGAGTGGGCATTACCTTGAAGTCTTATCCGGGTATAAGCTGCGGCATGGTGAAGCCATTGCCATAGGCATAGCCCTCGATATGATCATTGCCCGCAATCGCGGTATGATCAGCAGCCAAGAGTTTGATCTGGTAATTCAGGGGCTCCTGGATTGCGGTTTTACCCTCTGGCATACTATGCTTGAAAAGAGAAAAAATCCTGAAAACTCCCTGGAGGGCACTCACAAAGCAGCGCCCTCTCTTTGCATTTTTCATGGGCTGGAGGAATTCCGTCAGCACCTTGGAGGAAACCTCACGATAGCCATGCCAAAACCTCTTGGCCATCTGTGTCTGGTGAACAGTATCGCTTATGAAGAGGTTGAGCAGGCTATCCGGGAGATGAAGGATTCCTGGGGATAAGATCAATGGAATCCGTAAGGGGCAAAAGAACATGAGGCAGGAATGGGGACAGATTTGAAATCTGTCCCCATTCCTGCCGAGGTGCAAAAGAATATGGAGTTAGCGCATCATAACCATGTAATGTACTGCCTTAATATTCATCCTGGTGAACATTGGCATGAAAACCTGAAGGCTATCAGTAATTACAGCCTGAAGGTCAAGGAGAAAATCTGCCCGCAGGCACCCTTTGCCCTGGGATTGCGCCTTTCTGCTCAGGCTTGCCGCGAACTGAAGCCGGAATTGGATACGTTCAAGGCATTTCTCGATCAAAACAGCCTTTATGTAGTATCTTTAAACGGCTTCCCCTATGGCCCTTTTCATGGCCGGAGGATCAAAGAGAAGGTGTACCTGCCAGACTGGTCCTCTCCCCTGAGAGTAGCCTATACCCGCAATCTGGCCGAGATACTTGCCTGCCTCCTGCCAGACGGTGAGCCAGGGACGATTTCTACCGTGCCGGTCCACTATGGGAAAGAAAAAACCCCTCTGGCTATGTCTCACCTGATCGAGGGAGTGGAATTTTTGGCCCGTCTTGAGGAGAGAACAGGAAAGTATATTGTTCTGGCACTTGAGCCTGAGCCTGATTGTTTTTTGGATCG
>Ga0307378_10006280_pt1 | contig 16317 bp, 12 predicted proteins | sample UN1MG_FD_202238 | JGI IMG/M metagenome (GOLD analysis project Ga0307378, IMG submission 202238) | Soil microbial communities from Risofladan, Vaasa, Finland - UN-1 | ecosystem: Environmental > Terrestrial > Soil > Coastal area > Acid sulfate soil | place: Finland: Risofladan, Vaasa | collected... | reverse complement strand
GCCTGGTGCTGGACGTGCACCTGATGATCGTGGAGCCGGAGAAGTACATTGACGCTTTCGCGGCGGCGGGCGCGGACATCATCACGGTGCACGCGGAGGCCTGCCCGCACCTGCACCGAACAATACAGCAGATCAAGGAGGCGGGGGCCAAATTGAAGCCGGCGCGGAAAATCCGGGCCGGCGTGTCCCTGAACCCGTCCACCAGCCTGGCATCGCTCGATTACGTGCTCCCCGACCTGGACCTGGTGCTCATCATGAGCGTAAACCCCGGGTTCGGCGGGCAGAAATTCATTCCCCAGTCCCTGGAAAAAATCGCCGACCTGAAATGGCTCGCCGCCGACCAGGGCCATGACCTCGACATCGAGGTGGACGGCGGCGTCACCGTCGAGAACGTCGGGCCCATCGCGGCGGCCGGCGTCAACGCCTTTGTCGCCGGCAACACGGTGTTCAGCGCCAAGGACTACAGGAAGGTGATCGCCGCGCTGAGACGCGACGCGGAGAAAAATTACGGCTGCTGACGGGCGGCGGCGCAACCGCCACCGGTAAAAAACCGGTGGCGCGGCCAAGATCAATTATAGGTGAAAAAATGAAGCTAGCTGATTGCCAGGCCCTGGACACGCTCCCTTATTTCCAACGGGACGGCGAGGGCAAGCTCATCCTGGCCGAGGGGGTCGCGGAGCGGATCATAGATTCCCACGCGCACGTCGGTCTGAACTATCTGTTCGCGCGGCCGGTGGACCAGGACCGGGAGGACGAGGAGCCGCTGACCTTTTTCCCGGCGCGCGGCAACCCGGTGGACATGGACGTGTACTCCGCGGTCTGCTTCACCAAGGAGAACGAGAGGATCGCGCAGCGGGAGACGGTGAAGCAGGCCTACACCACGCGCGGCTTCGCGGCCACTCACACCGCGAAGAACCTGGTGAACGAGATGAAGCGGATGAGGGTGGAGAACGCGGTGATCCTGGCCGTTGATTTCCCGCTGGGCGCGCTCAGCCGGACCTCGCGCCACTTCCTCGCGGCCGCGCGCAAGTATCCGCAGCTTATCCCCTTCATCTCGGTGCACGCCTATGACCTGTTCATGGAAAGGAAGGTGCGCGCGCTGGCGGCGGCCGGGGGCAAGGGCATGAAAATCCACCCGCCCATGCAACTGGTGCGGGCCAACAACCGGCGGGTGATGAAGCTCTTGAAGCTCTGCGGAGAGCTCAAGCTGCCTTGCCTTTTCCACACCGGGGCCTCCGACATCGCTCCCAAGTTCCAGCAGGACCTGCCCGCGATCAAGCACTTCTGGGAGCCGGTGGAGAGGTTCCCGGAGGTCACGTTCATCTTCGGCCACGCCGGCATCCATTATTATAAGGAGGCCATCGAGCTCACGAAGAAGCATCCTAACGTTTACCTCGAGACCTCGGGCCAGCCTCCGGCGCGGATCCGCGAGATGATTGACGCCGGCATCCCGGACCGGGTGCTCTTCGGCTCGGACTGGCCCTATTACATGGTGGCGCTGCCGCTGGCCAAGGTCCTGCTGGCCACCGAGGGGCTGCCCGACGTCCGCCATAAGATTCTATACGGCAACGCCCGGGGCCTGCTCGACCGTTACGGCATCGCGGCGGGCGGCCCGGGATGAAGGCGGCGCGAGCGTTCCTGGTCCGGCCCACGCCTGGTCCGGACATGCCTCGACAAAACCATGCATTGATGGTATTATTCGAGGCTAATTCGCGGACATCGTTATACGCTTTCCAGCCTTTGCCGGCTGCTTGAATCAAGGAGCGCGACCATGAAAAAATATTCCCTCGGCATCGGTCCCATTCTCCTCGGCCTCGCGGCCCTCTTGAGCTCCGGCTGCGGCGGCACGAGCTCCGACCAGGGCGGCGGCGGGCCGGTGGTGGTCCCGCTGCTCACCGGCGTCCCGATGATTTTCGGGGCCCCGCCCGGCGCGGGACAGGGCGGCCCGGGCATCACCGCCCTGGATTCGGTCCCCGGCCTCGACATCGTGGAGCAGGGCGGCCAATTCACGCTCATCTTCACCTCGGACGTGGCCGGCGGCAATACCATCACCGGTGTCGTCCTGATGATTGACGGCGACAACCAGTATTTCATTCTGGACCCGCTGGTGGTGGGCAACCTGGCCAGCGTGACCTTTACGGTGAACCCCGATTTCCCCGACGGCGATTACCCGTTGCTGCTGGCGCTGCTCGGGCCCGGGGGAGAGGCGGGCAACTACCTGCGCGTCATCCTCCACGTTGCCTTTGTCCCCAGCCTGGAAGTCGTGGAACTCCTTCCGCCGGCGACCATTGCTTCTCCCACGGGCCGCCGGGAGGAGGCGCTGAACGTGATGGGCCGGGTGAGCTTCACCAAGCGGGTGGTCATGAGCGATTTCAGGCTGGCGTTCGAGAACATGCAGGGCGACACCATTCCCGGGGTCGTCACCATCATGCCGGGGGACTTGACCGCATCCTACCGTCCGCTGCGACTGCTGGATCCCGCAACTCAATACGTGGTGACGTCGGTCCTGACGGAAGGCACCTCGTGGAGCAACGCGTTCTGGACGCAAAGCTCCACTCCGCTCGGGCCCGGCGCCGGCCCGGCGGTGGGCCGGACCTATAGCGTCGCCCTGGCGGCGGAGAACATCGTGGAGCCTCCCGCGGCAAAGCTGGTGTTCAGCCTGATCGGCCAGGCCATCCCCCCGTTCCTGGTGATGATCACGGAGCTTGACGCGGGGGCCGGGACTTTCTCCGCGCTCGGCACCGTGGCCGAGTCGGACGTCACTCCCCTGATCCATGACACCGACGTTCCGGTGCCCCACTTCGCCCAGGACTCCGAGTTTTCCGACCCCTATTTCCTGACCGACCCGACCGACATCTCGCTCACGACCTCCGTCTCCGGCTATGACCTGAGCATCACTATCCACGCCTTCTCCTTGAGCGGCATGTTTAATCCGGACCTGACCCGGATCGAAAACGCCAAGGCCACCCTCTTTCTTGAAGGCGAGGAGTTGCGCAAGATCGCCGAAGAGTTCGTCCCTATCCCTCCCGGCGTGAGCTTCTGCGATGCCCTCGCCGATGTGTTGGGTCAGCCGGTCTGCAACGACGATGGCCGCATCGTCATGGAGGCGGAGGAATTGGTGGGCATTTATGAGCCGACGATCACCGTGCTCAACGACCTGGTCCCGCTCTCCCCCGCCACGGGCGACACCGTGAAGGCGGGCGCCGCGGTCTCCCTGGCCGTGACCGGACGGATCGAGCGCAATGGGCAGCCGCTCTTGGGCTCGGGCTGGACCGTCAACGTCTGGGCCACGTTCGGGGGCGCAGGCGTCGGGACCTTTACGCCGCCCGCCCCGATCCTGGTCGCTCTCGACGGCACGTTCGTCACGCATCTTAACATCGGGGCCGGGGTCCTGGACGCGTCAACGCCGCTGCTGATCCATCTCCGTTGTCCCGAGATGCCGGCGGACGACGTCTGGGAACGGACCATCACCATCATCGTGGTTAATTAGTTCTTGCAGCGAAACGCGGCCAATCAGCGCTGAAAGCGCGGCATAAAAAAGCTGTTCTAGGTCGCGCCTTCAGCGCTTAAAAGGATTGAATGATCTCCCTTTCCTGGGGTTCACACCCCAGGCTTGAGAATTCCGCGCCGTTGGCGCTGATAAAGGTTCGAAAAAAATCAAGGAGTGCAACCATGTGGAGACGAAAAGCCGCGATTATCCTGCTGGTCCTGCTCGCCCTGCCCGCCCTGGGCAGCGAATGTTTCAAGGGCGATGACAACGGCAACGACGCCGCGGCCCTGATCCCGCTGCCCGAGCCGAGCGCGGACTCGCAGAAGGTCGCGGGCGAGACCCAGCCCGGCGAGATCATCCTGCCCAACGGCCGGCTGCTCACGCCACAGGGCAACCAACTGGTCCTGACCAACCTGGCGGCCGCCGCCAATACCCTGCCCTATTCCTATTTCCCCGCCAACGTCAAGGCCACGCCCGACGGCCAGTACCTGGTCGTACCCAACAGCGGACGGGGCAGGAGCCAGCACCTCCAGACCATCAAGATCCCGGAGCTCACCGTCGCCGACACCGTGGTTTACGACTGGACGCCGCGCGGCTTTTATTTCGGCCTGCAGGTGATCACGGCCCCCCCCGCCTTCTCCTCCTATTCCTACCTCGTGATGGTGGCGGGCGGGATTCGCCAGGGCCAGGAGGGCGGCCTGCCGGCGCGCGGCCGCATCTACCTCTTCGGCATGGACGCCGCGGGCCAGCTCACCGAGGCCGGAGAGATCGCGCTCGCCCCCGGCGCGTTCGTCAACAACTTCGCGATTGACCAGGACGCCGGTGACTTGAACCAGGCCATGTTTTACGTGTCGTACGCGCTGAACAGCCAGGTGGCGGCGGTCAAGGTGGATTTCAGCAACGTCTCCGGCGCCACGGAATTGCACACCGTGTCGGTGGTGAAATACCCCTATGACCTCAAGCTGTCGCTGGACCGCGAACGGCTCTACGTCACCAACTGGGGAGTGAGGAGCCACAAGGACCTGGCCAAGGTCTCAATGATTGACGTCTCCGACGCCGACTCCGTTTCCGCGTCCCCCGGGATGGCGGTGGTCCGGGAGATCACGGTCGGCAAGAACCCGGAGGGCATGGCCATGAGCAGCGACGGCCAGCGGCTGTTCGTGGCGAGCTCGGAGGAGGACAACGTCGCGGTGATCAATACGGCCACCAATTTCGTGGAGCGGTTCATCTCGCTGCGCGGCTCCGACCAAGACCCGTACGGGATCAAGCCCACATCGCTCGCCTTCAACGCCGATGAGAGCATCCTTTTGGTGGCGTCCTCCGGCCGGAACTCGCTGGACCTGGTGAGCCTTGGCGACTACAGCTACCTGGGCAGCATCCCGGCGGGCTGGAACCCGACGGCCGTGGTCGAGGTCGGCGCCTACTGGTACGTGACCAACGGCAAGGGCCAGGGCGGGTCGTCCAATCCGCAGCCCTACAGCAGCCACGTGGACTGCTGGGAAACCATGCCCGGTTCCATCTCCCAGATCCCCATCAATACCGACGCCGCCTATCTCGCCGCCATGACCATGCAGGCCGAGCGGAACAACGACCGCCAGCTCACTTATTTCGCCAACGCCCACGAGGGCCTCCTCCGCCAGCTACCAATCAAGCACGTCATCTACATCCTCAAGGAGAACAAGACCTACGACCAGTTGATGGGAGATTATCCCGGCGGCGCCATCGGCGGCGACCCCAGCCTGTGCTTCTTCTGCTGCGACCAGGCCTACGGCGACTACTGCTACACCCCCAACCTCCACGCCCTGGCCCAGCGCTTCGTCAACCTCGACAACTTCTATTGCGACTCCGAGGCATCCGTCACCGGCCACGTCTGGAACGCTTCCTCCAACATCACCGACTACGTCGAGAAAACCTACCTCGACATGTACCGCACCGGCGCCTGGCCCGAGATCACCGGGATCGAGCCCACCACCTTCACCAAGGCCGGATTCATCCTCGGCCACCTCCACAAGGCCGGAATCTCCTTCCGCAACTACGGCGAGATCGTCGGAACCATTAACCCGGAAACCAGCCGCCAGTTCGACGGCGTGGTCATTGACTCGCGCTGGCCCCTCACCTTTGACCAGCGCATTCCGGACAAGGAAAAGGTGCAGGTGTTTATTGATCATCTCAACCAGGGAGAGCTGGCCTCGTTCACCTTCATGCTCCTGCCCAACGACCACACCGAAGGCTGCTCCACCGGCGCCTGGCACCCCGACTCCCTGGTCGCCGACAACGACGAGGCCATGGGCCGGGTGGTGGACGCAGTCAGCCACTCGCCCTTCTGGCCGACCACCCTCATCTTCGTCACCGAGGACGACCCGCAGGGAGGCGCCGACCACGTGGATGGACACCGGACCATCGGACTCGTCATCAGCCCCTGGACCAAAAAGGGAACCACCATCTCCACCCATTACTCCTGGCCCAACTTCTACAAGACCTTCGAGGTCTTCCTCAACCTCCCGCCCATGAGCACCTACGACGAGCTGGCGTCGCCCATGTACGACGCGTTCGACACCACGCCGCACCTGGAGCCTTATAAATACATTCGCCAGGAGGTGCCCATGGAAAAGAACGGACAGACCAGTGAGCTCACCGAATGCCCCCACCAGGCCGTGGTCCTCTCCAGCCAGGCCGACTTCACCGCGCCCGACCAGGCCCCGCAGCTCATGGAAATCTTCTGGCTCATGCGCCATCCCGACAAGCCCTTCCCCCGCCAGCGATTCTACGCCGCCGATGACGACGACAATGATGAATGAGACCGAACCAGGAGCTGATCGAGACGAAAAATGAGCAGCGTTTCCGAGCGGGGCCGGAAAATCGAGATCCAGGGCGGACGGCTGGCGGTGCCGGACCGTCCGATCGTTCCCTTCATCCGCGGCGACGGCACCGGGCCTGACATCTGGCGGGCGGCGCGTCCGGTGTTCGACGCGGCGGTGGAGAAGGCCTATCAGGGCGCGCGCCGGGTGGCGTGGAAGGAGATTTTCGCGGGCGAGGCCGCGTTCAACAAGACGGGCGAGTGGCTGCCGGAGGAGACCATCCAGGCCATCGCCGAGTATCACGTGGCGATCAAGGGCCCGCTGACCACGCCGGTGGGCGGCGGTATCCGGAGCCTTAACGTCACGCTGCGCCAGCGCCTCCAGCTCTACGCCTGCGTGCGGCCGGTGCGTTGGATCCGGGGCGTGCCGTCGCCGGTGCGCGCGCCGGGCAAGGTTGACATGATCATCTTCCGCGAGAACATGGAGGACGTGTACGCGGGCATCGAGTGGAAGCGCGGATCAAAAGAGGCCGGCCGCGTGATCGCGTACCTCAACCGGAACCTGCATACGTCCATCCCCTCCGACGCCGGCGTCGGAATCAAGCCCATCAGCGAGCGGAACACCAAGAACCTGGTGCGCCGCGCCGTGCGCTACGCGATCGAGCACCAAAGGCCCAGCGTCACCATCGTGCACAAGGGCAACATCATGAAGTTCACGGAGGGCGCGTTCCGCGACTGGGGCTACGGGCTCTGCCGCGACGAATTCGGCGCCGAGACCATCACTGAAAAAGAACTGGGAGATAAGTACGGCGGCCGGGCGCCCGCGGGCAAGGTGGTGATCAATGACCGGATCGCGGACTCGATGTTCCAGCAGGTTCTGCTGCGGCCGGAGGAATACAGCGTGATCGCGACGCCGAACCTGAACGGCGACTACCTCTCCGACGCGCTGGCGGCCCAGGTCGGCGGCCTGGGCATGGCGCCCGGCGGCAACATCGGCGACAACGCCGCGGTGTTCGAGGCCACCCACGGCACCGCGCCCAAGTACGCGGGCAAGGACGTGATCAACCCGGGCTCGCTCATTCTCTCCGGCGCCATGATGTTCGAGCACCTGGGCTGGGGCGAGGCCGCGGCCCTCATCAGAAAAGGCATTGGAAAAACCATCCGCCAGAAGACCGTCACCTATGACCTGCACCGCCTGCTCAAGGGCGCCAAGAAGCTGAAGTGCTCCGAGTTCGGCCGGGCCATTGTCAAAAACATCCGGGGCTAGATCAGGGAGAAACAGGGATGCCGCCGGGCCGTTTCGCCACCGCCATTAACTGCATGGACGGCAGGGTCCAGCTCCCGGTGATCGCGTACCTTAAAGAGCGGTGCGGGGTTGACTACGTGGACATGATCACGGAGCCGGGACCGATCAAGCTCCTGGCCGAGCGCACCTATCTTACCAGAATTGACTCAGTACGCGGCCTCGTGGACGTCTCCATCAACAAGCACGGCTCACGCCACATCGCCATAGCCGGCCACCATGATTGCGCCGGCAATCCCGTGGACAAGGACACTCAGCTTAAACAGATCGCCGCCTCCATCAAGCTGATCAAGTCATGGGGCCACGCCGCCGAGGTCATCGGCCTGTGGGTTGACGAGAACGGGATGGTGGAGGAGTTTGAGTGAACGGGCTTGCGGAATTACACGCTCTCCATTCATCATGCGGCGTCATTCTTAAGCCCGGTTCACCGGGCTTTCCGCGAAGCGGCTATTAGGCCCGTCCTTCAGGGCGGGTATATCAGCCGCCGGCGTATCCTCCCGAGCCCGGTTCACCGGGCTTCTCGGACAGCCGCATTTCCTTGGTGATCATGGGAAGGCTGTCCTTGGTCCGCCAGACGATGTGGAAAAATATTTCGGAGTAGACGGTTCTCGACATAGCCTGTCTCCGGGTAAACTCTTGATGCGGGAAGCCCGTTGAAACGGGCTCTTGATCGGTTGACGCACGAGGAACCAGCGCTAAAGCACGGGCCTAACAGCCCCTCCGGGCAAGGCCGTTGAAACGGCCTCCTTCAAACGCTGCCTTTCCTTGGAATCCTCCCGGCAACTCCTTATTCCGCTTTTTCGGCACCCTGAAATCATGAAAGTAAGCGGGAATCAAGAAGCGGCGATCGAGCGAATTTTCCCTGGCTACTGGATACTTGCTACTGGCTACTATTTTTCTAAGCAGATCACGGATCCTGGGAAAGAATGATCACTTCCCCTTCATCACCTCTTTCAACTTCTGGGCCGCCTCCTTGAAATCCTTGGCCACCGTGAAATTGAGCCCGCTCTCGGCGAGAATCTGGCGGCCCTGCTCCGCGTTGGTGCCCTCGATGCGGATCACCATGGGGATGTTGAGCTCGAGCTTCTTACCCGCTTCCACGATGCCTTTGGCCAGCACGTCGCAGCGCAGGATGCCGCCGAAGATGTTGATGAGCACGCCCTTGACCGCGGGGTCGGAGAGGATGATGCGGAAGGCGTTCTCGATCATCTCCTGGTCCGCGCCGCCGCCCACGTCAAGGAAATTGGCGGGCGCGAGCCCCACCGTCTGGATCATGTCCATGGTCGCCATGGCCAGGCCCGCGCCGTTCACCATGCACCCGACGTTGCCGTCCAGCTTGATGTAGTTCAGCTTGTACTTCTTGGCCTCCACCTCCAGCGGCGCCTCCTCGGAAAGGTCGCGCAGCGCGGCCACGTCCGGATGGCGGAACAGAGCCGAGTCGTCGAAGGTAAGCTTCGCGTCCAGCGCGATGAGCTTCCCGTCCTCCGTAACCACCAGCGGGTTGATCTCGAGCAGGCTCAAATCCATCTCCATGAACGCCTGGAACAGGTTGAGAAACAGCTCCTGGCCCTGCTTGGCCAACTCGCCCGAGAGCCCCAGCATGTTGTTGAGCGTCCGCACCTGGAAATCGCGCAGCCCGAGCACCGGATCAACCCGCACCGTCGCGATCTTCTCCGGCGTCTTGGCCGCAACCTCCTCGATGTTCATGCCCCCGGACGCGCTCGCCACGATCGCCGGCATGGCCGCGCTCCGGTCCAGCAACAGCGACACGTAAAGCTCGCGCGCGATCTTCGAGCCCTCCTCGATCAGGAGCTTCCCCACCACCTTGCCGGCGGGACCGGTCTGCGCCGTGACCAGCGTCTTGCCCAGAATCTCAGAGGCCGCTTTCTCCGCTTCCTCCGTGCTCTTCGCCAGCTTCACCCCGCCCGCCTTGCCCCGGCCGCCCGCGTGGATCTGCGCCTTCACCGCCAACACGCCCGCGCCGTCCTCAAACATCTTCTGGGCCAGGATCTTCGCACCCTCAACCGACTCCGTCATCGCGCCCCGCGGAACACTCACCCCGAAATGCGCCAGCACTTGCTTGGCCTGGAACTCATGGATATTCACTTAACTCCTCCTTCGATAAGCTTCTCTTCTGTGCTTGATGGCAATGATCTCAACCTCCTGCTCATCCAGGTGAACATGAAAAATGATTCGATAGGTCCCCACGCGGACTCGATAATTGTTCGAACCCTTAAGTTTTTTCACCCCGACGGGAAAAGGGTTATTTCCAAGACGCATCAACTCCAAATCAACACGACGCAGCATTTCGGAAGGCAGGTCTTCCAACTCTCTCCTTGCCGATTTCCTAAAGGTCAGGGTCCAGATCACTTGAGGCGGCCCTTTCTTTTCAACTCATTTCGAATCTCCGCATAAGGTATGGAAGGTTCTGACTTTCGGGCCTCAATCAACAATTGGTCCTCCTCATCTTCAGTAAGCAAATTACTCTCCACTATCTTATTAACCAGGCGGCGGCGCTGCGCCGGCTTCAAGGAAAGTATCACCTGCGCCAATCCTTCGACCATGCTATCGTTCATGCCTAAACACCTCCGTTCGATCTTTTATTTTATTTTATCTCAAGATTAGCGGCAACCCTAATTCAGATCAAGCGCCTTTTCTTCTCCCATCTTCACCGTAAAAGTCCTGCCTCTTATTACAATTCTAAAACTTTGTTGCTTTATTGCATCGTAGGGATCAGATAATTTAATTCTAATGGAGCCTGAATCGAGCAGCGGCATCCCGTCCGCGCTCGCGAGCTCCACCCGCGGCGCGTCGAGCCCGGCCTCGATCCTGTAGAATGCGTCGCGCGTCTGGAAATCCTCCGCCCGCCGGATGAAGCCGCTGATCCTTGTCGTGTCCGCGAACACGAACCGCTCCTCTTCATAGCGCTCCAGGATTATCTCCATGGTGAACGCCGAGCTCCAGCCGAACTGGGTGCTGGCGTAGCCGCCCGTCGAATACTGGTCCTTGTACTTGCCGGTCTCGGGGTTGTAGGTCTCATAAATGCCCTTCATGCCGTCCTGGTCCGCCATCATCGCCAGCAGCCGCGCGCGCAGCTCGTCCGCCTCCTCTTCGTACCCGAAGCGCCACAGGGCCTCCAGCGCGCTGTACGCGGTCACCAGCCAGATGCTCGCGGTCCAGCCCTGCTTGGTGATGTCGTACTTCGGGTCGTTGTACGCCACGATGGGGATCGGGTACTTGCCGAAAAATTCTTCCGGGTTCAACAGGTGCTTCTCGATGACCTCGCGCGCCTTCTGCTCGTCCATGGTGGCGCCGGTAAAGGCCGGGAACCAGATGTGCGGCGTGAGCACGCGGAAATGCCGGTAGTTCTTAGAGCCGATCCATTTATAAGTGTCAAGCCAGCAACCCACCTCCGGGTCCCACATGATTTCGTCCACCTTATGCGCGAGCGCGATGGCCCTCTGCTTCCACTGTCCGGCCTCCTCCGGCCGGCCCAGGTCCTCGGCCCACTGCTCCATGGCGCGGTAATAGCTGTACATCCACGCGTTCGCATCAGTGTTGTCGAGCGGCTTGAACCGTGCGCCCAGCACCTCGCCCAGCGAGCCCACGTAGCTGATCCACATGATCCCGGGCACGTAGTCCATGCGCGGCGAGTTGTCCCACCCGCCCTCGTCCTGGCTCAGGTACTCGTACAGCCCGTTGTGGTTGCGGTCGCGCGTCCGGTCCCACCATTTGAGGAACGGCCCGCTCTGCTCATACATCACCTTCTCGAAGTCCTTGAATGCCGGGTCAGCGGCGTAGCGCGGGATGAACTTGCCCGCGGAGTAACCGAACACCGGCGGCTGCGAGTGCGGTGTGAGCGGCTTCTCGCGCTCGTCGGCCATGTGCGAAATGAACCCGTCGCGGCGCTGCGCCTGGAACTGGGTCAGGATAACGTCGCGCGCGGCCTCCGCATTGAACTCGCTGTAACCCAGCGCCTGGAACCCCGAGTCCCACAGCCAGAACCAGTTGTAATGCACCTTGGTCGGAACGCACGCCCAATGCTCCATGTTCACCCGCGGCGCGTAAAGCTGGTTCGCGAGCGCCGTCGCCGCCATCCGGTACAGGTCCAGGTAATCGCCCTGGCCCGCCGCGAGATGCGGCGCGGGAAGCGACGAGAAAAATCTATCGCGCGTCTCCAGCATCTTTTGCCACGCGTCATCCGGCCCTGAGAACTTTTCCTGAGCTTCCCGCGCCGACTGTAAGGCTTTGTCCGCGCTGTCCAGTGAATAGCCGAAGATGAACCACGACCACTGTTCCGCGCCAGGCGCCAGGTAAATAGTGTTCGGATGACCTTCCTCCCATCTGACGGGGTTTATCCGTATCTTGAAGCCCTTCCTTCTACTTATCGAACCATAGTCGGCTTCGGAGATGACGGCCATGTAACTTTCACCGGGAGTGATTGTAGGCTGTACCGCGAACTTGAACACCATCGAAGATGACCTGCTTGACCATAGAATCTTCATCTTCTTCCCAGACTTTTTGAAATTGAGCTCGGGCCCGATTTCGAGCGGTGCCGCGCCCATGTTCTTCACCTTCACGCTAATCAGGTATTGATCAAGGCCCAGGAACTGCACCCGCAAGATCGCCGTAAAGCCCTCGAACTTCGCCTCCTCCTCCCAGCCGAAGTACTCAAAATGGACCTTGCGCTCCGCGGCCTCCCCGATCTCGCGGCCGCCCACGTCAAAGCTCACCCAGCTCCGCCCCGCCAGCCCCGTGCGCGAGTAGTCCAGGATGTTCTTGCCGGTAGCGCACGCGTAATGCTCGACCCCCGCGAACCGCTTCTCCCTGACCTCCGCCTTCAGCCCGAAATGGCTCCCATAAGGCGACAGCGGCCCGCCGTTGTCCCGAAACTGCGTCGCGAACTCGGACACGTACGAGGGCGAGCCCTCAAAGCTCACCCCCGGCGCGAACGACACCTCCCGCGCCCCCGCGCCAAACGCCAGAAACACAACCGCCAAAACCACGCCGATCTTTCTCATCGCCGACCTCCAAAAATTCGGCCCGCCTGCGGGGCCAGGAAAACTTGGCTCCAACTTATCATAAAAAAGCGTTGGGACGGAAACATATTTTCTTTAGTTCGGGCTTGATGTTATTTTGGTATGCCATTCCTTTATTCTTTTGGCGAGGGACGCTCATGGACTCGGAAGCATCGGAAAAAGCAAGGCGTTATCGCTGGCTGATCTTCTGGACGTTGGCGGTGGGTTATTTCCTGGTGTATTTCCATCGGCTCTGCCCTTCGGTGGTGGCGGTGGACATGATGAAGGACCTGCACGCCAGCGGCGGCCTGCTGGGGCTGCTGGGCTCGGCGTATTTTTATCCTTACGCTCTGATGCAGCTCCCGGCGGGGCTGCTGTCTGACTCGTGGGGCCCGCGCCGGACGATCACGGTGTTTTTCGTCGTGGCGTGTATCGGCTCCATCATCCTGGGCCTGGCGCCGTCGCTGTGGTGGGCGGTGTTCGGGCGGGCGCTGGCGGGCCTCGGGGTTTCGATGCTGTTCGTGCCCGCCATGAAGGTGCTGGCCGAGTGGTTCGAGGCGCGCGAGTTCGCTTCGATGACCGGCATCCTGATCGCGATGGGCGGGGTGGGCTCGATCAGCGCCTTCCGGCCGCTGGCGTGGCTCAGCGCGGCGGTAAATTGGCGCGGCGCCTTCATCATCGTGGGCATCGTCACTCTTGTGCTCGCGCTCCTGGTCTGGCTGATCGTTCGCGACCGGCCTTCCGACATGGGCTGGCCCGGACCGGCCGACCGCGCTCCCGGCGCTCCGGCCATCGGGCTCCAGGAAGGCGTGAGGACAGTGCTGTCCACTCCCGCTTTCTGGCCGCTCGCGCTGTGGTTCTTTTTCGGGTGCGCGGTGTTCTTCGCGTTCATCGGGTTGTGGGGCGGTCCGTACCTGATGCAGGTTTACGGGATGAGCAAGGGAGATGCCGGGAACGTGCTGACCATGGGCGCGGTGGGCATGATCTTCGGGAGCCCGCTGTTGAGCCTATTATCCAACCGCGTGTTCAAGGGCAGAAAGGCCCTGCTCGTCATCGCCAGCGCCGCCACCCTGGCCCTCACTACCATACTCGTCCTATACACCGGACGGCTTTCCCTGACTTCTCTCTACCTCGTCTGCCTCGGCTTCGGCGTGTTCACCAACGCCATCGTGGTCATCGGCTTCACCGCGGCCAAGGAGTTGTTCCCGGTCTCGATCGCGGGCACGTCCACCGGTCTGGTCAACCTCTTCCCCTTCCTGGGCGGCGCCGTGTTCCAGCCGCTGCTCGGCCACCTCCTGGAGCTGTCGGGCAAGCTCGAATCCGGCGCCTTCACCGTCACCGGTTACCGCAATGCCTTCATCGCGCTCATGCTAAGCGCCGCCGTCGCCCTGGCCGCCAGCATCTTCATCAAGGAAACCATGTGCATGGCCGCGGCGCCCGGGCAGGATCGGTAACCAACTCATCCCCGGCCCTCTGGTCGGGAACTGCCCGGCTGATGGAAAGCTCAGCTTATGCGCCGCTCGATGGCCTCGGTCAGCACGCGGAGGGTCCTGATGCGCGCCCAGTACTTGTCCTCGCCCTCGACGATGGTCCAGGGGGCATAGGTGGTGGAGGTGTTTTCGAGCGTATCGAGGACGGCCTCCTCGTAGCGGTCCCACCTGTCGCGGTTGCGCCAGTCCTCGTCCGTGATCTTCCAGCTCTTGTACTCCGAGGTCTTGCGCTCCTCGAACCTTCTTAGCTGCTCCTCCTTGGAGATGTGGATCCAGAACTTGGCGATGACGGCGCCGAACTCGGCCAGGTTGCCCTCGAATTCCTTGATCTCCTGAAAGGCGCGGCGCCACTCGTCCTCGTGGCAGAACCCCTCGACCCGCTCGACCAGCACGCGGCCGTACCAGCTCCGGTCGAAGATGGTGATGTGCCCGGCCTTGGGGATCTGGTTCCAGAAGCGCCAGAGAAATTGGTGGGCCTTTTCCTCGGCGCTGGGCGCGGCGATGGGCACGACCTCGTAGCCGCGCGGGTCGAGCTGCGAGGCGATCCGCTTGATGTTTCCGCCCTTGCCGGCGGCGTCCCAGCCCTCATACGTTACGACCACGGGGATGCGGGCCTTGTAAATCTCGAACTCGAGCTCGCGCATCCGGACCGAGAGCTTTTTGAGCTCGTCCTCGTATTTCTTCTTGTCCAGTTTCAGCGAGAGGTCCACCTTGTCGAGGATGGTGGGGTGGGTGTGGCGAGTGATCTGCTCCGTGTCAACCGCGGGCTTCACTTGCAGGGCGGCCTCGCGGCGGCGCTTGCGATCAAGTCCCTGCAGTCCGGCCTCGATGATGGTCTTGAAAATCTTCAGGTGGGACCAATGGGCGTCGGTGGCCTCGACCACGGTCCAGGGAGCGAAGCTGGTGGACGTCCGCTCCAGCGTCTCCTCCACCGCCTGGGTGTACTCATCGTACTGGCGGTGGTGCTTCCAGTCCTCCTTCTCGATCTTCCAGGACAGGTATTTGTCGGCCTCGCACGCCTGGAACCGCTTCTTCTGCTCCTTCTTCGAGATGTGCAGCCAGAACTTGACGATGACCGCGCCGTCGTCAAAAAGCTGGCGCTCGAACGACCTGATCTCCTCGTAGGATTCGGGGAGCTGTTTTTTCTTGATCTCCTTGTCAATCCTCTCGACCACGACGCGGCCGTACCAGCTCCGGTCGAACACGGCCATGCGCCCGCGCGGCGGCGTCTTGGTCCAGAACCGCCACAAAAACGGCCGCATCTTTTCCTCCGGCAGCGGGGCCTTGATGCGATGCACCTTGAAACCGCGCGGGTCCAGCCGCGACACCAGCTTCTCGATGGCCAGGCCCTTGCCCGCGGCGTCCCAGCCCTCGAACACGATCAGCATGGGCACGCCCGCGCCCCACAGGTCCGCCTGCACCTGGCGCAGCTTCTCCTGGACCTCGGGGAACTCCTTCTGGAACTCCTTCTTGGAAAGCTTTTTCTTGAGGTCTATTTGTTCGAGCATGACCCTCTCCTTTCATCGCAAATCAACGGACGTCGTTCCCCGCGGGCGGGATGCGCTGAAACCATTATTATAAAACAAAGTCCATGCGCACTGCAAAACAACGGATCGGGTAAGCCTGCCGTATGAAGGCCAAACTATAACGGGCTTGAGGTCTTTACGTTGCACAAAATGCAACCGCCGCTTTTTCTCTAATGCGCCTTCACCTGGCCTAAAACCCAGGCCACGAAAGCAGTTTCCGAAAATTTTTCCGCTCCCGCCGTGATCGGTCCTTTTAAAAATCCGGGGCTTATAAAACCGCGGCCTGATTTTCAAGGCCTGAAAAACCGGCTCCGCGGCCCGGATCTCGGGCCACCCGCGTCCGGACTTTGGGCCACCCGCGTCCGAACTCTGGGCCACCAGTGTCCGAACTTTAGGCCACCCATGTCCGAACTTTAGGCCACAAGAAAGGCCACGAAATTCCGGCCCCAAATGTTGAGCGCGAATTGACAAGAAAATATTTTGTCGAGCCCGCCTCACCATCTCCTCCTCTCTTTAACCACAAACCACAAACCCCAAACCACAAACCTCTCCTATATATAGGAAACATGTCGCAGGCAAAAGGAAAAAAAGTAATGCTCTTAAAGAAAGGTTTGGGGTTTGAGGTTTGGGGTTTGAGGTTTAGTCCCGGAGGGACATCCGGACATTAGCCCAGGAATTCATTCCTGGGACCAG
>Ga0307378_10006279_pt1 | contig 16318 bp, 10 predicted proteins | sample UN1MG_FD_202238 | JGI IMG/M metagenome (GOLD analysis project Ga0307378, IMG submission 202238) | Soil microbial communities from Risofladan, Vaasa, Finland - UN-1 | ecosystem: Environmental > Terrestrial > Soil > Coastal area > Acid sulfate soil | place: Finland: Risofladan, Vaasa | collected... | reverse complement strand
AATACCGATCATAAGGGGTTATAAAAATTCGCTCATGGAATATCAAATTCAGCGAGAAAAAATGGTTCAGGAGCAGTTGATAGCCAGGGGAATCAAGGACGCGGGAGTCTTGCAGGCCATGCGGAAAATTCCAAGGCATTTGTTTGTGGAAGAGGCCTTTGCCATGCGTGCTTATGGAGATAATCCCCTGCCTATTGGTGAAAAACAAACAATTTCTCAACCATTTATTGTTGGTTATATGATTGAGGCCCTGGCCATGAATAAAGGCTCACGGATATTGGAGATCGGTACCGGCTCAGGCTATCAGACAGCGGTCCTGGCTGAAATGTGTCAAAAAGTTTATTCTATTGAAAGGATCAAGTGCCTGGCCCAGAAGGCCCAGCGGTTATTGGAGCAGTTAGGTTATCATAATTTTCAAATCCAGGTGGATGACGGCACCAAAGGGTGGCCGGAAAAGGCTCCCTTTCATGGCATTGTTGTTTCGGCCTCATCGCCGCAGATCCCTGCCTCCCTTTGTGAGCAGCTTGAAGAGGGTGGCCGGATGATAATTCCCGTAGGTACGGAAAAGTCGCAGATCTTGCGGTTTGTCTATAAGAAGAATGGACAGATTTTTGAGGATGACAAACTTAACTGTACATTTGTAAAACTTATTGGCGAATACGGATGGAATGAGTAAAGTCAGCATTCAGGAGCCAGGAGCCAGGAGCCAGAATGAAGAAGAAACGGTCATTTAGTCTGAATTCTGACTCCTTAATTCTGACTTCTGTATTAATATTGCTTGAGAAAATTTTGTATTTCTGATATTTTAGTGTCTGTTCCAAAGAGTTCGAATCGAAAGTAAGACCTAATTGCTTGCCTAAGATTAAGATCGGGGCGTAGCGCAGCCTGGTTAGCGCGCCTGCTTCGGGAGTAGGAGGTCGGAGGTTCAAATCCTCTCGCCCCGATCCAAGATTTACTCTGCGATTCATTTGACTGCTGGACCAATCTTTCTGGATTCTATCATAAATCACGAGTTACTGATTGCGAGTTGGCAAAACCCATAACCCGCAATACGTAACACCCGCAACCCGGATTATCATAATGCAGATTTGCCCGAAAAAATGTCTGGGGATTTTTTTTATTTTTTTTATCCTTACCGGCTGTGTTATCCGTCCAGGAGCCTCTTCTGCCCTGGAGAAGAAAAAACGGGACTTGCCCGGTTTATCTGGACAAGGGGTATCTCATACGGTTCAAGCGGGGCAAACACTATGGAGAATCGCTCAAGTCTATAAGGTCCCGATCCAAAAGATTTGTGTTGATAACCGCCTCAAAAACGACAGTGAGATTTACGCTGGACAAAAGATTTGGATATCCGGGGCTCAAAAAGTGCTGTCAGTACCTGCTACCTGTCCGTTGCTAACCGGTTCTTCGTCCTCTGCGTCTTCTTCTTCGTCCTTTTCGTCTTCTTCTTCGTCTACTGCGTCTTCCTCTCCCTTATCATTTATCTGGCCGATTAGTGGAAGGGTTATCCGCGGGTTCGGTCAGGATGGTCTGCAGCGATCTGAAGGAATTGACATACAGGCACCTCCCGGCACAGTAGTCAAAGCTGCGGCCCCTGGGCGGGTGATTTACGCGAGCAGCGATCTTTTGGGGTATGGCAAGATAATCATTATCCAGCATCAAGGAGGATACTCCACGGTCTACGCCCATACTCAGGAAAACCTGGTAAAAGTAAACAGCAGGGTTTCTTCCGGTGAGGTCATTGCAAGGATCGGGAAAAGCGGGGATGATGGAACTGTTTTCCTTCATTTTGAAATTCGCTACCGACAAAAAGCATTTGATCCGATTTCTTCCCTGCCCTAGTCGATAATACTATTAGGGAATCAGATATCCATCCCATCCCGGTACTCACCGTAAAAAAAGGACAACATGGTGCAAAAGTTTTTCATAACAGATTTGTCTGAGGGTGCTTTTTCTGAGGGGGCTTTGTCTGAGATTGAGGATGATAATTTTCTTCATGAGAGTGAGGAATCTGCTCATCACGCAGAGGAGGACTTTGATCGAGAGGAGTCAAAAAGCCAGGGTAGGAGAAAGATTTACTTTGATCCTGTTCAGCGATATTTCAATGATGTAAGCCGCTTGAGCGTTCTGACAGCAGAAGAGGAATATCGACTGGCTAAAAGGGCTAAGCAGGGGGAGACAGAAGCCCGCGCAGAGATGATCAAGGGAAACCTTCGCCTGGTCATCAGTATTGCCAAGAGGTACGTAAATCGCGGATTGCCTCTTTTGGATTTGATCGAAGAGGGAAATCTGGGCTTGATCAAAGCAGTGGAGCGGTATGATCCTGAGAGAGGTTATCGATTCAGCACCTACGCCACCTGGTGGATCAAGCAATCCATTATCCGGTCTTTAGCCAAGCATTCGGGTACTATTCGCTTGCCAATCAATGTAGCTGAAACCGTTAATCGGTTTGTCCATGTGTTGCGGAATATGGCACAAAAACTGGGCAGAGATCCGACCACTTCAGAGCTGGCTCAGATGATGGGGCTTTCCCTGGGTAAGATCAGGGAACTGCACGACCTGCTGCAGAAAAATGTTTCGCTGGACGCTCTTCTGGAAACGCGGGGCAATACGTCTGTTCGGGATTTTTTGGAGGATACCTCCAATCCGCTTCCGGATGAGTTAATGGATATATTTAAGCGCGAAGAGTGTATTTCCGTATTGCTGAGCTTGCTGAATGAAAATGAAAATGAAATTATGCGCTTACGGTTTGGTCTTGATGGAGGTGGGGGGATGACCCTGGAGCAAATCGGCCAACGATTTAATGTTACACGTGAAAGGATTCGGCAGATTGAGGGTGCCGCCTTTCGGAAGCTACGGAAATTTTTAAGGCGAAAGGAATAAAAAAAACTTGACAGTTGTGGTTAATATGAGTATACTTAGGCATCTAAGTAATAAAATCCACAGATGTAGGATACTTCCACCTACCTAAAGGAATTTTTTATCTAACCCAACGATCAAGCTATATAAGGTTTGCTTATCCAATAAGATTTGCATTAGAGATTCATAATAAGCTTTCCTTCCCTGGCGGGAAAATACGAAGTCATAGATAAATGCCCGTGTATTAAGGGCTTATTTCTGATAGTTCATGTGTATCGGTTACATCTTAGGGTTCGCCTGTTTCATGATTGAGGCTTGGGGGATCTCTCGAAGTGAAGGGATCTCTCGAAGTGAAATAGAGGCCTTAAAAGAAGTCGTTATCAGATTTTCTGCCGATAAGAAATAGTGCATTGAATTTTTTTAATCGTTATTGCCTTCCTGGATGCAATAAAAAAATCGAAGTAATTATGAGAAATAGCTTGTTTATCTCATTTTCAACAAGGAAGGGGAGAAATGGTAAGAATAGTCCGGTGCAAAGTTGGGCGATACACAAGCACAGGTGTGGAAAGGAAGTTATATTTTTCAAGGAAGATCATTTATAAGGGATGAGCGCTAATGAATATCGCTGAGCTTAAACAAAAAAATATGGGCGAATTGAGTGATGTTGCCAAGGAGCTAGGGGTAACGTCGATCAGTAATTTACGAAAGTCGGAATTGATTTTTAAAATTCTCCAGACTCAGACGGAAAAGAATGGGTTCATTTTTGGCGAGGGGGTTCTGGAAACCTTGCCGGACGGTTTTGGCTTTTTACGTGCTCCGGATTATAATTATCTGCCGGGACCTGATGATATTTATATTTCTCCATCGCAGATCCGGAAATTTGATTTACAGACCGGTGATACGGTATCCGGGCAAATCCGTCCACCAAAAGACAATGAGAAGTATTTTGCCCTTTTGAAGGTGGAAGCGGTCAATCGTGAGAACCCTGAGCTGGCCAAGCAGAAGATTCTTTTTGATAATTTAACCCCTCTCTATCCGAACAAGCGCCTTTGCCTGGAAACATCACCCGGTGAGCTTTGTGGCCGGATACTGGATTTACTGACCCCTATCGGTAAAGGGCAAAGGGGTCTGATTGTGGCACCTCCCAGGACAGGGAAGACCATGCTTCTCCAGGCAATTGCCCATAGTATCACCCAAAATCATCCGGAGGTGTTTTTAATTGTGCTTTTGATTGATGAGCGGCCGGAAGAGGTAACCGACATGCAGCGATCGGTTCATGGAGAGGTTGTCAGTTCAACCTTCGATGAACCGCCGGAGCGTCATGTTCAGGTTTCTCAGATGGTCATTGAAAAGGCCAAACGGCTGGTGGAATATAAAAATGATGTGGTTATTCTTCTCGATAGCATCACTCGTTTAGCCCGTGCCTATAATGCCATTATTCCTTCCAGTGGCAAGATCCTCTCCGGCGGTATTGATGCCAATGCCCTTCAGTGGCCAAAGCGGATTTTCGGTACGGCCAGAAATATAGAGGAGGGAGGGAGCCTGACTATTATCGCCACTGCCCTTGTTGATACCGGCAGCCGAATGGATGATGTCATTTTTGAAGAGTTCAAAGGCACTGGAAACATGGAGATCCATCTGGATAGAAAATTAGTTGACAAGAGAACCTTCCCTGCTATCGATATCGATCGTTCCGGAACCAGAAAGGAAGAATTGCTGCTGAGCCAGAACCAATTGAACCGTGTATGGATCTTGCGCAAGATTCTCTCCCCGCTAAGCGTAGTGGAAAAAATGGAATTTCTGCAAGGAAAATTGCGAGAAACTAAGGGGAATGACGAATTTTTAAACTACATGAATAAGATGGAAGATTAAATCCGAAAATATTTTGTTTGACCTCCCTCTTTTCCCTTGCCTAAGTTGTAATATTAGATTAAAATACACGATCTTGCTAAAGCTATTATCAACTATCAAATCGTTTGCAAGGAGAAAGGAGATAAACGATGAAAAAAGGAATTCATCCCCAATATCAAGATGCTGTTATTACCTGTGCCTGCGGTGAGGTTATCAATACCCGCTCTACCAAGACAAAGATGCATGTTGAAATTTGTTCCAAGTGTCATCCCTTTTATACGGGAGCCGAACATAGATTAATTGACACCGCCGGCCGGATTGAAAAATTCAGGCAACGATACGAAAAAAGACAAAAGGCGTAATAATAATCCAGGTCAAAGGGCTCCTTAACAATCATAAATTTTTCAGCAGACAGCAGGTGTGTGTAAAGATGCTTTGGGCAGGGGGGAGACCAGAAGATGTTTCGTAAGTTGGCTGAAGTAGAAAAGAAATTCGATGAGTTGAACAAGCGGCTTAGTGACCCGAAGATAATTTCAGATCAGGACACCTTTCGTGACTACTCTAAGCAGCATGCGGAAATTGCCGAGATCGTTTCAAAGTATCAAGAACACAAAAAAATCTGTGCAGATATAGAAGAGGCCAGGGAAATTATTAACCACAGCAAGGATGAAGAGCTGCGGGATTTGGCCAAGATTGAGATGGATGAGTATCAGGTGCTGAGGGAAAATCTTGAGCATGAACTCCACATTCTGCTGCTTCCAAAGGACCCGAATGATGAGAAAAACATCATTCTGGAAATTCGGGCCGGTACGGGAGGAGACGAGGCAGCGCTTTTTGCCTCAGATTTGCTCCGTATGTATCTTAAGTATGTTGAGATTCAAGGATGGAAAGCAGAGATTCTTGATATCCATTCAACCGGAGGCGGCGGAGTTAAAGAGGTAATAGTCGGGATTCGCGGAAAGAAAGTTTATAGCCAATTGAAGTTTGAGAGCGGTGTGCATAGGGTTCAAAGAGTGCCGGTTACGGAAGCTTCCGGAAGAATCCATACCTCTACGATAACCGTGGCCGTATTGCCCGAAGCAGAGGAGATCGACTACGATGTCGATCCAAACGAAATCCGTGTGGATATTTTCCGATCATCTGGCCCTGGCGGGCAAAGCGTGAATACTACAGACTCTGCGGTCCGAATCACGCATATTCCTACCGGTTTGGTGGTTTCCTGTCAGGATGAGAAGTCTCAACACAAAAACAAGGCCAAGGCCCTGCGGGTGCTTCGCTCCCGATTGATGGACAAGCTGCAGAAGGAGCAGCAAAGTGAGATCTCTCAAAATCGGCGCTCGCAGGTTGGGACCGGAGAACGGAGTGAAAAAATCCGCACCTATAATTTCCCCCAAAATCGAATCACTGACCACCGAATCGGATTGACCCTCTACAAACTGGACTCAATTCTGCTCGGGAATATTCAGGAAATTATCGATCAGCTCATTACCTCTTTTCAGGCAGAAGACTTAAAGCGGGTCGCCTGAGAAGCCGTTAATACCTGCCCCCTTACTGCTCTTGAGATTTTACGGACTTCTCTGTCGGCATTGAAATTCATATGCTGCCGGTGTTGTTATAAGGAAAGGATTATGAAGTCTTCCCTTTTCAGGGTAAGTCCGAAGGGGAAACCGGTTTCCTACCCTCTTTCTAAAATCCTGCAATGGACAGTTCATCAGCTCGAATCGGCCGGTATAGAGAATCCTCGATTAGAGGCTGAAATCCTCATCGCTTACCTCCTCAAAGTCAACCGTATTCAACTCTATACCTGCTGGGACGAGGAATGCCCGGACTTCCCCGCTCAAGTATTCCAGGCCCTGGTGGCCAGGAGAGCCAGCCACGAGCCATTGGCTTACATTATCGGCCAGAGGGAATTCTGGTCACTTGATTTTATGGTGTCCCCCGGTGTATTAATTCCCCGACCGGAGACCGAATTTGTGATCGAGGCAGTAGTGCGGTATGCTCCTTCCGGTCCGGTCAGGATCGTCGATGTCGGAACGGGAAGCGGTAATATCGCTGTTTGTCTGGCCAGGGAGATCCCGAAAGCCCGTATTTTCGCTCTGGATATCTCCGAGGCAGCTTTGCAGGTTGCCCGCCAGAATGCCGCTCGCCATCAGGTATCCGGGCAGGTCATGTTCCTGCGGACGGATTTTTTTTCCGCCCTCGCTCCAAACCTTCCTTCAAGAACCATTGATTGCGTGGCATCTAACCCCCCGTACATTCCATCAGCAGACATCCTTTCTCTGGCTGCTGATGTCCGTTCATTTGAACCTCAACTGGCTCTGGATGGAGGTGCCGATGGGTTAGACTGCTACAGGCGATTGATCCATGAAAGCAGTGAAATTCTGAAAGCCGGAGGTTACCTGATCATGGAAATGGGCTATGGGCAAAAGGATGCACTGGTCCGGGAGGTTCAAAAGCGAGGGTATGAAGTACAGGAGATAATTGCTGATTACGCTGGCATTGATCGGGTGCTCGTAGCCGGATTAAAGCGATAAGCAAACGATAGAGGCACTCAACGACAAGGAGGGAACAATGCCCTGCTTTTCCCTATGCCTCTTGTTTCTCTGGAGTGTTACTCAATGATAAAAAATTATAAAAGGACAGGTAATAGCCATGAAGATCATAACTAGGCAGCAGAGTAATTTTGCTGAGGAAATAAGCCAGATTATTAATCGCTTCTCATTGGCAGCCGAAGGAGTGGAGGAAAAGGTCAAAGCAATTATCCAAAGAGTACATCAGGAGGGTGACAGGGCCCTATTGGATTACAGCCGGGAATTTGATGGTGTCTCTATGGACAGGGAAGACCTTTTGGTGAAGCGGTCTGAGATCGAAGAGGCATATGGCCTTGTTCGGGATGAAGAAGTTGCTGCAATGAAATTAAGCATCGTAAGGATTCGCGAATTTCATCGTCATCAAAAGAGTGAATCCTGGTTTTACACCGAAGAGAACGGTACTGTTTTAGGACAACTCATTACTCCTATCGAGAGGGTGGGCGTTTACGTACCTGGCGGCAAGGCATCGTATCCGTCATCGGTAATCATGGGAGTCGTGCCCGCTCAGATTGCCGGAGTTAAAGATATTATCATTGCTTCACCCCCAGGCAAAGATAAGACTTTATCTCCCTACACCCTGGTTGCCTGTGATCTTTTAGGAATTGAAAAAATATGTAAGATTGGTGGTGCACAGGCTGTCGCTGCTTTGGCCTATGGTACCGAAAGTGTACCCAGGGTGCAGAAAATCGTTGGGCCCGGCAACATTTTTGTAACTATGGCCAAGAGGCAGGTTTTCGGGTTGGTTGATATTGATATGCTGGCTGGCCCCAGTGAGGTACTGGTTCTTTGTGATCGCACCGCCAATCCGGAATATACTGCTGCTGATCTGCTTTCGCAGGCGGAGCATGATGAGCGGGCCGTTACGATGCTGGTAACGCCGGAAAGCTCGATTATTCAGGAAGTTCAGCGAGAGGTTTTGGCACAGGTGGAGGAACTGCCGAGAAAGGAGATTGCCAGGCATTCTCTGCAGGATTATGGCTATCTGATCCAGACCAGGGACATGGAGGAAGCCATTGGTCTGGTCAACGAGCTGGCAGCCGAGCACTTGATTCTAGCGGTGGAAAATCCTTTTGCTCTTTTACCGAGAATAAAAAATGCAGGGTCTATCTTTTTGGGCCATTTTACACCGGAAACCATGGGAGATTATTTGGCCGGGCCAAACCACGTTTTGCCTACCGCCGGAACAGCGCGATTTTTTTCCTCGCTTGGAGTGGATACCTTCTGCAAGCGATCCGGCTTTACGCATTGGACCCGGGCCGGTTTGCAAGAGCTGGGTCCAAGTGCCGTGATATTGGCGGAGATCGAGGGGCTGACCGCACATGCCATGGCCGTGCGGCGAAGATTGTCCGAAGGTTAGAGCTGAAGGGCAGAGTTGGGTTAGAGTCTGGAGATGGGAAAGTAAGTGAAGATTGGAAGGTAGCATGAGGGTTTTTAAATGCTTCATCGTGGTTATTTCTCTCCTTAATATTTATTAAGATGGGTTTAATTTTTATACGTATAGCCCCCTTAGGCTAATATTTTCATCAAAGTTGTTATATTTTATTATCTATTTACCTGTATAGTTTGACAATACTAATTTAGGAGTGTTATAATTTAATAACCTCTGTGAACCTGGGCCTTTAAGTACTCTTCTTCGAATAGATCCGGATAGAGCATGAACAGTGTCTCCTGGGAAACTTAGTAGGGCTTCGTTGGAGCCACTGAATCTGAAAGTGGCATACCTTAGATGAAAAGAATAACGGAAGGTGATGCGGTGCAAAATCAAAAAATTAAACAATGAATAGGTAATTATTTGCATATTATGAACAGATCTACACATTTTTTTCCATTTCAGGGTGGGGTAAGAGGAAAGATAAAGAGAGCGGAAGGTGCAACGGAAGAAGAAAAAGAGCTGAAATAGCAGCAAAATAGATGATAAACTTTGATATTTTTTTATTGGTGGGGGAAGTGGCATCCAATTTGCTTGTAATTCGAGCCAAGGTGTAATTTATTTTTAAAGGGGGGCAGGGCCATTATATTGATAAACATGATCTTTTTAAATGAAGAATCTTACCAAAATTTTAGTAGTCCTTGTGTTTGGCGAAAGGGGGTCCTCATTTATGGAATGGATTTTTAAGAGGAGCAGGATAACCTGCTTTATTCTTTTACTCATCGGAAGTATCTTTTTTGCCGTGCCCGGCTGGTCTTTAGATCCGACCGTCACTGATATAACCACTCGGTCTTTCAGTGTAATCTGGACGGAGAGTACTGCTGGTCTGGGCACCTGTAAACTCAGTGTAAAGAAAAGTGGCGTGGCTGTGGACGCCGACCAGGTTGTCCTGGAATCCAATGCGGATGCTTTAGCCCGAGGGATCATAAAGTATGAGGTTATCGGATTGGACTATGGTACTAAATATGACTACATAGCAACGAAAAAGTCAGGCACTGTCAGCGGTTCAGTAACTACCGCCCTGTTCCGGGGGCTCGTCTCGGCTGACCCCGAGGCCAACGATATTGTATCCAATGATATTTTTCATGTGACCGTATTCAATAGCGATGCTAAAACCCCGGCATTGGGTGCTTTGGTGATGGCTGAGATTTACACTAATTCAGCCTGCACGACCAAGAAAAATGCTTCTTTTCTTACCGGTTGGGTTGGATCAGGCATGCCGGGAAATCCGAGTTCGGTGAATTATGTGAACAAGACATTTGACCCGACTGATGTCTCCTATAAAGAATATGCTCCTTTAAATCTGAACAATTTATTTGCGGATGATCCCAGTACTCCGAGTGTAGTGGATCTTTTTCCGCTCCAGTTAATCGGAGATGATCCAATTACTACGGATGTGGTGGAAGGTGGCTATATAAGGGTCACCGTGGTTCCGGGCATAACCAGCGTAGCTGGTGATACCGTAAGGATACTGCCTGTCCCTGGCATCACCAAGGTAGGGAATCAGGGGATTAGTTCAGCCAAGGTGGCTACCAAGATAGTCTTTCAGTCTGGAATGAATACGTTCTCCTATCCTTACGAGGTACCGCAAGGATATACGATAAAGAAGCTCGTGGAAACGATTTCTGCATCCGGTGGGAAAGTTAAACAGGTTAAACGCTACTCAGGTGGAAGCTGGCCTGTGGCGAGTGTTATTAATCAGGCCACTGGAATCAAAATCAGCCCTGCCGCTAATGGAGACGTATCGATTAACTCTGGAGAAGGATACTTGATCATCATGGATACCTCCTTACCCCAAAATTTCTACATCAGCGGTTCTCCAACACCGACAAGTATAACCATTCGCAGTGGAATGAATGTTGTTAATTTTACCCAAATTCCGAGTTTTTATAAGATTGTCGATCTTGTTAAGGCGATTTATGCAGCCGGAGGGAAGGTTAAGCAGATTAAACGATATTCAGGAGGAAGCTGGCCTGTGGCAAGCGTTATCAACCAGGCTGCCGGGCCCAAAATCAGCCCTGCTGCCAATGGGGAAATTCTTATTGAAAGAGGGGTCGCTTACTTAATAATTATGGATACGATTCCGCAAGGGACAATAACAGTTGATCCGCTTTTAGCCAACTGAAAAATAGATAAGATGAAACTTACCATAATAGTAAAGATGTATGGCGAAAGGAGGAAGTTGATATGCCCAAGTTTTTAAAAAGGTTTTTATTCATTTCTTTATCCATTGGGTTTTTTAGCCTTTTCTGGTTGATAGCACCTCAATTTGCTGGGGCATTTTCGGTGAGTGGGGATGCTGTTACGTATGATGTAACCTATAATTCTTTTTGCGTGGTTTGGGAAGCCCAAGTTTCTGGGACAGTATCGACTTATGAGGCGATAGTCTACAATGATCAAGACGGAAGTAGCATGAGTAGCGGCTACTCCTCTACCCCAATGCCGATAAAAAGCAGCAACGGGGTCATGGCGCTTAAGGTAACTGGCTTAGCTGCCCAGCAGACATACTACTACCAGATTAAGGTAGTGGAAAATGGGACCGCCTATTATTACCCATCCGCTCCACCTTTAAGGGAAGTTACAACCCAGTATGATGAAGGTGCGGCAGGTACGGTAGTCCCCTCAAACCCTTCAGTTATCTTTAGAGTATATCAGTCTGATGGGGCGACTCCGGCTGAAGGTGCTTTTGTTTGTTTAGAGGTGAATGGAGCCAGTTATCCGGTCGCCGGTGATGAGAATTCCGGTTGGGTTGACGGATACGGCGACGCAGCCGTGAGTTTAGGAAGCGGGACACTTTTCAGCCAAAGCAGCAAAAAATTTCTGGCCATAAATGGCGGGGAATCAATAACCGTCAAATGCCTGGGCGGAAGTTATGGAAGCAAGGCAGTAGCGATTGCAGCCTTTGATGCTGAGGGTGCTAATAATTTTGCGTGTCAGCCGGGATTTGTGTGCGCCGACGATTATGCAAATCAGCTTCTGTTATCTGTCAATCAGGCCCCAAAGGTTGACTCCATAGTCAAGGCTTCCGGTTCAGATATTATCGTGACCAGTGATGGCAAATATGTCATTAAACCTGGCCAGAAATTTACTCTCGATGTAACGGGTTCTGACGCAGATGCGGGAGAGAGCATCAGCGCATGGGCTTTGAAAAATACTCCTGACAGTAATATGACGATCACCAAGGATTCGGCAAATTCGAATAAAGCCCAGATAAGCTGGAGTACGGTAAGTAACATTATCAAAGAATATACCGTTACCGTTGAGGCCAGCAATGATAAGACCGGGTCGAAAACCTTTACGGTTTGGGTTACCGACGGAAAACCATCGGCACCGACTTCGGTTGTGATTGCACCGGCCAGTTCCAAAACCGGTGACGACCTTACCTGTACAGTGGTAGGTGGTGTCGATCCTCTGGGTGATCAGATCACCAAACATTATACCTGGTACAAAAATGGATCAGTACAAAGCAGCATCACTGGAAGTACGGTATCAAACAGCCTTACTAAGAAGGGAGATACCTGGTCCTGCTCAGTGACGGTTACCGATACTCCTTTGGATGGCGAAAGCGCGGCCACAGCTTCAAATACCGTGACTATCGCTAATACCAAGCCCACAGGAAATCCCACCGTGAGCATCGGACCTGCCAATCCGACTGCACAAACTGACCTGGTAGCCACCGTAAGTATCAGCGGATGCTCGGATGCCGATGGAGATACCTTGGGCTATAACGTAACGTGGTTTAAAAATGGTCAGTCAACCAGTAATACTTCCACAACTCTTCCGGCCAGCCAAATCAAAAAAACTGACAGTTGGACATGCAAAGCTGTCTTGACCGAGAACGGCGTCCCAACCGGTGATTATGAGAGTGGAGGTAGCTATGGCGTTATCGGAATCATCGGTACATCCAGTGCTCTGCCCATAGGGAATATATCTCCTTCAGCACCTGGCAGCATTTCGATTGCAAAAGTTGCCAATGGTATAAAATGCACCGTGGGTCAGGCAGCCACTGATCCTGACGTTAATGATACGATAAAGTATAGTTACAAATGGACATGCACTGTGGGTGGCGTTGACCAGAATCCAGTGATTCAAGGCCCCACCACAGACCTGAGCAATATATTATCTTCAGGGTTGGCCAAGAATCAGACCTGGCGTTGCGAGGTTGCGGCTACCGATGATAATGGTGCTACTAAAACCGCCTTTGTGCGCAATCCTGCCAGTCAGGACATTATCATTGTCAATAATCCACCGACTCCACCGACTGCTTCAGTCTCTCCCGCAAGCCCAAACAAGGGATCTTCTCTTGTTTGCAGCATAACAACTCAGAGTACTGATCCTGACGGTGATACCGTAACCTACATGTATGAATGGCTAAAGGATGCAGAGGCAACTCCGGTCTATACTGCCAGTGCGTCTTCTTCCACCAGCTCTACCCTGCCGGGAAGCGTGACCTTAGTGCAAGGCTCCCAATATACATGCAGGGTGACTCCTTCCGATGGACAAACCGGCGGTACTTCTTATACCACTACCGCCCTGACCATCGGTAACCGGGCTCCAACCGTTGTCATTAAGAAAAACGGTCTGGTTGTTGACGCGGATACAGTCGCTGTCAATGAAAACGAAACACTTACCCTGGAAATCACGGGTAGCGATGCAGATAATAACACCCTGACCTGTTCAGCACCTACGGTGCCGAGTGGTTCCGGTTTCTCAGGTAATGTCTTTAGCTGGACTACCACGGCCGGATCTGCCGGTATGTATCAGGCATCCTTCAAAGTCGAGGAAACTGATGGTATGCCGACGAGTCTCTCTGCTACCAGAAATATCCAGATTCAGGTAATTTATCCTTCGAAAACGATCGAAGATTTTGAGTATCCGGCTGTTTTGCCAAAAGCTGAGGATAACGGCTGGTTCCGTCTACAGGGCCAGGGTCAAATGAGTGTGCTGGCACAAGTACTGGAAGATGGTACTACCAACCACTATCTTAAGACAGTTACCTCATATGCTGATCCCAACACCGCAGCAGCTACGGGTCAGTTGCAGTACATTGCCACTAAATGGCTCACTAATCCTCTTGATACCCAAGAGTTCCCCGAATTGCAATTCACTATTGCTGACCGTAACCTCTATTATGTTGAGGTATGCATTCACGCAATAGATAATAATGGGGATGGTAAAAATTACTTTCTGCGATACATTCCTCAGAACCCAACGAGCACTACGGAGTATACCGTCAGCGGGTTGTACATTAACTGGTTTATCGGCAACCAATACATTAATCCTGCAGGCACCCTGGTGAAGCGTAACATGGAGAGGGATTTGAACCTCGCTATTGCTGCTTCACAGGAAGGGTATCAGGTTCACTATGATTACCTGATGGGTATTGTTCTGCGAGGAGACATTGATTATTTTGATAATCTGGCTGTGGCCAAAGGAACTATGGATTACAAAGCTCCAAAGGATATCGAAAACTTGACTGCAACACCCAAAGACAAGTCAGTGATCATCTCCTGGGCTCTTCCGGCCAGTCAGGATACCGATATCGTAGGGTATCAGGTTGAGACCGTAGGTACCAGGGTTGACAAGGTATCGGTCACGGCTACGACCTGTACGATTACCGGCCTGACCAACAGCAAGGAGTACACATTTGTCGTCAAGGCCTTTGATAACGCAGCAAGAAAGGACAATAGCGGCAAGATAACCGGAAATGTCAGTGCAGGTGTTACTATTAAGGCGGTGCCCAAACTGGATAAGACTCCTCCGACCTGGGCAGCCGGTGCTCTTACTGCAACGTCCCAGAATAAAGCGGTTATGCTTACCTGGAAAGCTCCATCCGATGCTGATCTGGATCTCTTTGAGATTTTCAAGAATGGAGCTTCTATTGAGACAGTTGCCAAAACCGTGACCAGCTACCGTTTGACCGGCCTGGAAAATGGGAGATCTTATACCTTTACGGTAAGGGCTTATGATAATGCATCTCCTCGCAACTATGCAGAAGTTTCTGCTACAGGAATGCCAGAGACGCCAGTGGCGATATCAGTAGATGATTTTGATTATTCCGGCACGGGAATACCCACTGATAATGGATGGTTCCGCTTGCAGGGAACTGGCAATATCAACCGTATTGCCGATGGTAGTAATTCTTACATGCGGTTGACTACCAGCTCCAGCAATAAGCTGAATTTCGTCGTGGTTAAATGGATTGACAGCCCTGAAGAGTACAACAATCCGGAACTTAACTTCGATCTCAAATCCGACGGTAGTTGCAGTGTTGAGTTCTACGTTCTTGCCAGCAATGGTAATCGGTATTTCATGAGTTATCGGCCGGATGTAACCAAAGACTTTGATTATTGCGATACTCCGGACAAAATTCGACAAGGACTGTACATCACTCACTACCTTGGATGGAAGGGGAGAGACGCAAACAGCGAATGGCGTACCGTGGTCAGAAATCTTGACAAGGATATTCAGGATGCCACAGGTCTTGAGAATGTTACTTTTAAATATCTCCTGGGAATTACCCTCCGGGGTGAATGCACCATCGATAATATCCGGTTGGAAAAAGCCATTCCGGATGTTATCAACCTGATGGCTAGACCAGGCAATGGCACGGTAGATTTGAGCTGGACCAGTCCTGATCCAACGGCGGTTAAAGATTTTCTCCTCTCCGTTGACGGGGAAGAACCTTTCGCCGTACCTCGGAATCTCATTACAGATACCACGAATGAGTTTACCTATCGACAGGACGGACTTTCCAACGATATTATCCATTCCTTCAGGGTAATCCAGGTAATGAATGACGATTTGCAGGGCAACGGTGTTGAGGTTTCAGCCATACCACGGCGGATCATTTTTACTGATGATTGCAGCAATAGTAGTTCCTGGAGCGGAGAACCTACTCAACTTGGAACGATCAGCACGGTTTATGATTCGGATGTTCATAGTAATGTTATATCTATTATTCCTAATGTCGATGCGACTGACGTCTATTATGTAGGAAAAACCCTCAATAGTGGGTCCGGCAGAGTCATAACCTTGAGCGTGAAAGCTGATAGTGAATTCTGGCTATGTTTCAACGTAAGAGGCAGCAACTATGGAAAGCTGAATCTCCTCTATATCACCGGTGGGACTGCTGATACCGGAGCCAGAATCGGTTATACTCCTTGGATTTATACGTATCTAGGCCCGTCCTACACAGATGGCAAGTGGCACACGCTTACCTTAAACTTAAGCGACTTGATGCGGGCATATTACAATGATGATCAAATTGCCGGCATTGAGAGCCTGTCCATAGGCGGGAATGTCCGAGTGGATGATCTAATGGTTTATTAAAATAAGCCGGTAATGCCTACTCGTCAGACTCGTCAGAGTAAGGACGAAATGGGCAGAGTAAGCACGAATTAAGCCTACAAAGCAAAGGGGCGGTAAGGTTGGATAGTATAAAACCTTACCGCCCCTTTTTTGTCTTGATTATTGTTGTGCATCCGTTCTTTCGCATCCATGCACAATTTTTAGATTTTTCCTTGAAGGCCATTGCCATTTGGGGCTATTCGTCATTAATTCTGTTTGTCATTTCGATTGGAGCGAG
>Ga0307378_10006276_pt1 | contig 16320 bp, 10 predicted proteins | sample UN1MG_FD_202238 | JGI IMG/M metagenome (GOLD analysis project Ga0307378, IMG submission 202238) | Soil microbial communities from Risofladan, Vaasa, Finland - UN-1 | ecosystem: Environmental > Terrestrial > Soil > Coastal area > Acid sulfate soil | place: Finland: Risofladan, Vaasa | collected... | reverse complement strand
TATCAGCATCATCTCCAGAGAATTTGTTTATCCAGATGGTAGTCATCCCCATGTTTTTCCCGCCTACAATGTCTTTTTTATAAGAATCACCGATAATAATGGATTCTTTCCCCTGGCATCTTGCCTTATCAAGAGCAACTTGGAATATTTTTGATTCAGGTTTATAGGATTGAACTTCTTCAGAAGTAGTGATAGAGTCAAATATTTCACTAATTCCAAAGACTTCAAATTGAAATTCTTGAAAGTCATTATCGATATCACTTATAATTCCCATATGAAGATCAGTGTTCTTTAATTCCCGAAGAATTAATAAAGTTTCAGGAAATAATTTTATATACTTTTTGTGATTTTCGAAGAATAACTTACTAAACCATTGAAAATCCTCTTTCGAAGGTTGGATATCATATTCTGCAAGTACCCCTTTAAAAGCTTTTTTAGTAGATTCCCGAAGAGGCGTAAAGGATTTTTCTTCCGGGTCGGTATCCAGCAAAGTCATTTCTTTGGTGAATAGAAAAGAATTATATTTACTGACTATATCTTCCGGGGAAGCAAAAAGATTGTATCTTTGAATAACCTCTTTCATCATATGTAAATGAGCGACATGGTCACTTTCAGCACACATCAGCGTTCCCCCAAAATCAAAAAATATGGCTTTGTATTTTTTTACTTCATTATTATTTCCTTTTTGCATCTTATCCCCCTTGATTTATATATTCAATTACTCTCTTTTTTAAAGAGAAAAGATAATAAAAATTCTGTATATATTTTGAGATTTTTTTGTAGGGGTCGGATTTATCCGACCCGAAACGGGTTTGATGAATCAAACCCCTACCTCCTGAACGCTATCCGCTCCACGTTATTCTTTACTATATACTATAACGACATACTATATACTAATTCATAATCGAAAGTATAAATTTAATAAAGTGAAACTGAAAAAAACTAATCATGATAAAAATAATGTAATCTTTTAATGGATCTAATCTTTTATTTTTATAAGTAAGAGAGAAGTTATCAAAGCAAATATCAATCCAGCCCAGAAGGGTGATAAGGGACCAAACTGGAACTTTAAATACCCTCCTAGGGAAGGCCCGATGGATCCGATTAAACCGGTACAGGTACCGATAAAACCAATTACCAGTCCTCTTGATTGTCGGTGAGTAATATCGGCCAGAAATGAACCATAAGCAATATAACAACTCTGAAAAAAAACGTATAATATGGTAAACAGAGCAATAGCCAGCCATAAAGGAGAACTTAAGCTCCACAAGATTATAAATACTCCCAGACCTGACGTACTGTACGATAACACCTTTTTACTACCCCATTTCTCAATGATTTTTCCTCCCCAGAGGCTGTATATAACTGCCGCAAACCCTCCTAACGCAAAAAGCAAATTGATTTTTGATTTATCCAAATTCATTACTTCCTTGGCATATAAAGAAATAAAAGGTCCATGTGTGGTAAGATTAAATAAAAGAAAAAGAGAAGAAAGAGCTAAGACAATAAGCAACATCTTTTTATTAAATAAATTTTTAAAAGAGTCAAATTTATTAATTTTTGTACGGTGGTGATGGGTCTCTTTTAACCATAATATTCTGGCTATGGCACACAAAAAAGTAGTTAAAGAAGTAAAATAAAATAAATATTTTATTTCTATTCGAGGAATCAATATCATCCCAATAGCGGGTCCTATGGTAATCCCTAATACAACGAATAGTTCAAACTCACTATAGGCTATACCCCTTTTTGTTTTGGGAACAGATTCGGCAATCATGGAGTAGAAAGAGGGTAATTGAAGAGCACTTAAACTATTAGCGATAGTAAGAAAAAGTATTAAAGTGATCCAATGAGAAGAATTGCCAGCTAAAAAATATAGAAGAGGAAAGACAAAGCTTGGAATAATTATTAATAACTTGCGACCAAATTGGTCGGAAAGTATTCCTCCTAAAAATTGCATTAAAGTAGAAGATAGGGCAAGCAAGGTATACGAAAATCCCACTTGAAAATCATTTGCCCCTAATTCTTTAAGATAAATAGGAAGAACAGGGTACCAACTAAAAAAAGCCATGAGGACAAACAAAACTGTTATTGATAATACAGAAACATTCTGTTCGATAAATAGGGATTGACGGATTTTAGTCCAAAAATTCATTAAAAGACTCCTTAAGTTGTGCTTAATACTAAATTTTTTACATAAATTATGGTAAAATATAGATAATTATATCATAATAGAAAAGATAAGATAACAAATGAAAAGAAAATTTATGTTAATATCTTTTAGGAGAATAAAAGGGAAAAAATTCTTGGAGAAGAATATTATTAATAAAAGGAGGTAATATAAATGGAATTAAAGACAGTGAGAATGGAATTCCCTGAAGATGTCAACATTATTATTGGTCAAACTCATTTTATAAAAACCGCTGAAGACCTCTATGAAGTGATGGTTAACGCTGTACCGGGAGTAAAATTTGGTCTGGCTTTTAATGAGGCTTCAGGCCCTTGTTTGATAAGGGCAGAGGGAAATGATCTAAAACTAAAAGCTCTGGCTATAAAAAATGTGAAAGCCATTGGAGCGGGACATGTTTTTGTAATTATCTTAAAAGATGCTTTTCCGATAAATGTATTAAATGCTATAAAAAATTGCCCTGAAATCTGTTCCATATTCTGTGCTACTGCTAACCTGGTTGAGGTAATTATTGCCCAAACCGATTTGGGTAGAGGGGTACTGGGAGTAATTGATGGAAACTCACCCAAAGGTGTAGAGACAGACAAAGATGTGCAGGAGCGAAAAGAATTTCTGAGGATGATTGGATATAAGCTTTAAATAGAGTATATCGTATATCGTATATCGTATATCGTGAGGAAAAAGAATTTAGGAGACAGAATATAAATTCAGATCTAGTATTTCGTGGATCGTATTTCGCATATTAGCGTACAGCGTATAGTGAAGAAAAAAGAAAAAGAAAGATAAGGTCGTAAGGTACAAGTAGGGGCAGACCTTGTGTCTGCCCGAAATAAGTAACGAAAAATCTAAAAATATATACAGAATTTTTTATCTTTTTCTTTAGAGAAGAGGGTAAAGGTAAGATGGAATAAAGCTATAAATTATAAAAGATAAGAGTTTTAATTATAATACTATACGCTAAACGCTGTACGCTATACGCTTTAACTGTACTAACGACTGAGTTAATTGACCAATTGGTTAATCGGTGAATTGGAAAATTATATTTAATATAAAAAGGAGTGAATTAGATTATGAATAAAAAACTTTATAGGTCGAAAAAGGATTATATGGTTGCTGGTGTATGTGGAGGGATTGCTGAATATTTTGAAATTGACCCTACCTTAGTTAGGTTATTGGCTGTGTTGGTTGTGCTTTTAGGAGGAGCAGGAGTTGTCGCTTATATTATCGCCTGGATTGTAATCCCCAAGAATCCTGATCAGGTTTCTGATGAAGCTTTTGAAGAGAGAGAAAACATAAAAGAAAAAGTCAAGAAAGGTGCAAAGAATGCAATTAAAGAGGTTAAAGAACATTTTGAATCAGAAGAACCTTCTCATAAATCAGAAAAAAATAGAAGGATTTTAGGAGGCATAATTGTAATAGCTATAGGTTTAATCTTTTTATTGAACGGTTTCTTCCCTTGGGTAGGTTGGAACAAACTGTGGCCGGTAATTTTGATCGCTGTAGGTGTAACTATTATGATTCAGGCTTTTAAGAAAAAAGATTAAAATTAAAAAATTAGGATGAATTTATGCCGTTAGCTTCACAAATAAAAGAATTGGGAGCAGAGGTTGGTTTAGATATCGTTAGGATTACCAATGCTGAAAGTTTCCCAGAAACAGAAAAGTTTATTATAGAAAGCATAGAAAAAGGTTATATCCCAAAAGACGATTATTATACTTCAAAAAATATTTCAGCAATTACGAAACAGTTAAATCTGAATAAAATTTCCAAAAGATGTAACCCAAAAAGTATTCTAAAAAGAGCGAGATCTATAATTAGTGTTGCTCAGTGTTATTTGATAGAAGAAACAGAAGATATTCAAGATAAAGAACAACTCTATGGGAAGATTGCCAAATATAATGTAGGCAACTTTTATTATGATGTAAAATTAAAACTAAAAAAGATAGTTGATTTCATAAATCAAAAGGCTGATTTTAAATATAAATCTAAAAATAAATCTTGTTATGTATCTTTAGCAGAAAAGCCGATCGCTCAGCGAGCTGGAGTAGGTTGGTATGGAAAACATGGGATAATTATTACCGAAAGATTTGGTTCCTGGGTAGTTTTGGGAGAAATTATAACTGAATTAGAATTAGATACAGATGAGTGCTTTCAGCGAGATTGTGGTGATTGTACAATATGTATCGATTCATGTCCGACTAAGGCCATTGTTTCCCCTTATGTAATCGATAGGACTAAATGTCTCCAGTTTATTTCGGAAAGACCAATGAAGGTACCTTTGGATTTCCGGGAAGTTTGGGGAGATAAACTATATGGCTGCACTATCTGTCAGGAGGTCTGCCCAAAAAATTATAAAGTAAAACCTAAAAAATACAGACCGGAATATGGCTATATCGGCTCAAGGATTCCCTTAATACCGCTATTGCAAATTACCGAAGCGGAATTTAAAAATTATTTTGCTTACAATCAGATTGCTATGAGACCAAGAGAAGTAATTAAAAGAAATGCTGTGCTGGCGTTAGGCAATATTGGTGATACAAAGTCTGTAGTTCCCTTGATTATAAATTTGCAAAAAGATGATAGTCCGATGGTAAGGGGACATACTGCCTGGGCTCTGGGTAAAATCGGAGGAGAAAAAGCGAAATTTGCTTTAGAAAAAGCTCTAAAGACAGAAGAAGATAAAGAGGCAAGAAAAGAAATTATAAATGCTTTAGAAAGGTTTTAATAAATTAGAGAGAGTGATAGAATTCAGGAGTCAGGAGCCAGAATTCAGGAGTCAGAAGATTATTGGCGGGTGGCGTTTAGAAAGTAGGGGTTCGATTCATCGAACCCGTTTTGGGTCGGATAAATCCGACCCCTACAAGAAATATATAAATTTTACAAGTCGGGCGGGACGCCTGTATTGATAGAGCACCTGTTATACTCTTTATTATTAACGCAATACGCAATACTCGATACGCAATACGAAAAAAAGAAAGGATTAAAGTTTAAGATGATTCAAGTAGAAGGATTGACTAAGATATTCCATGATAAAAAAAGAGGTAAAATATTAGCAGTTAATAATTTAAAATTTAATTGTCTGAAAGGTCAGGTATTCGGACTTTTAGGCCCTAATGGAGCTGGCAAAACTACCACTTTACGTGCGTTAGCCACCATGATACTCCCCACTAAAGGGAAAATAACAGTAAACGGATATGATGTAGTTAAAGAAGCAAGTAAAGTAAGGAGACAGATAGGATTTTTATCCAGCGAAACGGGATTATATGACCGTTTTACCCCTCGAGAAACTGTAATGTTTTTCGGACGGATTAATGGAATGAAAGATAAAGATATAAAAAAAAGAACTGCTGAAATCTTCCACAATTTAGATATGGAAAATTTTCAGGATGTCAGAGTAAATAAACTTTCTACCGGAATGAAACAGAAACTTTCTATTGCCAGGAGTATTATTCACGACCCGCCGGTATTAATTTTAGATGAACCAACAGTGGGATTAGATATAATTACGGCTAAAACAGTAATTGAGTATGTTAAAAGGTTCAGAGATCAGGGGAAGTGCATCATCTACTCTACCCACATTATGCGGGAAGCTGAAAAATTGTGTGATATGATCGCGATTATTCATCAAGGTAATCTCATTGTCCAGGGGACATTAGAAGAATTAAAAAAGAATTCCTCATCTGACGACTTAGAAGAAATATTTTTTGAATTAATAAATCAAGGAGAGAATCTAGAATGAACTGGAAGAATATTAAACTTATCTTTATTAAAGAATTAGTAGGAACCATACGAGATAAAAGAACCATAATTGCCATGATAATAATTCCTTTAATCTTTTATCCTCTCTTGTTTACAGGAATTGGTTATTTTAACAAGATGGGAAGCATAAAATCAGAAGAAACCAACTCAAAGATTATGATATACGGTATGGAATTTGCTCCCCAATTAGTAAAACATCTCCAAGATTCTGAAAAGATTGAAATTCTCACTACCAAAGATGACCCTTCTTTTAAATTGCACAATGGGGATATTCAAGCAGTTTTAGTGATTCCTTCAGATTTTAAATATAAAACCGAACAGGAAGAATCTGGTAAAATTATCTTAAAATATGATGCCACAGAGGCTAAATCAAGGATTGCCCAAAAAAGGGTTAACCAAATAATTGAAAAATATAAGGGTGAAATAATTTTACAAAGGCTCTCTCGTCTGGATTTGAAAGAGGAATTCCTTAATCCATTAATTTTACAAGAAGAAAATATAGCTACCGCCGAAAAAATAACCGGTTCATTTTTGGCAGTTCTACTCCCTTATTTAATTATAATTCTCATCTTTGCAGGGGCAATGCATACAGCCGTTGATATAACTGCTGGCGAAAAAGAAAGAGGGACTATTGCTACTCTGTTAGTAAGTCAAATAAGCCGATTAGAGATAGTATTGGGTAAGTGCTTTGCTATAATGTTAATCTCTTTTATTGGTATGGTTTTAGGACTGCTTGGGCTTGCCCTTGCTTTTTTATTGGGAGCTTCTGTTGCCGGGGGAATTGAGGGAGTGAATTTTGGAATATCTATTAATACTATCTTTTTGCTTTTTTTAGTTTTATTCCCTTTGGTCGGTTTAGCCAGTGCGGTATTGGTGATGGTGGGCATATTTGCCCGTAACATTCGAGAGGCCTCGAGTTATATCACTCCTATCTATATGCTGACTGTCTTTTTAGGAGTAATTTCTATAAGTCAGGGAATGGAATTGTCCGGTAAAATGTTTTTAGTTCCGGTTTTAAATAGTAGTTTTGTTTTAAAAGAACTATTAATGGGCAAAATTTACTGGGATCATATTTTAACTACATTTATCGCTAATATGGTAATTGCTGGATTAGCTCTTCTGGGGGCTACCCGTCTTTTTTCCAAGGAAGAAGTCCTATTCAGGAGCTAAGATTTTTATTTTATCACCTAAAAAAAAGGAACATAGACTATAATATTTAGCATGAATTTAAGGAGGAGGTCTCAATGCACTATTTTTTAAATGAAGAACAAGAAATGATAAGAGATTTAGTAAAACAAATTGCCCAGGAAAAGGTTACTCCAGTTGCTGCTGAGTTAGATGAAAAAGGAGAATTTCCCTGGGAATTAATGAAGTTATTTGCAGAATCAGATCTTTTTGCCTTATTTGTCCCGGAGGAATATGGCGGGCTAGGTAAGGGTGTTTTAGACTTGTGTATTGTTGTGGAAGAATTAAGTAAAGCTTGTGCTGGAGTTTCTGTATCTTATGCTGCAAGCGCCTTAGGAGCTTATCCTATTATATTATTTGGTTCAGAAGAACAGAAAAAGAAATATTTACCTCAGATTGCAAGCGGAAAGAAATTGACTGCCTTTGCCTTAACCGAATCAGAAGCGGGTAGTGATGCGGGAAGTATTCGTACTACTGCAATCCGTGATGGTGATGATTATATTCTAAATGGAAACAAACAATGGATTACCAATGGGGGAGAAGCAGAAATTTATACCATAATTGCCATGACTGATAAGAAAAAAGGTAATCGAGGCGCTTCTGCCTTTATTGTAGAAAAAGATATACCTGGCTTTAGTTTTGGTAAAAAAGAAGACAAAATGGGGATTCGGTGTTCCGCTACCCGAGAACTAATCTTTAAGGATTGCCGAATTTCTAAAGAAAATTTAATAGGGAAGGAAGGTATGGGATTTTTAGCAGCAATGAAGACTCTGGATAAATCGAGGCCGGGAGTGGCAGCCCAGGCAGTGGGAATTGCTCAGGGCGCGTTAGACGATGCCGTAAAATATGCCCGGGAAAGGATTCAATTCGGGAAACCTATCTCTTCATTTCAGGGGATTCAATTTATGTTAGCCGATATGGCAACCCAGATTGAAGCAGCTCGAGCCTTACTGTATGCGGGGGCACGCTTTATAGATAGTGGAGCAAAAGATATTGCAAAGATATCATCGATGACCAAACTATTTGCTTCTGATGTGGCGATGAAGGTTACCACTGATGCGGTGCAGATATTTGGCGGTTATGGTTATATGAAAGATTATCCGGTAGAAAAAAGGATGAGAGATGCTAAGATTACCCAGATTTACGAGGGAACAAATCAGATACAAAGAGAAGTCATTGCCTTACAATTAATAAAAGAAGCTGTCAAAAACAGATAAACTGAAATAATCATTAAGAAACGTGTCCTTCTTTTTAGGGTTAATAAAAAATTATATTAAAAAAAAGAGGATTTTATTGAGGTATTGTAGTATTAAGATACAATAGAGTTATTCTAAAGGGAAAATTTTAAAAAGTTACTCTTTTAAAAAATATTTTAGGAGTTTACTCGAAAGGCAATAAATAGTAGAAAGGGGGTGAAGAAGCAAGTAAAAAGAATTAAAATGCAAAATTTAAGGAGGTTAAGAAAATGAAAAAGAAAAATATTCTAATTTTATCTATAATTGTAGCAGTGCTAACCTTAATTGCAGGGTGTACATCAACAACACCCACAACCGGTATAATTGATGTAAATTCCACTCCGGATGGTGCACGAGTTATTCTTGATGGGGTAGACACAGGACAAGTTACTCCTATTATACTTACCGGTGTAGAAGCAGGTACCCATACTATACAGCTAGATAAGTTTCACTATGAAATTTGGGAAGATACCGTTATAGTAATTGCAAATGACACTATTTATCGTAATCCACCTCTGACTTATGCTTCCACACAGTACATTACCCTTCAGCCTGGCGCCGCAGGGATTGATACTGGAATAGAAAGTGTTTTTCCTACTAACAATTATGCACTTTTGAGTTATACTGGCATCGGTAATTCGGCTTCTACTATCGTCAGAACGTATATTGAATTTGACTTGAGTTCAATTCCTGCAGATGTCAGAATAACTGATGCTGATTTAAAACTTTACCAATACAACACTATTGGGCCTGATAATTTTATTGTAGGATTGCATAAGGTTACCAGTAATTGGGATGAAAGCACAATTACTTGGAATCTACAGCCAACCAGTTCCACTGATGCGGAAGTTACCAGCAATATTACGGTTGGTACCATAACTTGGAAATCCTGGGATATAGATACCTTGGTACAGAGTTGGTTGGACGGAGATATTACTAATTATGGAATGGTGTTAAAAGACACTGATGAATCTTCGGTTAATACTATTGCGTATTTCTGGACTTCTGATTATACAACCGATGCTACTAAGCGTCCCATATTAGAGATAGACTATTATATTCCTTAAGAAGCAAGAAAATGAACCCCCAGTTATACTAGTTGAAATGAGTAAGATAAACGCATTAAAGTTTTGGAAGTAATAGATATAAAACTAAATAAAGCTAAAGAAAAAAAGGGCAAGCTGAAATTTATTTCACTATTTAGCTTGCCCTTTTTGTATTTTTTATTATTTATCATCAGAAAAGTTTTTCCTCTATTCTGGTTTGGGTGAGGGAGAGTAGATTCTAATATTTTACTATATTTTGTGTTATTGATATAATAAAGATGTAAAAAGAGTGGAATAATTTCAAGTTTTGAATTAAAAACTTTTACCAAGTAAATTACATTATTATAGAAAGAGGGTGTTTTATAATGAGAAAGCCCCTTGTTTTCATCTTGATAATGATTTTAGTTTTTTGCCTAACCATTTCTGCCCAGGAACAGGAAGAAGATAGAGAAGCAATTTTTATTCAGAGAAGGCAGAGCATGGTAATAAATCAGTTGCAAAGCCGCGATATAATTGATTCAAAAGTCTTACAGGCTATGCTCACTGTCCCCCGCCATCAATTTGTCGATGAACATATCAGAGAAGCAGCTTATAATGATTACCCCCTTGCTATCGGTGAAGGTCAAACTATTTCCCAGCCTTATATCGTGGCTTTAATGACTCAACTTTTAGAATTAAAAGGAGGAGAAAAAGTCTTGGAGATAGGAACTGGCTCTGGATATCAGGCCGCAGTCTTAGCTGAGATTGTAAAAGAAGTTTATACAGTAGAGATATACGAAAGTTTATCTAAAGAATCAGAAAAATTACTAAAGGATTTAGGTTATCAAAATATCAAGTTTAAGGTTGGCGATGGTTATTACGGATGGGAAGAATATGCCCCTTATGATGCTATTATAGTAACCTGTGCCCCTGACCATGTCCCTCCATCCCTTCTTCAGCAGATTAGAGAAGACGGGGGGCGAATAGTAATACCTGTTGGTGGAATATGGATGGTTCAAACTCTAATGAAAATAGAAAAAATAGAAGGAAAAATTAAATCCAAAGGAATTATTGGGGTAAGATTTGTTCCCATGATTGGATATAGCAGATAATTTTTTTTAGTTTGTAGGGAACAGGAGGAGGGAACAGAGAACCATCCCCTGTATCAATTACAAGAAAAGGTTTTTATCCACTCTGGTTCAGGTGGGGGATTGGAATCCAATATTTTTCTCCACCCTTCATCAGTTAATCTATCTTCCATCGGCTGTTTGAATTCATAATAACTAAAGGTTGGTCCAACTCCTATCAGTATGTGGCCTTCAGGGAGCCTGTAAGCTATTACTGCAGTTTTAATATAACCCACTCCCTCTTCTAAAACTTTTTTAGTATTACCATCTGTATGAACATCAGCCACTAAAACTGTTTTAAATACCTCCGGGTCAACTTCACCCCCGGAAACAGTGCTGATTAAACTTTCAGAGATACCGCCGAAGTTTTCGATAAAATTGTACTCATTATCATTTAATGGAGTGTCTTCCAACTCTTTTTTAGAGATATCAAGTAGCTTACTTAATATTTCTGCAAATCTATTAAGACCTGCTTCTATCATTAGCTTTTCTAATTCTTTTTGGGGAATTAAATTCTTAAATCCCTGGTTAGTCATCTTGGTTAGAGCTAAAAGTCGGGCATAAAATTCGGGTACTGGCTCAACATAACCAACTATCGGAGGAGGTTCAAACATCCCTCCCATCTCGGCTATAGTATAACTCTGCTTGACATATAAAAGCGTATCATGTCTTAATTCAGTCCAGGAAGCTAAGGCTGTATTTAATTCTTTATCTTGCCAGGCTTCGGTTTGCATAAAAGTAGGATAACCATAACCAAATTCATTCCATAAAGATTTTAAAACATAAAGCCAATTCAGATAAAGATTTTTAGACCAATCTTCTTTGGTAAGGGAATCTATAAAAAATTTCAGTTCAGAAAATTTCTTCTCGTAATCTGCATATTGAGTCTCCCCGGAACTTTCTAAAATATCTTTAGCCCTTTTTGAGCCTAATAACGCTATCAGATCCAGACCACTTGGGAAACCTTTCACCTCTCTTGATGCTGGTGGAGGACAGGTTTTTACTTCAGTCTTTACCCAGGTAAATGGCCGATTTTTTCTATATTCGGGATAAATATCATCCCAGTTAAAAGTAAAGGGTTTTTCTTCTGTGGGCAGGGGAGATTTTGGACCTATATATTCACCACTATAAGGAGAGACAATTTCGGAAAAAAGCCAGGAATCCAAAGTAAATCTCTGTCCCATTAATCTAAATCCTTTGGTTTTTTCTAAAAGTTTTTTGGCTTGTAATTTTAAAGTCTGAATTTCTTCCTCAACAAGAGGAGGGCAGGGCATTAGCAATTCACAGGCTCCTAGTCCGCTGTAAATTTTAGGACTGTAAGGAAAATCTATGATAGCTTCTTTGAGTTCTAAATATTTTTCTCCTATTTTTTGAAAAGTTATTTCATTTTTAAATAGTTTTTTTAACACCTCATTATATTCGTTTGGCCCTAAATCATCAGAAAATCCCACCAGAAAAGAAGTGATAGCATATATCCTATTCCATTTTTCTTGAAGGTCTTGATTCTGAGAAAATTGGTTAGCCAACAAAAAAGCCTGCAGAGTTTGAATTCGGGCATCATATTCAGAAATGATTCCTCCTACATCTCCCGTGCAGATAGATTCTCCGGGAGATAAAAGAGGAGATCCTTCTATTAAAGCGGTCATCCTTCCATACCACATTAAAGTTTTAAAATAATTCTTAAGTTTTTCTGATTTAGTATAATGACCTCGGGGGACATATTGGGAGTAATCTTCATTATAAATAAATATTGGGGAATATTCCCAGCCATCATGGTCTTCAATTAACTTTATTTCTTTTTGTACCAGCTCTTTTACTAAATTGGGAACTTCAAAATTATATTGCTCGAATTCTGCTTCACTAAAGTATTTATAGCTAGCCTTATCTCCATAACATCCTTTTACTCCCTCTATGAACATTTTACAAACTTCCGAATCCATTTCCGGACTGCAATATTCCTCTCTCAAAGTTTCATCACTCATTATCTGATTTACCCTGGGTTTTAAAAGTTCTAAAGCCACGGAAAGATAAGCTGCATTTCTTTTGGCTGCTTCTTTTAAATCTCCACTACTTTCATAATATTCTTTTAGAGATTCTTCTAATAAACTTTTACTTAATGCACATATATCTTTGTAGAAGAGGTCTCTTTCTAATTTCATTAAGGTAGTATCAAAGAAGATATGATAATAATGTAAAAGGGAATCAGTGGTAATAAAAATGGGTAAATCTTTTTCTCCGATAGCCTTATAATAAGCTACAAAATCATCTTTGGGGTAAACATTTTGGTGAGAAGATTCAAGAAAAATTTCTCGGTCTCCGATATCAAGAGGACTAGAAATAACTACGAAACCATTCTTTTTTAAGAGATAAAGAGCTTCGGGGCTAAGTTTTATTTTTTCGGAAAAATTTTGATAATTGACAATTTTTGCAGTGCTTAAAGGCAAGGAATAAGCAGGAACGCTGGGAGTAATCTCTAATTCTTCCGACAGCATAGCACCCGGTTTAATTAATTGTTTGGTTAGGATAACTCCGCCAAAGGCATTACCTGCACAAATGAAAAAGGTAATAGAGATTAAAAAAACTAAAATAATTTTTAACAAATTGAACCTATTTTGTCTTTTTATATTTTTAAAATTTAATTTATAAAATAAATTTAACATGATTACCATCACCTTTCGATTTTTATTATACCACCCTTTATTTCATCTACCAACTTATCATCTGAGCATTTAGCTAATTGGATTAAAAATTCGCTTGCTTTATTGTGTTCCATTAATACAGGCTGGCTTAAATTAATTTGGAGAGGGAAAAGGCGGCAGACCAGTCTATCAGGATAAATTTCTAATCCTACTGCCAAACCCTGCTGGGTTTCGGGAGAAAAATATTGGTCAAAGATAAAATTTCCCAGGGAATAAAAAATAAGTTTTCCCTGATATTTCTCAATGTTCTGTACTACATGAGGATGGTGGCCGATAATTAAATCTGCTCCTGCTTCAATTATTTTATGGGCTAACCTTTGTTGGGCAGGAGAGTTGACTAATTTATATTCTTCACCCCAATGCATACTTACGATTAAAAAATTATCCGGATTTAAAGATTTGACCGTTTTTATTGTTGTAATTATTTCTTCTTCCTTAACTATAAAAGGAAAAATTTGATTAAAAGCTAAAAAAGTTATATTATCCCTAATAAAAGAAGAATTAAGGTTATCCGAACTAACAGAAAGAGGATCACCCACAAAAGCTATTCCATATTTTCTTAACCACTTTTTTGTTTCTTCCAATCCTTCTTTCCCCATATCCGGAGTATGATTATTTGCCAGGGAAAATAAATTGAAATTACTCCAGAAAGCCCCTTTAATTACTTCTGGGCTAAAGGCAAATTTCAAAGAATTAGCTGGAAATTCCGGGGGATTATTTACTACAGGACCTTCTAAATTTCCAAAAACAATATCTATTCCTCTTAAGAAGTGGTTGATTTTTTGAAAAGGATAATAAATACTGTTTTGTTTTATTAAATCTTCTACCCCTCTATCTAACATAATATCTCCTACCAATAAAATGGTTTTTATTCCCTTAGTAAAAGATGGAATGAATGAGCCAGAAAAAATTTCCTCAGTTTTTTTCTCTTCAAAGACTACACTAAAATAAGAAATAGTTTCTTCTAATTCTAAATTTAAAAAATCAATAGAATTTTTATGAGCGATAATGCGAGGGACTTCTTTCTGCCGTAGTTTAGCAAAAAGTCTAGCTGCGTATAGGGCTTGCCAGCAATCAACTTCTATGTTTTCGAAATTTTCTTCCTCAAAATTTAATAAAACTCGGATACTTTTTACATCGTGAAAATCAGCTGCCTGGGAAGGAAGATAGTGAGAGAAATCTACACTGGCGGCAATAATAGTATCGAGAAGGGTATTTTTATCAATTGTTTCTGCCAGTTGTTCTATTTGTTCTTTAGTAATATCAGCAGGTATCAGGATGGGCAAAATATTAGTTTCGGGGAAATATTTTTTAATATAAGGGAGTAGAACAGTTACTCCATGTTCAGCGATAACTGCAGAATTGTTAGATGTAATTTTATTTTCTTTAGCTAATTTTTCTAACAGGGAGGTGTCAACTATTAAATTCTTAAAATTTTTATTATCAGAATTTAAAGCAATAGTAATAAATGAATTACTCTCCATAAGAATTCCACTTTGAAAATGATCCGGACTTAAGATAACTATCGTTTTGGGCTTTTCCTGGGAGGAAATATAACTAAAAAAATCCTCAATAATCTCTTTAGCCAACAAATGATGGGGAACCACTCCGGAAACGATGTCTTGTTTATTGTCCGAGTCTGATGCAAGAACTTCTAATGTGTTTATAAAGTTTAATATCAACACAATACTGAAAAAAATAATCAGAATAGAGAAAGGCGAAATATAATTCTTTCTGGAATTGGATTTAAAAATCTTCATAAAGTTATATCCACCTAAAATGTCATTTTTCTAGAATAATTTATACTGAGAAATCCAAAAAGATATACCAGAGCGGCTAGTATAGCCACTACTTTAAACCCAAAGAAGAGGGCGATTATCACTGCAGAGACGGAGGCGATAATAGAACAGAAGCTGTTAGTCGCCCATAGCCAGGGGATAAGCCCTTTTTCTTCCCCTTGGTTTGTCGAACTGACCAGTCTTATCCCTAAAGGGAAGGGCATCCCCATTAAAAATCCTAAAGGAAAAATTAGCCCTATAGTAATTAATATTCTCACTAACAAACTATATTTCAAAGTAGTATTAAAAATATGAGGTAAAATAATTTGGTATAGTAATAAGATTACACACAGTGCAAGTATAATAATTTTTAAACTTCCAATATAATTTTTCTCCATTTTTTTAGAATAAAAACTTCCCAATCCGGAGAAGAATAAAAAGGAAAAGATGATAATGGAAGTAGAATAAGCAGGGTTAGTCAGATAGAGGATAAATTTTTGGATAAAAGAAATTTCTAAAAGCATATACCCTAAACCCAGAGAGGCAAAATAAAGCAAAAAAGGAATTTTTACCTTTCTTTTACTTATAGGGAGTCTCTTTAAAATTAAAGGCAAAAATATGAAAATGATACTAAATATTATTCCCTGAAGGAAAGTGGCAAATATAATTAAATTTCCCCATTCTATCAAGGGTTGCCAATTAGCTGTGCTTTTTATAATTTTGGGGATGTTTTCCCACTTTAAAGTGTAGAAAAAATAAGGTTGATTATCAGTAACTGCTGAAACATTAAAGAAATAACTATCATAAAAATCCTTTAACTCATCCCCTTTAAAACTATTTATTAATTGGTCTATCTCCTGATAATAATAACTCTGCTCCAGGATATGATTTATATTGGTATCTTCCTTCTTAATCCCCGGAAAATAGACTGTATCAAAGTTTCTTTTATCACAAAAATCTTTAATTATTCTTATCTCTTCCTCTCCTATTTCTTTTTTACTTAAAATAAGGGTAGAAGTAGCCCAACTGCGGATTACAGCCAGATGATTTTCCGGTTTTCCTATCTCCATTCGACTGAGGGCTTCTAAACTGATGCTGCAGAGACGTACAATCTCACGAGGAGGAAACTTTAGCCACCGGGTAATACTTAAATTTCCTTCATCAGAAAGATGCTGCCAAAAATCCATAAACCCTTCAACTGTATAAAGATAATTTTCGGAAATGCTGTAAAATCCTCCGGAAGCAGTATTGGATGAGCCAATTAAAGAAATTTGAATCAAGTCAAACTTTTGCACTAATCCTTTTAATACACTCCTTCCTTCAC
>Ga0307378_10006274_pt1 | contig 16323 bp, 34 predicted proteins | sample UN1MG_FD_202238 | JGI IMG/M metagenome (GOLD analysis project Ga0307378, IMG submission 202238) | Soil microbial communities from Risofladan, Vaasa, Finland - UN-1 | ecosystem: Environmental > Terrestrial > Soil > Coastal area > Acid sulfate soil | place: Finland: Risofladan, Vaasa | collected... | reverse complement strand
AGTGAATTGATCAAATGTATGTATTTTCATTATTTCTTCTTGAGCTTTCAAATCTTTTTCCAGAGCTTTTTCCTGTCTTGATTCCTTTGTAGATATAACAGTACTAACTAATACTACAATAAACAGTACAATAAGTAGGGGTAATCCAATTTTTTTGATCATTATCTTTATTTTATTAAATTTTAGGCCGTTAAACTTTCTTTCTTTGTAATCATAATAGGTTTTAATCCATCAAATCTTATATGATACACGAACCACCTACTTTTCAGTTTACGAATTTCATCAGTCATCTCAGAATCTGCATAACATCCTTTCCATAACGGACTATTCCATAAATCTTTTCCTTTATCCTCGGTTGGGGTCCAAATAATTTCGGTAATCATAATCTACAATTTTTTATTTATTACTCCCATGCTTCTAAATCGATATACTTAAAATCCTCTGCTATCCTTATATATTCATCTCTATCTTCTCTATATTCACGTAGCAATCGAAAATAATATGATAGCTTATTACTCCTATTATCCTCCCTATATTGTTTAAATACCTCCAAAAAATCTGATAATATTCTCATTATATTGTTATTTTTCTATTATTGATTCATCATTTATAATTCTTTATAATAATATACGATAAAGATTTAAATATAAAATACCCCTTTTGTTAAAAGTTTGTTAAATTATATGAAAAACTCTTAATTAACACAACAACTAAAATTTCCAGAATTTCCAGAATTTTCAGATCTCGAAGAAACTTTATAATCAATCCCCCCACATTGAACATTATATTCAAATGTCATTTCAGATCCCCATACTTCTTTATCATAAATCTCTTCCTCCTCTGTAACTACTTCTTTTCCTTTATAATTTCCATGTTTATCATACTTCTCAATAGTCTGAATAATTCTTTTTACCTTATGAATTTCAGGTTTCCAGTCCCAAGGATAAAGAGGGGTATAAGGGGGCGACGGATAATTAGGATAATTAGGATGATTAGGATAATTAGGGGTAGAAGGATAAGAATATCCATATTCTGTTCCCCCTGTATCATTTCTGAATTCTGTCCAATTAAATTCATTAGAATTATCTGAACTGTGAGTGTAATTTAACATTTTATTAATATTATTTATTTTTTATAGATTACTTTTATTAAAAAGTTTTATATTTTTTATGCCCATCCTCTACCACTAAAACAAACCCCTCTCAACTGAATAGCTGGTCGAAGTTTTGGAACTGAACTAAATTCATTCTTAGTTTCAGACCATTGATCCTTCATCTTTTGTATAATAGCTTTATCTAAAAGTTTCTGCCATTTTTTATAATCTTCCTTATCTTCTCTATCATAATATACATTAGTATAAGTACCAGTAGTTTCATAATAAGTTGAAAATTGAGTAGTAGAAGAAGTATCCCAAGTAGTGGTACTTTTACAATCTGTTTTAGTTAAATCATCATACGGATCCCCTGCCATACTCTTTTATTCTATCTATATTATTTTATGTTAGTATAGGTTTAGTTAATTTCTCGTCTGGTCCCTCCAAAGTAGGGGATTGTGGATGATTCTTGTTTGGCAGATATGTTCTTATATCCATAAACCATTTCCAATAATCAATCCCCCTTTCAATAGTCTTCAGGGCATAATATGTAAAGGCACCATTGGGTTTGTCATCAAAATAAGCATCATAAGAATATTCATTCTCACTACATCCAGAATATACTATCCAGTTACCATCAAAATTTTCGGCGAATCTTTTTTTAATGTTTTTCCTTATCGGTACTCCCGGCATCTGATAGAATTTTACTTTCCTATTTGTATCTATAGCCTTAGTCACTGTACCAGAAAAACAAGTATCAAAACAAAGTATTACTGTTACTCCTTCTGGAATATCTTGTAATATCTCGTTGATCTCATCATCTAATACCGGTCCATCATAAAGATACAGAGCTTCATCATAGCCATCTGATTCGTCTCCGGAAATATCATATACTTGTGTACCATGGCTGGAATTCCAGACCAATAAAACATCATTGGAATGCGGTATTAATGCATGTACTGCTGTTTTTAATTCGGTAAGGAACCTATTTCTTGTTACCTGGAAATTAAGAAATAATTTTGTGACAAATTCCGGCCATAGAGCCTTTACTTTAAACTCTACATCTTTTACGTCATTTACACATCCAGCAAGATCATTCTGTATTCCCGGATAGTCATTTATCCCGAATAATAAAGCTGTCTTTTTTGGGATATAAGGAGGTTCTACCGGGGGTTCTACAGGAATTGTGGGTCTACTAAATATGCTTTTTATCCAAGCCCAAATTTTACAATTTTTTTTCATAATTTAATCAAATTTTGTTAGCTATAATATTCTTCCCCTCCTATTAATTCCAAATACCATTGAAACTTTTCTTTAGCCCATTCTATTTGATATTCAATAGGAGTATGTATAAGAGCATCAAAAAGTTCTACTGAGACTACCACACCATCAGAATCCCTTAATGTACTTCTAAATGTATCCCAAAAATCATCCAGATTAATTTCCTTTTCCTCCGCAAGATATTTAAAAACTTCATTAAAATCCTTAAATCTATTTTGCCCTATTTCCATAGATTTTTTAGGATCTTCGCCTCTCTCAAAATTTTGATTTTCTTCATTAACCATCTTAGCCTTCATATAAGGGATTTATTTTATATATCCTTGGTGACCCTGGTGGGAGTCGAACCCACACGCCCTAAGGACACTAGAACCTCAGTCTAGCCTGGATACCTATATTTCAGCACAGGGCCTTTAAATAACTTAGCTTATTCTATTATCTAAAACTTTTTCCTTATTGCTTAAACTTTTTTCTTCTTTCCTTTTTCTTAATCTTGCCCTTTTATTTCTTCTTTCAAATAATCGAGCTCTATAATCTAAATGACCTAAAAGAATATACATAGTATTATGTTTTCTATGGAGTGCTTTTGCAATTGAATTAGTAATTAATTCTTTATGCCATCCATCTGGAAATTTTCTTTGTACTTGATACCTTTCCCCAATTTTTACAATTTTTACATTTCCATTAAGTTTTCTGAGAATTCTTGTTTTCATAATAATTTTTAATTAATAAATTTTTTAGTACCCTTAATGGGACTCGAACCCACCCTTAATAATTTTTGAAACTATCTCCTCTATCAATTGGAATACAAGGGTATTATGTTTATTTTAAAGTTCCCTATTTATATATTGTGAATAATCTTTAATTATTCTCGTATAATTTTTATCTTCAAACAGAGAAGATGAAATAATATAATCTGCTGTAGCCCTATTACAAGCTGTTGGGATATTATAAATAACTGTCATCCTTAAAAGAGCTTTTACATCAGGATCATGAGGTTGAGAAGACATTGGATCCCAGAAGAAAATAAGAATATCTATTTCATCAGCAGTTATCCTTGCCCCCATCTCTTGATCCCCGCCAAGTGGACCACTTTTTAATTTAGTTATATTTAAATATTTATCTTCTATAGATTCTTCAGCTAATGTTTTCTCTATTAAATTTCCAGTAGTTCCAGTACATACAAGATGATGTTTAGAAAGTATAAATTTATTAAATTTAACCCATTCGGCCAAATCCTCTTTTCTATTATCATGTGCTACTAATCCGATTATCATATAGACATCTATTTATATTATATAAAAAAATAGGGATAAATGGTAGAATAATGTGTTAAGTCCCTTGACCGTCTTGACTCCTGAACATTATTCCAATATGAACGGCTCATCTTTACCATTGTTAGTTTCTCCACCAAAAGCTGCTAATTCGCTCCCAACCTTACTTAGTGGACGGATCTGTTGGGCAATTTCTTACTAACCTGCCGTCTCAGTATCCCTATTTTATATAAACTCTTATCGCCCTATCACCACTCGTTTTATGAGTTTTTTGTGTTCTGTTCACTCAGAACGGTCACCATTACTGGTCGTGGCCCGAGATAAGAGTTTAATATTTTGGGATAACCAGTTCTCACATCTTACTTAAGTGTGCCCACCTAAGGGGGGAAGTCCGACGCTGGTCTTTCGCTTCCTTATTGTTAATATAATTACTTATATCAATATCCCATTATATTATTTTTGAAAAAGTTTAACAAAACTATCTTTTTCTAAGTTATCTAAAGAAAAATCCAAGTCTGCTTCTTTAGGTTCAGAAACTATTTCAGCTCCCAACTCTTTAATTACAGTTTCAAAAGTTAAAGGTTTATACCATTGCTGATACAATGCTTTCGTAGCAATATTTGTAATTTTTGAATTTCCAGAAACACGAGTCTGTCCTGCTCCAAAGTTCAAAAGAACAAAAGATTGTCCTTCTCCATTTGGCATAAAAATGCCTAGTACAGTTTGTGATTGAACAGAATTACATTTGACCTCTGCAAACAATTTATTCGGATTCATCATATAATCCTTATCAATTTTATCACCTTTACCAACTATAATTTTATATCCAGTATCATTTTGTCCACTATACACATTATTCATAACAAGCGTAGGTTCATCCAATCCTTTATTTGCATAAAGATATTCAACAGCACCATTAGGAGCACTTGTTATATCTCCTGAATACATCAAATTACCACCATCCTGATTATAAGAAGCATTCCATCCTATTTTACCTCCAATATTAAGTCCAGATAAATCAAGATCATTTGCCCCCCAATCATCTTGCCAATAAATTCCAACTGCCAATTTCTTTCCAGAAAAACGAGTACCTGTTGGAATATTTCCAACAAACATTTTTTCAGAAGTTGGCAATGCATAATCAATCTTTTTAGGAAGAAAAACTTTCTTACCTTTCATAGAATATTTGTTCTTCAAATATTTCAAAATAAAATCATAATTAAATGCATTAACCGCTCCTTTAATTTCATTTTCCTTCACCCAGGATTTTCCATTCCTAATTCTATAAACAAAAGAATCTTGTCCTTCTCTTCTACTATAACAAGCAGATAATGCTTTAAATAAAGCAAATGGAGTTGCATTATCAAGCCATTTTGCATCTTTCTCAGAAAGTATTTTCTGAGTCACCTCATTAAGAGGATTACCAACTAAAGGTTTGTGATACTTTTTACTCAATTTACTGATCCTATTTATTGTCTTAGGACATTTAGCTTTATATGCCAAAAACAATGGTTTAAAACGATTAAATATTTCAGATAATCTTACAAGACCATATTCCTTAAATACTTTAGTTGGATTATATGAACTTGCCTTAATAAAATTAATCAAGTCAGGACTTTTAATCAATAAAGTTGTATTAGTTGTTTTATAAATAACATATCTAAAAAACTCTGATGGATTGTCCGGATATACATGATACATCTCAGCTATCTTAACGATAGCTTCCTTATTTCTAATACCTTCTTTTCCTGTAAATTCATAATCCAACTCATCCACAAGAATAGTAATCAATTCATCAATAGTATCTTCCAATAAAGCTATTCCAGATTTCAATAAACCTAAACATTTTTCAATCATCTCATCTTTTGTATAAGATTTAATAACTTTGTATTTAAGTTTTAAATCAGGAACATCCAATACTTCCTGAGGAATATAAATCTCATCCTGGAAATTACTACCATAAGTAGACAAATAATGTGTTATTTGTTCAATTAATAATTCAAATCTTGAACTGTCTTTGATTTTCTGCCAAGACTTATGGAACGTTTTATTCAGATCATTTCCATCTAATTTCTCCCGTTCATAGTAATCAATAATCTGATCTTTTGCCCATAGAGCACCAGGAACAATTACATAGCCATTTTCAGAAACAAAAGACTTAGTTTCTTTACTTTGCCTTTCTACTACCGCATTAAAAAGTTTTAATGTATTCATGATGTTAAAATTAATAAGTGAAGCGTAATTCGTATAGGTATTAATAGGAACGCTTTTTACCTATTTTAAAAAATGACGAAAAGTAATATCAACACAGGCACGAGGCCTGTAAAATAGGAACTTTTTATGTCATCTTAGTATATTAAAAATTAATTCTAATAGGAAAAATTTATAATTTAACACAATTCATTATTCTTTCAATTTTAACTTTACGTACCAACGCGATAGAATCTTCCCTAGCTAACTTAGCCTTATGGCTACGTATAGTTCCCATAGCCGTGTCTATTTGTTTCCATACATCATAACAATCTAATGTATCTCTATTAATAATTTTTTCTTTCCCTCTCCAAATGATCAACATACTATCGTTTATATGTTTAATATCTGACATGCTACTAACATAATATGGGCCTACACTATTGACAGTATCATATATTTTTTCTTTAGTTTCCCCTATAAGAGGGGTAAACTGTTCTGCAAATTGTAAGTCTTTATGCCAAACTTTGGTAATAAAACAGTCTGCATAATTAATCCATGTATCAGAGGATTCAGAAATGTCTAATTCATCAACTCCAGCTACTATCTTATAAGGTCCATCCTTATAAACAGTTTTATATGTGGGTTCTTTACAACTATAAATTCCAAATATAATTGTTGTTAGGCCTATAATTAGTGGTATAATCGGTGACCAAGCCTTTTCTAATAAATGTTTCATTCGATTTAATTGTTTAGTGTTAAAAAAATAATAGGTGGGGTGTAGTTTACATATAGAGTGTTTGATAGGAACACCTTTTACCTATTTTTCTTTAAAAACGACGAAAAGTAAATATATCAAATTTATAAAATAGGAACTTTCTCTGTCGTTTTATATTTCTTCCCTTAATTATAAGAACCAATATACAAATTATTTATTTAATAAAAAAATAAAAAATGTTAAAAGATTGTTAAATTATTATTCTTTTTCTTTTTCTTTAAATTCAAAAGGCACTGTCTTCAATAGATCTTCAAAATCCTCTCCTGCTTGCTGCATATCTTCATCATCTTTTTCATAAACCCAAATAGTCTTGAAATTTACTGCTTTTTTTAGCTTTCTAAAAAGATGTAAAATCATCAAAGCAGAAGGGGTATTAAAATATTCCAAATCAATTGTGACTTCTAATACTTCTTTGGGATTTTTCTTATATTCATCAATTCCATCAATTATCTCATTATAAAAATTCCTTGGATCTTCTAGAGTAGATCTGCCTTGAATTTTAAGAACCCCTTTATTACCATCAAAAAGAGCAAAGGGAGTTTCTTTTGATGCTTGAATCTTAATTCTTTCCATAACTCTGTTTTATTATATTTATTATAGACTTTATTTCTTTAAAAGATCTGTTGGCGATATATCTAAAAGATCAAAAATATAATCTGGCTCAAATCCATTCTCCCAAAGAACTTCTTCTGGATCTTCATAAGCATCCACTCGAGCTTTCATTTCTTTAAACATCTCATCAGCTTCAGTAAATGAAATCTCATACCTATTCATTATTGAAACATGTAATTCTGTCATTATTTTAAATTTTTATCCTTAATTCTAAATAAAACAAAATCTTTCTTCAAAGGACACCAATCTGGAGTCACCAATTGATAATTATTATCTTCTTTTATAAGTTTATGTCCCTTATCTTTTAGACGGCATGTTGCTCCTGCACAAAAATCATTCATATCTGCTAAAGGACATTCATTACAACCTGAGATTATTTTTTCCATAATTTTAAATATCAAATCCTTCTGATCCACTTTTATCAGCAATTCGATAAAGTGTATAAATAAAATCTTCAAATAATTCATCTGGTATAGAATTCATACATCTTCTAAAATCTTCTTTCCCCTCTTCAGTTTCTGACATTCCATACCCCCTAGCATGTTCTAACATAGATTCAATAACTACACTTTTTTCAGCTACCATAATTTTAAATATTTAGTTGTAGCCCGTACGGTAATCGAAACCGTGTCTTCGCCATGAAGGGGCGATGTCCTTTACCACTAGACGAACGGGCCAAAACGAGACGCTCCCTTAGGTGCATCTCAAACTCCTTCTCCACTTACATCATCTTTCAGAATGGAAGGAAAGTATATTAAATTTTAAAGTATCACCAAGCTCTTGAAGGATTCGAACCTCCGACCTCCTGTGCACTGGCATCCTAGTCCACTAGACCAAAGAACCTATAATGATACTTATTCTAGTATATTTTAAATATTACTTTTTATCAAGGGGTCTCTTAAAAGTAAGAAAAACTTGCATATCACCACTTCGGCGATATATATTTACTAATTCCCATCCTTCATTTCCAAATCTACTAAGATCCTTTTTTAAATTTGTTGAAAAAGATGTATGTGTTTCATACTCCCATTTTTTCATATCTCAATTTTTAATTAATTAATATTGTAGCCCCGATGAGATTCGAACTCACACTGGGTAGGGCTTAAACCTACTGTCTCTGCCTATTGGACTACAGGGCCATAAAATGTTTAAAACCTGGCTTACGATCCATTTTTTCACCGATCTGCCCTAACCAGATTGCTTCACTTGGCGGCGGATTTTAAACATTTTGATTTTTTTATTTCAGAGATCTCAAGAAAAAGAGATCACCGTGAAACTGATCTAACTATTATAGCCGCCAGTCTATCACATAAGAACCAACTTTCTTACGACCTGTTTCAACACCCAGTTGGGGACACCTTATCAGGTCATGATGACAAAACTCAAAGAACGAAATATGATTGTGGCGGTTACCCTGGCGCTTTTGTATCCCGCGATTTCCTATGTATTGCTCGAGATGCATAGGACGCACCATTCACTACCTTCTTAAATATCTAACTTAACACTATAATCAAATCCACCTTTTACCTCCATTAAAAAACCCTCTTCTCGCGAAAGAGATAAAATAAGACCTTTCGGACTTAAAATCCATATTATAACTCCATCACTGGTTGTTTCTATTCCTAAAAATTCACCAGCCTTTTCTTCATTCTTATAAAAATAAACATCATACTTTCTCATAATAATAATTTATACTTTTTCAAAAAACTCTCCAATCCCCGATTTAAAATATTTCATCGTCCATTCTGTATTAAACCTATTTTCAGTTCCTAAGCAAGTCCATCCTTCGTGTTTATAAAATATAGTACCAATAGGCTGATCCATACCAGGGAACGTTTTTACTAATTTAAATAAAGGCAATAAATTCTGATTTTCTGTCATCTTGTTATATTTAAAGATTATAAGATTCTCTTACAAGCTCATCAAATTTAGAAAATAGCTCTTCAATCAATTTTGGATTATCAATTTCATTTTTATGCTGAACCAAATTTAAAGGATTGAAATAAATCCTCTCCGGTATCATCATTTGTAAAAAATCCAAGTTCATTAAGACGTTTTATATCTTTTTTAGATACATCATTCGGTTCAATCCCATAAATATACATAACATCATGTTCGCAATGTGTAGGATAATCTGGATTACCATACTTTCTAAAAATTTGTAAAGCTTCAATTAAATCATCCATATCTATTTGTTTAAATAAAAAATCTGTGGGACGAGGTGGAGTTGAACCACCACAGCCAAAGCGGGAATTTTACAGATTCTTGGGTTCACCTATACCCAGCCGCCCCAATTTAAATTCAATAATGGTGAATATTCAATTACTCCAGCATACGTTTCCATAGGAGATACTTCATATACATCAAATATCTCTGAAATCTGAAGACTCATTATATCCTCAGGATTACCTATTATCATCTTATCTCCTATATTATTCATTCTTCCCACCTATTTCTACCTATATTTAAAGCTTCATATGGATCTTTTTTCCTTTCAAAAATAGGAGCTTCCGTCTCTTTTTCATCATTCTCAAGTTCCTGAATCTCATCGTAAATCTCTGAAAGCAGAGAAGCTACTTTAAATAAGGTCTTCGCCTTTATCATCATTATAACAATCTTTAATTATATCTTCATTTTTTATCTCACTATCTTTATATTCATCATTAGGAAAAAAGAAAAACATAACAAAAAGAAAGCCGATGAAAAGATAAAAAGAGGTGAAAACTATATCTTTACAAATCTCTCCCTGAAACAATACCCATAACAAAATGGAAGAAAATAAAATAAGCATATCTGCAATAAATAATACAAATAAAATTCTAAAAATTCTTTTTTTCATTATATTTCATTTTAATCATAAAACCAATATACAAATAATTTCTTTAATAAAAAAATATTTTAACACTTTTTTTCAAAATTTCAAAGAACTTAGTTTTACACATAATATGTAATACATAACATAAATTATATTTTACAAATATAGCACTATTTGTTAATTATATTTTACGTTATAATTGTACCCCTGGAGAGATTTGAACTCCCACGCCCTAAGGACACTGGCTTCTAAAGCCAGCATGTCTACATTCCATCACAGGGGCATTTAAAAAAGTCCTCCAGATCTCTTTTGCAACAGAGCCCATTCTTATCCTAGACCAGTCTTTCTTAACGGAAAACATGGGTTGTAGAGATCCTACTATTTTTCCGGACTTCTTTAGTTGGGGTGACAGGAATCGAACCTGCGAGAGAGTTATATCCACTGGTTCCCAAAACCAGACCGCTACCTGACTACGGGACTACACCCCAATTATTTAAATTTAAATATCCCTTTCTTCTTTAACTCTTAAAACTGTTTTATAACTCGACTTTAAAGAATTTATAGCTTCATTTACTGTTTCCCCTTCTGCAATAACTTCAGGAACAGCTTTCATATAAGCTGTAAATCCCCCTCTTTTTGGATCTCTTACAAGAAATACTGGATGAGGCAATCCCTCTACTTTTATAACTCTATACACAATAGAATTTTCTCCAACTCTATAAACCATTTTATTTAATTATTTTAGTTTGTTGACCTCGCAGGGCTCAAACCTGCACTCTTCTCAGCCAAAGTGAAATGTGTTATCAGTCAGTTACACCAGAGGTCAATTTAGAGCCAGGTGTCGGATTCGAACCGACGTGAGATTAATCTTCCGGTTTACAAGACCGGCGCTGTCGTCCACTGAGCCAACCTGGCAATTACTTCATTACAGTTCAGAGGCGATAGAGGGATTCGAACCCCCGAAATATAATCGGGTTGCAACCGACCGCGTTAGACCACTTCACCATATCGCCTTAAACATCCCATTCCATCATTCCTGCATCTAAAGCATCTTCAATTGTTGCTCCTGGATTATCTTGCAAATAATAAAAAGCCCATAACACAACTTCTGAAACTAAAGAAACTTCAGCAGCTTCAGAAAGAGCTTCTGCTACAAATTCCAACTCTTTTGTTATTTTTTCATTTATTTTTCCCATTATTAGTTATTTTAATTAATCTTATAAAATTAAATAATAATATAAATATAATCATTCCGAATGATCCCCAAATAGAAATTACTTCCAATCCTATTTCTAAATGAAATCCAATTAAGGCCCATATTAAATAAAGCATTATTGAAAGTATCCATATTTTTTCTCCTGTCGTAAACATAATAAAACTAGTTATAATTATATAGCAATATACTAAAAAATGTCAAAGAACAAAAATATCCTTTTGTTAAAAAATCGTCAAATAAAAAGGCCTCTCTAAACATAGGAGGCCTTTGAAATTATAATGGGGAGATTGGTTCCCCTATTCTTTAACACTGCCGTCCCGTCTACACTCTGGTAGTTGTTCGAGTAATTGTTGCGGACAATATGTTAAATAAGTCGTCATTTCCAAAAAATATTTATTAAAAATAATTACAATTATAAAGCTATGATACACACTCCCCATAGCAAGGAGTCCAATTATTTTTTAAGAATTTAGTTGTGCTGTTCTAACATCCTTAACTGCTCTAACTAGAGTATCAAGGGAAATTAAAACCTCAAATCCTGCCTCAACAATAGCTTCTACTCCATCAGCTTCAAGATCTAATTCTTCAACTACATATTCTAAAAGCTCTTGCTTCTCTACGGGATCAAGATCTAAAAATTCCTCTCTAATTACCTTTGCGTCCCGTACCAATTCAAAAGCATCGGGTGCAGTACTAATGACTACACTAAGCCCCTCCATAAGAGTCACTTTTCCATCCTCAAGTACTTCTTCTAATTTAGTGCCAAAAACAATAACTGCTTTAGCAGCTTCTTTTAATTCATCAATTCCAGCCATGTTAAATAAAATTTAAATTAATATTATAATATATATATGTATTAAAAAGAAAAAAGTTTTAATACTTAATGTAAAAAATTAAATAAATCTTTCAATATATTCTAATTCCATTTCCTTCTCTAATATTTTTATATCTAATGTTTCTTTTACATCTCCAAAATTTATTACGCCCTTTTTTCTTACAAGATTAGTATAAATATTAGCTAACTCTTTACAAGTTTTAAGCTGATTTGAATTAATACAAGAATCAATTATTTTGAAAACTTTAGTTATCGGAACCAATTCTGAATTGTTACTACTCATTCTTATTTTCCCTATTTTTAAACCAATCTTTTATAAATTGATCTGAATCCTTTCCATACTTTTCTACATCAATATTATTCTCTGAAATAAAAGAAAGCCAATTTCTTTCCAATATATCTTCTTCTTTTAAATCATTATTTCTAAATCTATCCATTAACCATCTTACCCAAGGCCAATTATTCGCTATTTCAAGAATTAGTGTATTATATAGATAATCTAGATCCTCACTTGAACTTTTAACTTGTTCTTGTTGTGGCCCCCCAAAATTTCCAAAGAATATTTGTTGATGGGTTCTCATTATCTATCTTTAAACATATTTACTATATTTCCAAAATTTATATATCCAAGCAATAAATTGTTGAATAAAGTTTTCTTACATAATCAACATCTTGAACATTCCATTGCAATCTTTTTGGATCTACAATAAAATTAATATCCCTATCATTAATCCAAGGATTAAGAATTCCAGTCCAACGACCACCCTCCATAGATCTATAAGATTCTACATCTTCTCTAGATGGGGGATTAGGACTTTGTAATAGCATCTGTATTGGATAATTATGTTTAGGACATAACGTAAGAGCTATCTTCTGTAATCTCTTTTTCCATTTAGAATTTTTCAAAAGCTTAATTTGCCAAGATACTATATGCAAAGCATAAATAGGATATAACTTCTTTGCAAGTTTTATCATTCCGGATGGCTTCATAGAATTCTGAATTTTAACAAAATCATCTTGATGCGATTCTTCTCCAAATCCAATATGTCTATATATTAACTTATTCCATTTACTAGAAACGGCCAATACTAACCATTGAATAGGAGGATATAATAAAGTATATGGCTTTATATTAGCTATAGCATAAGCCCAGCACCATAAATCAATTGTAAATAAAAATCTCTTACTTATCCTAAAACGAAGATGCTTTACAAAATCCTTAATAAATTCTTCTGAATATCCAGCATATTTAAAAGCTATAAGAGTATAAGCGAGGTGATCTCTAGAAAAATTATCATCGTAATGCGTTGGATATCTATATCCCTGATTATAGTATTTACTAAAAAGAAATCTTTTTAACCACCCTCTTCTTTCAACTTTAACCCAGCAACTTTCAATACCTTCTAAAAATCTTTCATCGCCATAAAGAAAATAAGCTCTAAAAGCTTCAAATATAGAATCATCCGGATTAAGATCCTTAACCCGCATCATTTTATTTTCCTGATCTACATACCATTGCGTCTCAGTAGCCTCCCAATTAAATGCCATACACTTTTATTTTATTTATCTACAGGATCTCCATTTAATATTTTTACTGCTAAACTAGATAAAAGTTCTAACTGATGAGGACTCATTTCATACATATACTCACTAAGTTCGGAAATAGATTGAGATTCTTTTATCCTTTCATTAAGTCTAAGTTTTCGTTTTTTAACCATTATTTAATTGTTTGTAATTGTGGATCATTTATTTCTAAATTCTCAGAAGGCCCAAAATATGCAAGTATATCATCATGAGACAATCTAAGTATATCCTGATAAAAACTAATAGATGTTTCCATATCTATTCTTATCATAAGATTTCTTAATCCTTTTTCATAACCTTGAGAACTTGCAAATCTATCTCCCCTATAATTAATATAGCCTCTATCTTGAACTAAATAATATAGATCTTTATAAATAGTATCTCCGCTAACTATAAAGCCTACAAGATATTCTTCATTTATTAATTTAAGATACGGATCTACAGATTCATTAGGATGACTATATTTATATAAAATCTTACCATTATCATAAGTTCCCACATTCCACACAGAATTAGTTTTAATTGCTTTACCCTTAGTTCCAAAATGCGATTCTAATAAAGCTTGAGCCAATACAAAAATTATATCTATATCATATTCTAAACATTTTAAAACAACATACTCTGGATTCAATTTTGAAGCTGGAGCTATTTTTGTTATATAATTTTTAGTTTCTATTATTAACTTTGATTTGAATTTTTCATGAATAGATATTATATAAATTGCCTGAGAATCTGTTAAATTTGATCCTGTTGAAAGATCAGAAGATGAATTAATTCCAAAAACACTAATAAATAAAAATAAAAATACAAGGATTAATCTAATAACCGAATTTCTAAATTTAAAAATTCGAACATAAATTGGCAAACTACTTGAGATTTCTTGTTTCTTTAAGTTTTTCATAGATAAATAATTAGTTTTACAATATATCTTACATCAATAATCTACAATTTTTATACAATGAGTAATTTAAATATTTTAGTTAGGTTTTAAATTCTAATTTTCAAAAAGTGAAACACTTTTATTAGAATTTATCTCTTATTCTAGAGATATATGGCTAGTTTTCATAATCATAAAAGGATTTAATATTATATTTTTTAATCAATTTCCTCTATATATTTAAATTTCCTCTTTGATTTTGCATTTTTTGATAAATCCACAAGTTTCATATATGGCTTATCTTTAACTTTTCCTTCAATTAATTTACAAGATTTAAATTTTTTAACTTCATCTTCTTCAATTAATCTAAGAATAAATTTTTTCCCATCTCCTTCCATGAGAATATATTTTCCATAGAGCTTATTCATATTCCAAAGATAAACATCTTTAGAAAAAACCCCGCCTCTTCCTTTTTTCCACCCGGCAAATTGTTCTCCAGTCATTTCTGAAGGTATATCTAATTGATGCATGCCATCTTTAATACTAACCAAAACACCATTAATATTATTCGGAACTATCTCCTCCATCTGAAGATCCTTTATCCGATAATTTGCTATTATTTCCTCGTTCTTCTTCATTTTCATGTATTAATATAATCATTTAAAATATTTCTTACTCTTAGATACTTCTTAGATACTTCTTTAGATACTTAGCCATTATCTAATTTTTCAAATTCTTTAATCTCTTTCTGAGCTTTCTCCGGAAACATCTCTAAAGCATCCCAGACTGACTTAAGATCCAATTTATATTTTTTAGCATATTCTTCTACTACTTTAGAAGATATATCTATCTTTTTTTCTCTTTCCTCTTTTGCCTTTTTAACCCCTTTTGTATACATCCAAAATGGGACTTTTGTATATTTCTTTCTTAAAAATCTTTGCCAAACATCTATAGCTTCTTCTTGATTTATTTTCAGTCCATTTAAAACACTTGCTTGAATTGGATAATTGATTGCTAATCGACGATTGATAATAAAAAAATTCTTTCTCTTATCCCCCTTAGTAGCTTCTTTATAGCCTTCAGGATCCTCGAACATCAGTTTTATGAGAGGAAATAATTCCATCTTTTATCAAAATAATTCCTTATTAGAAATCCTATCTACTTGATTAAATATAGGGGATTCAGCACCATCTGATTGTTTTCCTACATCAACATATCGAGTTCCTTCTAACATTGAGAGCATATTCCACGACTGAGGACGTATTTGCGGTTTTTTAAACTCCTCCTTTACATCTTCATAAAATTTCTCTACAATTTCTTCTGGAAATAAATCTTGATCTAATACAACTAATTTAGCTTGCCTCTTTAATCTATCTTTCATTTTAAAGGAGGGACGTTGACCAGAAATCTCTACAATCTGATCAAATACAGAATCAATCTTAGACTCATCAAATAAATCCAAATAAGTCTCAGCTCCTATATAATCAATAATTTTTCTATATTTCACAGGAGTTATACGAATCTCCTTACCTTTCTCATTAATCCAAGAAAAAATAGCAGGAACATTATCACCATCATCACCACAAAATATCTTTCTCATAGCAATTTCTGGTCCATCAACAAATTCTGCTTTTACTTTATCTACTGTAAGTATTCTCTGAAAATCCTCTTTATCAACATCTATAGATCTATTAAAAATATCTCCCATATCATCCTCATCATTAAGCCATAAAAGAAAATCCCCTGGATAAAAAAGCTTTTTTGTAGCATT
>Ga0307378_10006273_pt1 | contig 16329 bp, 13 predicted proteins | sample UN1MG_FD_202238 | JGI IMG/M metagenome (GOLD analysis project Ga0307378, IMG submission 202238) | Soil microbial communities from Risofladan, Vaasa, Finland - UN-1 | ecosystem: Environmental > Terrestrial > Soil > Coastal area > Acid sulfate soil | place: Finland: Risofladan, Vaasa | collected... | reverse complement strand
ACGGTGGGCCGGAATCCGACGCCGTTGCTCATCACGCCGTGGTGGTGCGCGTACTGGCCCGACATCAGGCAGGCGCGGTAAGGGCAGCAGACGGGCGTGTTCGAGATGGCGGCATCGAAGCGGGCGCCTTGCCGGGCCAAGGTGTCCAAATGGGGCGTGCGTGCATTGGCGTCGCCGTAACAGCCCATCGAATAGGCCCGCTGCATGTCGGAAAACACGAACAGCACGTTGGGTCTCCGTGGGGCAGCGTCGCCGGCCGCCAGGCCGGGGGCCGCCGCCAAGCCCAACAAAAGGGCCAGCGGCATCCAAAGGCGGGCCGCATGCCGCCACAACAAGCGTGATTTCGCGTGCATAGAGCTCACCTCAGATTGAAATGGATTCGTGAAAATGACTTCCTCGGTCGCAGTTGTCCATGGGCCGGCCGCACATCGTGTCAATCGAAGCTGGGGTCTCGGGCGTTCCTTTCCTCCCGGCGTTTCTTCGCGTTGCCTTTTCCCTTTCCCTTGGCTCTACCGTCGATCGAGATTTCCGCGCCGTTCTCCTGCGCAGCGCCGGGCGTGCTCCGGCCGTTGGCGATGTACTGCCGCATCAGCCTGGTGAGCCGCTGGACCACGTCGCCGTTGGCGTCGGCAACGTTGGAGGTCTCGCTCAGATCGGAATCGAGGTTGTACAGCTCTCGCGTGCCGTCGCTCAAGAAGATGAGCTTCCATGGGCCCTGGCGGATCGCCAGATCGCCGCGCGGCGATTGGTGGACGGTCGCCTCGCGGACCGGGCCATCGGCCGTGCCGAGCAGGTCGGGCAAGATGCTGACACTGTCTTCGCCGGCGCCGGCGGGCAGCTCGGCGCCGAGGAGATCCGCGCACGTGGCAAGCAGGTCGTTGAGGCAGACCGTGTCGTTGCACACCGAGCCGGGCTTGATCCTGCCCGGCCAGCGGGCCACCAGCGGCTCGCGGTGCCCCCCTTCGTAGATGCTGGCCTTGGAGCCGCGCAACGGCTCGTAGACGCGGCCCGCGGCGCCGTTGTCGCTGCTTGCGATGACCAGCGTGTTCTCGGCCAGGCGATTCCGATCGAGTGCGTCGAGCACCTGCCCCGTGACCCAGTCGCCTTGATAGAGCCAATCGCCGTACTCGTCCACGCCGCTGGTGCCGACGAATTCCGGGGCGGGCACGATGGGGGTGTGCGGCGGGCAAAGCGGCAAGTAGAGAAAGAACGGCCCCCCGGCATTCGCCCGCCGGTCGATGTAGGCCACGGCCTCCTTCGCCAGCAGCGGCTGGACCTCCACCGGCTTGACGTTCACGGCGACCCTGTCCTGCGCGAAGATCATTCCGATGTTCCGCGCGTGGGTGTATCCCCAGAAGACGTCGAAACCCAGCGCGGTCGGGCCGCCGTCGACGCGGGCACCCATGGCAATGGATTTCTCCTTCTTTTCCTGACTCGGGTCCCACGTCAATCCGAGGTGCCACTTGCCGATGCACGCCGTGTGGTAGCCGTGCTGCTTCAAGAGCGAAGCCACGGTCAGCCGGTCGCGCTCGATGATCGGCGGAGAAAAGGTGGTCAACACGCCGAACTGTCCGATCCGCGAAGGATAACGGCCGGTGAGCACGCCGTACCGTGTCGGCGTGCAAACAGAGGCGGCGCTGTGCGCGTCGGTGAACAGCATCCCCTCGCGGGCCAGCCGGTCGAGGCTGGGCGTCTTGAACTCGCTCTTCTCGCGGTAGCTGGGCGGCTGGCCGTAGCCCATGTCGTCGAAGAGGATGAAGATGATGTTGGGCGGAGGTGTCTCGGCAGCCCCGCGAGCCAGTCCCGCGAGCCAGCACGACAGGGCAAGGCCGAACGCCGTCGTGGCGACCGTGCGTTTCATGGCTGTTTCTTCGCGCCTTTCTTTCCGGATCTGGCGGGCTTGGCTGCCGCTGGAGACGTCGAATCGAAATCGATCGGGTCGCCGAACTCTTTTCGCGCCTGGGCAAGCAGCTTTTCCAGCCGAGTTCGTTCTGCGGCGTACTTCGGGTCGGCGGCAAGGTCATTCACTTCGTCGGGGTCGTTGGCGAGGTCGAAGAGCTGTGTGTTCTTGACGCCGCCGGCGTTGTAGGCCAGCAGCTTCCAGCGCTCGTCGCGGACCATCCGCTGGCAGTCCTTGTACGCGCCGAAGAGCCAGTCGCGGACCTTGGCCTGCCCGCCATGGATCACGGGCAGAAGGCTCTTGCCCTCGACAACCGCCGGTACGGGAGCGCCGGCCAGTTCGCCGATCGTCGGGAACAGGTCGTAGAGATACACGAGGGCCTCGCTGCGGCCGTGTGGGATGCCCGGCCCGGCAAACACCAAAGGCGGCTTCACGTGTTCGTAGAGATTCTGCTTCCCCATCAAGCCGTGGCGGCCGCCTACGGCGAGCCCCTGGTCGCTGGAGAAGATTACGATCGTGTTTTGACTCCATCCCCGCTCTTTCACCGCGCCGAGGATGCGGCCCACTTCGTAGTCCATGTGCGAGATCGTGGCGTAGTAATCGGCCAGGTGCTGCCGCATCTCCTCCGGCGTGCGAGGAAAGGCGGCCAGCATTTCGTCGCGGATCCGCAGCTCCCCGTTGTCGAAGGGGTGCTGCGGCATGAAGTTCTTGGACAAGGTGATCTTGGCCGGGTCGTAAATACTGACAAACTCGGCCGGGGCCAGCCGGGGATCGTGCGGCACCGGCGGCGCCAGGTACATGAAAAACGGCTTGGCCCCGTCGTGATTCCTGAGAAACTCGACGGCGTGGTCCCCACACTCCGTGGCCGAGTCGGCCGAACGCTTCGCCATCGTGATGTTGGTCTGAAACGCCGCGTTGCTGAACGTGCAGGCATTGCCTGCCTTGCCGCAGTGGAACGTCATGTAACCTGCCTCGTTCAACAACACCGGAAGCAGCGGCACGTCCGGCGGCGCGGTCTTGGCACGCGGGTTCTGGGGAATCCGCCACAGCGAACGGCCGGTGGCAAGCATCGTGCGGCTGGGCAGGCAGACGGCCCCGACCATCGAGCCCATGCAGTAGGCGTTGTCGAACGTGAACCCCTCGTCGACGAGCCGATCGGTATTGGGCGTTTTGATCTCGGGATTGCCCAGCGCGCCGATCGTATCCCAGCGCTGGTCGTCGGTGAAAATGAAGAGCACGTTGGGCTTGTCGGCCGTGGCGGGTGTGGAAGCCGCGGCCGAGGAGAAGCACGAAACACACGCGAGACAAAGAACGAGGGCGAGGAGTTTTCTCATGGCGCGTTCGATTCCTTTTGCTTGGGAGCTCTTGTCTTCTTGGCCTTGGGTCGAGCCGGCTTGCCGAGATAGTTGCGGTCTTTCTCGATCAGCGCGCGGTCGTAGATCTCGCCTTGCGGCATGGGACGGTGGGCTTCAGCGGCAAACACCGTCATTTGCCCCAGCACGTCGGGGTGCTGCCCGGCGACGTCAGTGGTTTCGCTGATGTCATCGGACAGGTCGTAGAGTTGCCACGCGCTTGGATCGCCGCCCTTGCGGTAGGCTTTCCAACCGCCCATGCGGACCGCGGTCTGGTTGCCGATTTCCCAATAGAGGTATCGGTGCTGCTGTTGTTTGCGGCCGGCGGCCTGTTCGCCGAGCAGTTCGGGCACCAGCGAGAGGCCGTTGACGTCCTTGGGGATTTCCGCGCCGGCCAGTTCGGCAAAAGTGGGCAGGAGGTCCGGGAAATAGCCGAGATGCTCGCTGACGCGTCCCGCAGCGACGTGGCCCGGCCAGTGCGCGATGGCCGGCACGCGCAAGCCGCCTTCGTAGAGGTTGCCTTTGCCGCCGCGGAAATCGACGCCGGTCTTCGGGTTCACGTTCGGACCGAACAGTCCGCGCGGGTGATCCTTGTCGGCGAAGTATTCGTGGCCGCCGTTGTCGCCGCTAAAAAGAATGAACGTCTTGTCGGCAACGCCGAGTTCCTGGAGCAGGTCGCGGATTTGACCGACCTCCCGGTCCACGAGGTTGACCATCGCGGCATAGATTCTCGCGTCGTCGCTCCAGGGTTTGTCCTTGTAGAGCGCCCACGACGGGTCGTCCTTCGGCAGGCCCCAGCGGCCATGCGGCGGCGTCCAGCACATATAGGCGAAGAAGGGACGATCCTTGTTGGCGCGGATGAACTGCTTGCTTTCCTCGACGATGCGGTACTGGCTGAAGGTTTGGCCGTCGCGCGGGTCGCCGGTGTTGCCCGCCAGGGGGACTTCCTCGCTGTTGCGCACGAGGTAGCGCGGGAAGTAGGTGTGCGCGTGGACCTGGTCGTAGTACCCGAAGAAGACGTCGAACCCGTGTTTCTCGGGCACGCCGGAAGTGCCGCGTCCGCCGTTGCCCCACTTGCCAAACCCGCCGGTGGCATAGCCGGCGCGTTTGAGCACGGAACCGATCGTCTCCTCGCCGGGCAGGAGCGGATCGAACCCGCCGTTGTTGCGGACCGTGCAATGGCCGGTGTGCTTGCCGGTGAGCAGCGTGCATCGCGTCGGCGCGCAGACGCTGGACCCGGCGAGGAATTGGGTAAACCGCGTCCCCTCGGCGGCGAGGCGGTCGACGTTCGGCGTGCGGAACTCGGGATGCCCCATGTGCGACAGTTCGTAGTAGCCGAGTTCGTCGATGATGAAGTACACAATGTTCGGTTTTTCAGCCGCGGCGGTCTGAGCGGCCAACAGGCCGAGGGCACCAAGCAGGCCGAGGAGGGGGAGGAATCGCTTCATGGCTACTTGGATCATTGGGCTAGTCCTTTCAAATCGTCCGACATGCTACTGTGCCTTTCGTGCGGCGCGGCTGGCTTCCAGTTCCGCGGCGAGGCGCTCGATCAGGGCGGCGTTTTCGGGTTTTCCGGCGACGTTCTGGTTCTCCTGCGGGTCGGCTTGGTGGTCGTACAATTCGCGGTCGGCGAGCTGGCCGGCCCTGTCGTACCACTCGACGTAGCGGTAGCGATCGGTTCGCATCGCAAAGCCCCGATGGCCGCCCTTCGGATATTCGCTGATCGCCGATTCCTTCCACGGCGTCTTCGGGTCGTCCAGGAGCGGCACAAAACTCGTTCCCTCCAGGCCGTCCGGCAAGGGCAGCCCCGCCAACCCGGCGAGCGTGGGATAGATGTCCACGAACTCGACGAGCAGTCGGTCGTCTGGCCCGCGGCCTTCATCCCGGGCGCGGCAACGATGAGCGGGGCGCGCGTGGCACCCTCGTAATTATGGTTCATCCGGCTGAAGCGTACCTGGGGTTGCAAAGAGGCGGACATGCTGGTTCTTTCTGGAGTTTGGGAATTCCACTTCACAAGGAGAAGCCAGCATGTCCACGAGTTTACTTTACCACGCATTCGGGGTCCGAGGCTACCACTACCAGAGCACGAAATATGCAGGGGGAGCAGTGACTTTCACGATCACGCAACCTCGGGAGGGCTATCGCTGTGCCGTATGCGGGTCCGCGAACGTGATCGGGAAGGGCAAGCACCCGCGGAGGTTCCGCACGTTGCCCATTGGCGGCAAGCCGGTGTACCTGGGGTTGGACGTGCCCCGGGTGGAGTGCCGCCAGTGCGGGGCCGTGCGCCAGGTGAGGATCGGTTTCGCCGATCCGCGCGTGAGCTACACGAGGGCCTTTGAGAGATACGCCCTGGAGCTGTCCAGGTGCATGACGATCAAGGACGTGGCCCGTCACTTGGGGATCAGTTGGGACGCGATCAAGGAGATTCAGAAGCGGCACCTGAAGCGGCGGTTCGGCAGGCCCACGCTGAAGCACCTGAAGCAGATCGCCATCGACGAGATTTCCACCGGCAAGGGGCGCCGATACGTGACGATCGTGATGGATCTGGCGAGCGGCGCGGTGGTTCACGTGGGCGAAGGGAAAGGGGGCGATGCGTTGCGGCCTTTCTGGAAGCGGCCGCGTGCCAGCGGCGCGAAGATCGAGGCGGGGGCCACGGACATGTCGCCGGCCTACATCGAGGCGGAGCAGGGCCCCGAGCCGGCCGGGCTGGGTGCAACGATCGGCCTCGCGGAGAATGCGGATCTTGTACTCCGCCGTGAACCGCCGCCGCACGGGCTTCTCCGAAACGGCCGGATCGGGGAGCCCCCCGCCGCCCGCCGACGCCAGCGGCTCGGGCCTCCTCCCCGCGGCGGCGGGGGTGGTGGGCGGAACTCCAGTCGGGCTACGCCCTCCTTCCGTTCCGCCCACCACCCCCTGATCCATTCCAGACCACCTTGTCTTTTCCATCCTCCTACCTCCTCGCCCTCTACTGTAATAACGGAGGAGGTAGTTGTCTCACCTATCATTGACACAGAGGGCCGCGTCTTGGCGGCGCATCAGCCTTATAAGCTGACGGAGGGGTCCGTCTGCGTACGGATGGGATCGTAACCCCTTCTCTCCGCTACTGCTTGGCGGACTTCCGAATTTCTCGCCGCGCGGCTGTCTGGAGGCGTGCGAGCATCCATTCGGAGAGTGGTAGCTCGGCAGCGGGGTTCAGTAGCCACCTCGGAGGGCGCAGGCGAGGGTCCCGCGCCGACTGGCCCGCGCGCGGCAGACGACGATGTGCCCGCACGCCAGCAGGCAGAGGAGCGTGCAGCAGGTCAGCGAGCCGTAGGCGGCCAACTGCCGGTGGATCGCGGGGCCGACCACGTCCTTGCCGGCCAAGGCGCCCAGCACGAACAGGGCCCCCAGCGTCGAGCCGACGATCGGATCACGGCGTCGGTAGAGGAAGTCGACCACGCAGAAGCTCAACGGCGCCAGCAGCACGCAGAAGTGCTGCTTGCTGGTCATCGGCGAGAGCAGGAGCATCGCACAGAGGATCGCCCCGCCCTGGCCCAGCGTGCAGAAGGCCCGTTCGGAGGGATGCATCCGTCGGAGTCGGCCGGGCCAGGTGATCGCCAGCAACAGGCCCAGCACGGCCAGTTTCAGCCCGATTCCAAGAATCTCGATCTGTCGGGCGTTGAGGGGACACAGACACGTGTCCCACCGAACCCTCGAGGGCTCCTCAACCGGCGTGCACAATCGGTAGAGCGTGCCCGAGAGGCTTTGGTTCATCGCGTTCCAGCTCTCCCAGGCCCCTTGCGCATGGGGGGCCGAGCCGGCGTCGACCCGGGAGACGAACTTCGCGTGCCAAGAGAGGACCCACAACGGCTCGTCGGGGTCCGGCGAGAGGAGATCGGGGAGCAGCGTCGCCAGCACGAGAGCCAATGCCAGCACGATCGCTGCGTGAAACCGGCCCTGCCACAAGAAGACCGGCAGGAACAACAGCGGCGTGGCCTTGCAGGCCGCGGCCATTCCCGCCCAACCGCCGGCCGCTCCGCCGGCCCCCGCCGACGAGGCGACGATCGCCAACATCAGCACAAGATAGACGATCAGATCGTGACTCTGATACTCGATCGGCGAGATCACGAATCGGGCCGACAAGACGCCGATCAGCCCATACGCCACCATCGCACGCCTCCTGCCCCCTCGGTCGCTCCCGTGCATGATCGGGCGGACCATGCGCAACGTGAGCCCCACAATCGCGCCCAGAAGGCAGAAGTTGGCGAAGTACCAGGTCAACCGGGCCAGGTCCTCCGGAAGGTAGGCAAGCGGCAGGTAGGCCAGCACGAAGAACGGCGGGTAGGTGAAGGCCATCTCGTCCTGGGGGCAGTAGAACTGCTCGCCGCGGAGGAACCGTTCGGCCGCCGTGCGATAGACCGCCGTCATGCCCGGTTTGTCGCGAACGCAGGTCATCACCACCGACAACCCCAGCGACACGAGCAGGTAGATGACCAAACGGCGGCTTCCGGGCCGCGACTCGCCCGATGGTGACGGCATCTCTCGCTCCACGGTGACTCGACGTCCGCCGGAGTGCTTACCAGACCGTCGGCCAAGCGGCAATATCAGTTCGCCAGGCCCCTTCCCGCCGGTTGCGCGGGCCGACGAAAGGGGGGCAACGGGGGCAGATCCGTGGCCCGTCCTCTCTTCCCAGGCGAGGGGTTGTGGTATGATAACGGAACAAGCCCGCCTATCTTGAAATCACCCCCCGATATGGGAGAAGGCAACTTGCTCATCGGACCGGTGTTCGCCCGAGAGGTGGCCATTGCACCCCGTCGCCCCCGGCTCTACATCACCCGCACGCTCTTCTGCCTGTTGCTCCTCTTCCTGATGAGCACGGCCTGGCTGGTTTTGACGGGCACGCAACTGGTCCGCGACTTGGGTGATCTGGCCCGATTCGGCAGCGCCCTGTTCCAGCTCCTCGCCTACCTGCAATTGGCGCTCTCCGTGTTCTTCTCGGCCCTGCTTGCGGCCAGCGCCGTGGCCCAGGAAAAGGACCGGCGCACGCTGGTGCTTCTCTTGTTGACCAGCCTGTCGAACAGCGAGCTGGTGCTGGGCAAACTCCTGGCCAGCCTGCTCAACGTGCTGGTGGTGATCGTGGCCGCGGTCCCGGTGTTCATGCTCTGTGCCCTGTTCGGCGGCGTCTCGTTCGACCAGATCGCCCGCATGTTCGCCGTTACGCTCGCCAGCGTATTGGCGTGCGGCAGCCTCGGCTCGACGCTCGCCTTGTGGCGAGAGAAGACCTTCCAGGCCGTGGCCATGACCGTGCTGGTCCTCGTCTTGTGGCTGGCCGTGTGGGGGATCGTGGCGACGGGCGCGGTGTTCGATAGCTGGCTCGGTCTCTCCTGCCAAGCGTGGGCAGCCGGTTTCAGCCCTTGGCAGGCGATCGTCGAGGCCACCCGGCCCTACGTCGAGGCCGAGCCGGCGTTGGGTCCGCTCGGCACGCCCGTCCACTTGTTTCTGCTCGTGGCCGTCGCGATCTCCGTGCTCCTCAATGGCGTGGCAGTGGCCATGGTCCGGGTGTGGAACCCATCGCGGGAATCCCAGCCCGTGAGCCGGGAGGAGGATACCTGGCGTCGGCAGAGCATTTGGGGGGCGGAGCACGATGCAACCCGGGCGCCGCCTGAAGGGGCGTCCGCAGCCGACCAAACGGACTCCGCCGACCGGCAAGGTGCCCCCGCTGGGACCGGTCTCCTGACCGAGCCACGGCCCGGAGCGCAGGTCTCAGAACCTGGAGGAGACCTGCCGTCCAGCGTTCCGGCGGGGTCGGCAGACCCGCACCGATCGCCGGGCGACGCACCTGCGCCCGACGCACTTGCTCCCAAGGACCCGCGGACCCGCCACGTCTGGGACAACCCGATCATCTGGCGGGAGATCCGGACCTGGGCGTACGGGCGCAAGATCCTCATCGTCCGGCTGGCCTACCTCGTGCTGTTCGCGCTCTCGGCGGGCAGCCTGTACTGGATGGCCGATAGCGGGACGTCCTTGGTCCGAGGCAGCGGATCGGCGGCGTTGGCGGCTCTCTTCCTGTTGAGCCTGGTGTTGGTCAACGCCCAGGCGGTCACCTCGTTGACCAGCGAGCGGGACGGGCGCGCGTTGGACCTGCTGTTGGTCAGCGACCTGACGCCCAAGGAGTTCGTCTACGGCAAGCTCGGCGGCGTCTTCTACAACACCAAGGAGATGGTCGTCCTGCCGATGCTCTTGTGCGTCTATCTGTGGCACGCCGGAGCCCTCAGCCTGGAAGAGCTGATCTACCTGCTCGTCGGCGTGGCCGTGTTGTACTGCTTCGCGGCCATGCTGGGGGTCCATGCCGGCATGGCCTACGAAAACTCGCGAAGCGCGATCGGCACCAGCCTGGGGACCGTCTTCTTCCTGTTCCTCGGCGTGGCCGCCTGCATGCGGATCATGCTCGCCTTCAGCGGGCAGTTCGAGGCCCAGTTGCCGTTTTTGGGTCTGATCGTCTTCGGCGGTGCCGGGCTCTATCTGGCGCTGGGGGTCCGCAATCCGTCGGCGGCCATCGGGTTGGCCTCCTTTGCATGCCCTTTGGTCACGTTCTACGCGATCACCAGCTTCTTCATGAGCCAGAACCATCTGGCGTTTGTGGCGATCGTCGCGGCGTACGGGTTCACGACCATCGCCATGCTGATCCCGGCGATTGACGAGTTCGACGTGGCCACCGGGAGGACGACCATCGGTGAGCAGTAGCGCCCGTCGCGTGATGGCGGCACTTAGGACTGCAAAGACAATACGTGGGGCACGATTCCATCGTGCCAGGCACGTTGGAGACGTGCCCCACGGCCATATCGCGACAGTTGTTTCTTCCGCGATCCTTAAAGGGGGTCGGCCGTGCAGGTGCTAGGCCCATACGTTGCCTGGCTCGTGGCCATGGGCGTGCTGATCCTCTGCTCGGCCTTCTTTTCGTCGAGCGAGGCGGCGCTGTTCTATCTCAACCGACGCCAGCGCCGGCGGCTTGCCTCGGGGAACCGAGCCCAACGGACCTGCGCCCGACTGCTCGACGAGCCCGAACGGCTGCTCTCGGCCGTGCTCTTCTGGAACCTGGTGACCAACATCTCCTACTTCACCATCGCCTCGATCATCAGCATTGGGCTGGAGACCGCCGGCCACGCCACCGAGGCCGGGGCGTTCGCCGTCGGGTCGCTGCTGGTGCTCATCGCGCTGAGCGAGATGCTCCCCAAAAGCCTGGCCGTATTGCGCCCGCTCGCGGTGGCCACGCTGGTCGCCGTGCCGCTTTCGGTCGCGGTCCGGGTCCTTGACCGGGTCATGCCGGTGCTGCGGTGGGTGAATCTCGTGTCGCGGCGGGTCCTCTGGCCATCGTTCGAGTCGGAGCCCTACCTCCGCGTGGGCGACCTGGAACGGGCGGTGGAGTTGTCCACTTCCGATGCGGCCCTGCTCGAGCAGGAGCAGACGGTGCTCCACCGGATCGTCTCGTTTTCGGAGATTCGGGCCGACGAGCTGATGCGGCCGCGGACCCAGTTCCGCTCCTTTCGTCCGCCCGTCGCGCTGGCCGACCTCGGGGGCCGGCTCCCGCCCAGCGGCTACCTCCTGGTGACCGAGCCGGAGAGCGACGAGGTGGCCGGTGCCATCCCCCTGCGGCAACTGTCCCATGTCCCCACCGAGCTGCTCGAAGAATACGCCGAGCCGGTGGCCTACGTGCCCTGGTCCACCACCGTGGCCGAAGCCCTGGAAACCATGCAGCGAGGCAACCGCCAGGTGGCCGCCGTGATCAACGAGTTCGGAGAAACGATCGGCATCTTGACCTTCGACGACGTCCTGGACACGATCTTCAGCCCCACGGCCAGCCGCAGCCAGCGCTTGCTGCGGCGGGTGCCCATCCGCCAGGTCGCGTCCGGCGTCTGGCACGTGACCGGAATGACCAGCCTGTGGCGCCTGGTGCGGCACTTCCGCGTCGACCGGCCCGAAAGCAAGAGCCTCACCGTGGCCGGCGTCGTCCAAGAGGCCCTGGAACGCCTGCCCCATCCCGGCGACGAGTGCCGCTGGGGCCCCTTCCACTTCAAGGTGATCGACGTCACGCAAGACGGACAGCTCCTGGTCGAGCTCACCCGGCTCGACGCCGGGCGGGAGGACGCCCGATGATCTGGATCGCCCTCGCACTGGCCGCCGTCGGGCTCTTCCTCAGCGCCTTCTTCAGCGGCTCCGAGACCGGCTTCTATCGGGCCACGCGAATGCGGCTCGTCATCGACGCCTTGGGCGGAGACCTCGTCGCCCGGGGATTCGTCTGGCTGACCAACCACCCCTCGATCTTCGTCGCCACCACCCTGGTGGGAAACAACCTGGCCAACTACCTCGTCTCCCTCGCCATCGTGATGGCCGTCCAGACCGTCACCCATGGGGGCGGAAACGCTACTGAGCACTTCCCCCTGGCCGAGCTGCTCGCCCCGCTGCTGCTCGCGCCGCTTCTGTTCGTCTACGGGGAGCTGCTCCCCAAAAACCTCTTCCTGCACGCCCCCAACCGGCTGTTGCGCAAAGGCGGGCCGTTGTTCCTGCTGTTCGTGCTCCTCTTCTTCCCCATCAGCGCCATGCTCTGGGGACTGAACTGGATCGTGGCCCGGCTGGTCGGCGAGCCCCCGGAACAGACCCGGCTGGTGCTCGCCCGCCGCGAGTTGCAGCGCGTCCTCGAAGAAGGACACGAGGCGGGAGTCCTCCACGGGTCGCAGTTCGCGCTCGCCCGAGGACTGTTCGCCGTCGCCAACGACCCGGTGATCCGCTATGCCACGCCCCTGGGCGAAGTGCCCCGGGCGCGCGCCGACATGAGCAAACAGGAAGTCCGCCGCCTGGCCCGACGCCTGCAAATCCCCGACGTCCCCGTCGAGCGGGCGGACGGGGATTCCGTGCTGATCGGCTACGTGCGGGTGATCGACCTGGAGCTCGACCCCTCGGAGGAGCTCGGGCCGGTTCGCCCCCTGCTCGAGGTCCCGCACACCGACACCCACATCGAGGCCCTGATGCGGATGCACAGCGCCCAGGAAAGCCTCGCCCTGGTCGTCGACGCCGAACAAAACCCCCTCGCCGTCCTCACCGCCCACCGCCTCCGCGAGCCCCTCTTCCGCGGCGGGCGATAGCCTCATTCAGCCCCTCGCCGCTCGCAGTCGATGTAGGGTGCGTGAAACGCACCACTTCCTGTGTCACGCGCAGAGACGTAGGGTGCGTGAAACGCACCACTTCCTGTGTCACGCGCAGATGGTGCGTTTCACGCACCCTACCGTCTTCGCCCGGACGAAGACGGTTGCCGCTGCGCGCGCCTTGGTCTTCCTGACCTCGCGGATCACCTCGTCGCAAGTCTCCGGTTGGTCGATCGTCGCCATACGTCTATTCCCCAAGCAGCACTAGGTGGGCTCCGATGTGGACGGGCCTAGCACGACCTTTAGCATGTCCAAGCCAGAAACGAACTCGATCTTGTGGATGTGCCCTTTCAGGACCGACAAGAGGGCAGTCCGCCGATCTCGGTCGTTCCCATTCATGATGCCGCATGTCTGCTCGTCGCTGATGGTCCACCCGTGCTGTTCCCATTTCCACTTCGAGCATCCGCGCAGGCACTGGTCCGTCAGCCGGAGAACCCCCGGCGTGTTCGGGTGTTCGCTTTGCAGCCGCTCCAGTTCCGCGTCGAGATGTTCCAGTTCTTCATCCGGCGTCACGATTCCCCGTCTCATGATTTGGGACCCAGGGGCATAGATTTTCTCAGGCTACTGCACCATCCGTGTGGCGTCCAGGGCCCGCTGCCGTCACGACCGCAAAGCCCATTCGCCAGCGGGGCCGTGCCATACTCGAGTGCTGGGCCTTCTCCACGTCAACTAACCGAATGTACGCCTCGTGGACCAGTGCCGTCGCTTGAAGCGTCTGGCCCGGGCCATCCTGGGCCATCTCGGCTGCTGCCAGCTTCCGCAGCTCGTCGTAGACCAAGGGCAAAAGCTGCTCGGCGGCCTGGGGATCGCCCTGCTCGATGGCGGACAGGGTGCGCGTGACGTCGGTCATGGGCGCGGCTTTCAGATAAGGGCCGGTGCCCACGATTATAGCGGCCCGCTGACCCAGCCGCCTTAGTCAGCCCCACGTCGGAGGGTGTTCGAAGTCTCCCCGAACCGCGCCTCGAAATACGTTCGTTAGATCGGGCGCGTTGAGAAGTTGACGTAGGGTGCGTGAAACGCACCACTTCCTGTGTCACGCGCAGATGGTGCGTTTCACGCACCCTACAGTCTTTAGAGTTACCCACAGAACTCGATTTGAAACAAGGCGGTTTTGTCAAGTGCAGCCAATTGTTATGCCATGATTTTACTATAAATCCCGACCTAAAATCCCCAAATGAATGCTCCCTCTCAAAATCCGGGTAGAACCGAAAAATGGTGCGTTACGCCCGCAGGACTAACGCACCCTACTTGGCTTCGATTGTTTTGGTCTTCGCACCACTTGCTTTGATGGCGACTTTGATAGCATCTTCCATCGGATCTTTGAAGGGCACCTCGATTCGGAGCAAGCCGTCCTCGTAGTTCGCTTCGGCTTTGTCAGGTTTCACCGGCCAAGCTAAAGCCAGTGAGGAAACATACACGATGTCCCTTGCTGGCGCTGTCAGGTGGACGCTGTCTGGCAGGATCTTCAGATCTATGGTATCCGCTGGCGCTCCTGGGATAGCGAACTCCACTACTAGCTTTTTTTCCCCTTCGTCAGCATACGCTACTGTATTGGGCGCAAGTCTAATTTGATTTTCTAACATTTTGGTAACCTCCTTAGGTTGTTTCGTTCAGTTAACCCGGCGTAGTTCAGATTACCGGGAGATTGGCTGAGGATGTCTCAGACTCACAATTTACTTTCAATTTCGGCTTTAAAATTATCACGCTTAAAAGCCGCCTCTTCGCTCCGATTTTTAGACTTCTCTCCTTTCCCGTCATTACCGAAGCTGACTACAATTCTACATCACTAGGAATTCCGGACCGGGTGGCCCCGGGCGGTTGCACGCCCGGGGCCACCCGGTCCAAACTTCCATGCATCTCAGTCGCTTTGGTGCTCGCAACAGTAGTCTATGCAACCCAGAAGCGTCTCCACCCGATCAAATGCTTGCTGTACACACTCCCGTAGGACTCTGAGATTGACGTTCATCAGATCCGCGTGAGTTCTTCCGGTCTTCTTCCCTATTGGGTAGCGAAAGGAGTAAGAGTCAGGATCGTGACGCTCGAACTGAATTAATAGTTGGGTGACTTGCTCATCTGCAATGGCGTTAACCGGCATGTCATCGTCGAGGACTTTCTCTGTATCGGCACGTCCCTGCTTCCATAGATCATTCAAGCGATGGCGTCCAAGTTCCTGCCAGTCACTTAGCACGAATCGCTTTGTTCCTGTTAGGAGGTAATGACTCTTCCAGACCATATCCTTCAAAATCAGTTCAAGACCGTGCCTGTATAGGAAACACACCGCGTAAGTGTGCACGTCGAGGAGATTGTGGTCTTCAAGGGCAGATGTCACCAATGCATCGGCTGAACGGATGTAGCACATGGCCAGTTGGTTGAACTCCATCCAATTGTCGATGCAGGCATTCTCGTCCACATCACCTTGGGATCGAAAGGGGTCGGCCACTGTGGCAATCTCTTTGTCTTGGGATCTTGTCATGTGGTAGTCATTTCCGCCTAACTAGTCTTTATTCATCAACCCGAGAATGCGAATGGGGCGCGCCGCTGCCCAATAACGTTCCCGCCCGATCACGCTGATCGTAGCACACGAGTCGCGGGGGTGCAACGGTTTAGGTGGTCTCGGGCAGTCGCCCACCAGTCTGTTATCGAGGCAGGGAGTGCTCAATAACACCCCAGCACCCCCCGGCCAAGCATCGCCTGAGAGATAAGGTGGCGACGGATGCCCAATAACGTTCCGGCCGGTCCTCGCCACCTGCCCGCGTAAATGCTGTTCGGGTAAGGCGTTGCGCTGGGTTGCGGCTGCGAGGTCGTCCGTATTATCGGGGCACGGCGCGCGCATGAACACCCCTTGACAAGAAAGGGTACGGATGGACAGTCCTCCTGTCCGGATCCGTGTTGCCTCGGGTGTGGTCCCAATCCTTCGAGGGGAGAAGAGCGATGAACGCGACGACCGTCGTGACCGTGGCCGGGAAACCGAAACTGCTGGATCGCAGTTGACGTCCGCCCGGCAGTCTAGCAATCGGGGCGAGGATCGAGAAGACCCTGAAGCATCTTTACCGGTCCAAAGGCCGCGAGTAGGAACCGTGCGTCGCGCCCGGAGGCGTGCAACGCCGCCGGACGGAACTTCCTCATTCTACGTTGTCCCCCCTTCCCGAGCAGTCTGCGTGGCGGGCTTTGTTGGACGCGGTCACTTCCCGCGGCGGCTCGCTTCTACAACGTATGAGGGGTGCTACCCCCTTCAGATACCGTGAGCGCACGTGCGCGCGGGCCCGAGGGTGAGTGCGCTGGGGCCCCATGGTGAATGCGCTGGGGTTCCATGGTAGGTGCTACAGGGTCACAGGCCACCTGCGCGCACGCCATGTACTGGGCAAAACGCCCTTTTTGGACGAGGTCACGCGCGCAAGCCCCTGGTACGAAAGCCCTTGCAAGTTCCGGCCGAACCAACAAAAACCGTCCAACAATTGTTTTCGACGCAAGGCGTTGTGAGGCAAGGACTTAGGGCTTGTCATGGACGGCATTGTTGGACACTTGGACGGGCTGTTTCAGGGGCTTGCGGGCACTCGATTGTCGGCCTAACACGGTCGAGCATACCATGTTAGCGCCGAGCCGCAAGGCTATTTTTGGGCAGCCCCGGGTGCTTCCAGTTTCTCCCGGCCCAAAGCGCCGGCGGCGAGGATCGGCCGCGGCGGCGGGGGTGGTGGGCGGAACTCGAGTCGGGCTACGCCCTCCTTCCGTTCCGCCCACCACCCCCTGATCCATTCCAGACCACCTTGTCTTTTCCATCCTTCTACCTCCCGGCCCTCTACTGTAATAACGGAGGAGGTAGTTGTCTCACCTATCATTGGCACAGAGGGAACCGCGTTTTCCGCAGATCATACAGACGACCCATTCGCCGTACGTCCTC
>Ga0307378_10006272_pt1 | contig 16329 bp, 19 predicted proteins | sample UN1MG_FD_202238 | JGI IMG/M metagenome (GOLD analysis project Ga0307378, IMG submission 202238) | Soil microbial communities from Risofladan, Vaasa, Finland - UN-1 | ecosystem: Environmental > Terrestrial > Soil > Coastal area > Acid sulfate soil | place: Finland: Risofladan, Vaasa | collected... | reverse complement strand
TTATATGTCGATGCCGCAGGTAAATTGTCAGTTACATCATCAGGAGACGCTGTTGTTGTAGCATACTGTACAAAACCATCACACCCTACGACCTATCTAGGTCAGGGTTTCACCGCGATTGAATTCGTAACCGCTTAACGGAGGAGTTATATAATGGAAAACATTAGTGCAAGTACGATAAACGAACTGTTTATCCAAAAGCTAAACTCTCCCGAAGGACTTGAAAAAGTTGCACAAGAGGGTTCAGCATTCATACGCCAGAAACTACGTGAGGTATCTTTTGCAAGAAAGATCGTACAACCTGAGTATGTAACAAAAATGGATCTACAGAGATCTGTAAACCATGACGGTATGGTAAAAATAGTTGACATCGAGCCAGAATCTAAGGCTATGATTGTTAACTTCCGTGGTAATCCCACAAACAACTATGTAATGGGTGAAAGATATGAGATCCCATTCTTCTTCGTATCAAGTGAAGACTTCCAGAAAACAGAAGAAGAGCTTTTAGCTTACGATATGCCTTTAACTGAGGTTATCGAGAAAAACTCTGTATTGGATATTCAGGAGACAGAAGATACTGCATTCTTATCACAAGTAAACTCAGCAATCGTTATCGAAGTAGCTGCTGGAAATCAGACACACGTGTCTGGTCTTTACGCTACAAGTGGCGAAGTTGGATCTATTGTAAAGAACGATCTTAAATCATTGTTCGATACACTTGATGGTAATAGACTAAGAACAGAAGTTATCCTTATGGATGCTACAATGTTCAACAGACTATTCCTATATGATGCAACTACAGCTGGCGATGCAGTTGGTTCAGAAACTCATGTAAATGGTTATTCATATTCAACATTATTTGGTCGTAGATTGATTGTTTCTAACAAGACAGACTTGTTAACTAACACAATTTATGCATTCACTGCGCAGGAGTTCTTCGGTAACTTCTACATCTTGAATGATACTAAATTCTGGATTGAGAAGAAAAAGAACATCATTTCATGGGCAGCTTATGAAACTATTGGTATGGGAATTGGTAACACCAAATCTTGTGCTAAATTAGTACTTAGCTAATCTGTAGAAAAGTTCTGATTTCGGGCCGGTTTATACCGGCCTTTTTTGTATGTATCTTGACTATAAAGACTATTATATATATATTAAAGAGCAGAATATTCTAAATTTAGAACAATATATTAATTCAATGTACTTTAAACGGAGATTAAATAAATGGCAATAGTAGCAAGTGATTGGACGGTTGATCGTTCAACTAAAAAAATTGCTTATGTAGGGGCTGATCATGACGGTGCAGCAACCTATGCAACGGTTATCGACCTTCACAGATGGCTGCAGAGTTTAGCAGATGATGCTGTTGCGTCTGGAGACGATGAACTTGATATTACAAATGTGGATCCTTCAAGAAGATCTACGGATAATATTATAACTCTTATCAATGGATATACGCTTGATGAGACAACCGTCCCAACAAATAAAACGTCTGAACATCTATACGATGGATCGGTTATTCAGGGCGGTGGTACCGATATATGGGATGGTATTGTAAACTTTGGTAACTCAGACGTACAAATACAAATAATTCAAAATGGTGCAGTACTTGCGGATGATTATTGGAACGAAGCTGGAGCAGGACTTAATGCTAACGCTACGGCAGGTATAAGTCATAGATTTATGATTAAGACAAGAACAAGTGGTACTGATATTGATGGTCGTAGACTAATAGGTACAGCACGTAGATTTGGATCTACTTATTCAGAATTTACAATTAATGGTACAGCACGTGGTAATAACGTTTTTGCTCTGACGGATTCTAATGATCTTAACAATGAAACAGTAGAAGCAACTGTATCAGGTTGGGTTACAATTGATAATACAACAGAAGGATATAAAGGCCTTGATGTAGATAATAATGGTACCCCGGAGTATTACTATTCAGAATGGAACAAAGCTTCTTATACAATAAATCAGTTCTATGAAAGAATGAAGTATCTTACAAGAGAAGGTACAGCAGAAACACTATATGGCTTGAACGGAGAATTGTTTAGAGGTATTACACATGAAATTAATTATGATACTCTTACCGGAACATTTGATGAAGGGTATTCAATTTCATGGACAGGAACGAACGCGGGAACAGGTCAGGTACTTGCAGATAATGGAACTGGTAAAGTATGGATTCAAATACTAACAGGTGTAGCACCAGTAGCATCAGATTCTCTTACACAGAGCTCACCAGATGTCGCAAGTGCAAACTGTACTTCTACACAGGATCGTTCATCAACACTATCTAAACCTTTTATAGGAGCTTCAACTGGATCTGCTATAATTGGGGCTTATGGGGTAGGTATTGAAGTTGCAGATCTTACATCTGCTGATAAAGTTACAGATCTTACAAATACAGTGGTTCCACCACCTAACTATGTACAGAATACTGTAGCAGGACTTACATATACTATTACAACAGAAGACCCAGATAGAGTACTTGTAGCTCCTTGGGATGGGGCAAGCTATGATACAAATAGTGACCCTGCAATAACTAAAAATCAATTTACACTAGACACGCCTTTAACTATTTCAGGTATTGCATCGGTTGTAACAGTATCCGGAATTTTTGCTGATACACCTTCTAGTGGTACTATAAGAGTAACAGATAATGATGGATTTGAAAGACGTCTAGAGTATAGTTCATGGACAGGTAGTACGTTTACCATTACTACAACAGATGAAAATGCGGATTTCTCAATCGTAAATGCTGACGCTGATAATTATGTTTACATAACATATATCGATATAGAAGCTACAGCAACTACAGCAACGTTTACGTCTGTACAGTCAGCGTCTAGACAACTTGTAGTAATTGTGCGAAATGGAGGAGACGACCCTGTGAAGCAATTCATTGGTGCTTGGTCACAGAGTACTTCACCTCAGACAATTAACGCTATTAAGACAACAGACGTATAATTTATTTGGGTGGTTTTGGCCACCCTTAATCTAGGGAAGAATAATGGCAGTACCAAGTTATGCAACAGATTTAAATGACATCTATACTGATGGAGGTTCGTGGACTACTCTTGCTGGTCGTGTAACTGACCCTGATACTGACGATTATATTCAAGGTAGTTCTTGTTGGTCACATGATCCATTTTCAGCTGGTATTGAGGGTGGGGTTGTAAATTCTGCTGAGACTATTACTGCTGGTCATGCTGTCTTTGTATGGACAAAAGCTGATATTAGTCCAGCATTGGCTACTCATGCTGCTGGTGGTGTCCAAGTTCTTATCGGTAATGCACCCACAGCTTTAAAGTGTTTTTATGTTCGTGGCTCAGATGACCTGATATATGGTGGATGGAAATGTATTCCAGTAGACCCAACAAAGACACCTTCAACTAATATAGGTTCACCTTCTTCAGTAACAGATTACTTTGGTGTAAGGTGGAATATTCCATCGACAGGACCAACGAAAGGGTATCCACTTAAGATTGATGCTATACGGCATGGGAGCAAACTTGAAGTCACAGCTGGTGAAATTGCTAATCCTGCATCTTGGGCTACAACGTCCGCCTATGATGCCGTTTCTACTCGTATGTGGGGCATCTGTCAGCCGACCGATGCTGGTGCTGCACTTCAAGGATATATTTATTGGGGTACTGCTACGACTGCGATTTACTCACGCGACACTAATAAAACTATTGTTATTAACGATACCGAATGGACAGATACCGATTTTACTCAGATAATATTTGCTAATGCAGGCAACGATGTTGTATGGGACAATGTGGGCTTGCTTGCACTTGGAACTAATAACAGAGGTATTATTGATGTAACTGTGAACCCTACTACAAATACAATTACATGGACTAACAGTGTATTTCAAGATATTGATATTACTAACCTATTGGCAAGTTGTGTATTTGATGGTTCAAAATGGCTTAGCTGTAACGAGGTTACTGCTGGTGGCGCTTCTCTACTTAATTGTAAGATTCTTACACCTACTGTTGCCGCAGATTCTCATGGTCTGTTATGGAATGTGGCGAGTGACCCAGACGGTAAACTTGATGGGATGGAGTTCTCTAAAGGGACGAATGCTCATCACGCAATCAGTTTTGCAGATACAATACCAAGTACAATTACTTTAAGAAATATGGTATTTACTGGATTTAATGCAACTCCAGCTTCTAATGACTCTGCTTTATATTTTGCTGATACTGCTGGTACTATAACTGTTAATCTTGTAGGATGTACTGGCACAGTTACAGCCAAGTCTGCAGGAGCCACTATAGTTACCGTTATTGATCCAGTTACACTTGAACTTGAGATCAGTGATATTGACACACAAGTTACAATTTCTGGAGTTACAGTATTAGTAGAAGTAGCTAATGGGAATAATTTTCCATATCAGGACCCTATATCAATGACCGGAACTGGAACAACTGTAACAGTAGTACATTCAGGACATGGACTAGCTACTAATGATTATGTTGTTACTCGTGGAGCAGAGAATGATGATGATTATAATGGAGTACATCAGATAACTGTGTCAGGTGTAAATACATACCTTTTTACTTCAGATGAAACTATTGGTTCGTCTCCAGCAACTGGGACTCTGACTGCAACATTTGCGCCTATATTTGGGTATACAGATCCAGATGGTTTAATAAGTGATACAAGAACTTGGGTAAGTAATCAACTAATAACAGGTAAGGCTAGAAAAGCTACAGTTCCTCCGTATTACAAGCAACAACCTATAACTGGAGAAATTGATAATACAAAAGGGTTGACAATAACTTTACAATTAATCTCGGACGAATAATGGAAAATAAAATTGAACAAATACCAATAGAAATAAATAAAGACAAGTCTCCAATGGTTGCGGGTGAGAAAGAACTACGACAAGTTTTCGAAGAAAGTACAACCAAAAACGTGAAAGCTGGAATTGATTATGCGAATGATACTCGCATGGTAGTTAGAGAACTAGAAGCTAAAGTAAAAATGATGGAAAACCAAATACAAGAACAAAATAAGAGACTGGATGAATATAGAAATCAATTATCATTTATACAGCAAAAACTTTATGCCGGGGGTAGTTAATGGCAGTTACAATAGATTGGCTAACTTATATAATAAATATTCCCCAATCTTATTTAGATCCAGTGAGTGGAACTATTTATGAATTAGATACAGAGCAGTTTAGATTAGATCTGAAGGCAATTGAAGCTAGTGTCTATGGTATTGTAAACCTTAAAACACATAACCATAATACTACGGTAACTGTCGCTGGTACTACGTATGCAAGGTCTATAACAATTTTACCTCCTTATTCAATAGAATTTGAGGATGGTCAATATACAGTAATTTTAGTTGGTTCAAACAATAATATATTTGACGTAGCCAATGGAATATTAGTTCAGAATCAAGTACAAACTATTCCTACTAATGCGGCTGGCCTGATTGTACATAATGTTGGTTCTGGAGTTACTGCACAAGATAAATTAGATATCGCAGATGCTGTATGGGATGAGTCTGCAGCGACACACACTACGACTGACACCTTTGGTGACAAAAATCAGAATAAAGTTCCAAGTGAAAATATTACTGATTATAAAGATAATATAACTGCAAGTGGAATAACAGATCTTGTATGGAATGAACCTATTGCTGATCATGTAACTGCAGGAACATTTGGAGCTGAAACAGCAAAAGTAAGTGACTTATCAACCATAGTAGATGTCAATGCAATTTCTACAGCAATATGGACAAGCCTTACAAATGATTATCTGATACCGGGTACATTAGGATATGATATAGCTAAAAAAGAAGATTTAGATTTTATAAATACTCAACAAGATTATATGGTAAGTGGGGTAGGAGATGTAACGGTAGATCTAGGAAGTATTGATTCAGGAACATATCTCGATACTCAAACACACAATGAAACATATTTAGTAATTGCAGAGACGGCAACTGGGTTTAGTGTTGACTTTACATTTAGACCGAGTTCGGGAGAAGAGATCCCAAGATTAATACAATTTCAAGGACGATATCAGGGTAATCCATCACACGTAGTACATATGGAGGCCTATAATGATGAAGCCTCTACTTGGGAAATTTTAAGTGCAGTATCTGGAGTAGACGAACTCATATCATCTAGTACAGACTATTTCAAGGAATTTATTATTTCTAGAAATCATATTAATCCGGCAACAAGAGAAGTAAAAATAAGAATTTTACATGACAGTCCAGGTTCGATAACTCATAGGTTATATATTGATAAAATAAATATTGTAACTGCAGAAGTAGTATTATCTCTAACTGAAGCAGGAATAGCTGCAGCTGTATGGAATAGTCAGGTTGCCGATTATACAGTGTCTGGAATATTCGGAAAAGACTTGACAGGTAATTTAGATTACATATCTGCAAAAACGGATATTAATAATACAATATTACAGTTTATAAGTGACCTTGAAAGTGGCAGACAGGTATTAATTGGTAATCAACTTATTTGTTACAAGCCAGATAATGTAACTGAACTTATAAGATTTAATCTATATGATTCTGGTGGAAGTCCAACAACAGACAATGTATATAGAAGAGATAGAACATAATGGTGGGCGTTAGATTAACACATGGAGTTGGTAAGAATATACTTACATGGGGACTTGGCAGAATAGCTGAGCGAGTATATCAAGCAGTTAAAGAATGGATACGCATGAATTCAACAATAACTAAACTCGTAAAAATGGTGTCAAATAACTAATGGAATTAGTAAGATTTAATTCGGCAATAACTAAAAATATAGAATATGATTCTGAAGTTAAAGTAGGAACCATTTTATGGAATAGTTATATAACGATTTCAATAAAGAAAAATTCTTTAATTCAAAAGATAAAATATTTAATTTCGAAGGTATTCTAATGGGAAAAATATATGTAAATCAAACAGCGCTTCGTTTTGAGTTAACAACAGACGTTGATGTAGACGGTGCTTCTTGTTATGTCAAATACAAGGATCCTGACGGAACTATTGCAACATGGTCTGGAACAATATCAGACGCAGATACAGGTGTATTTTATTATGATGTAGAAGATGGGGACTTACATACAGCAGGTGATTGGCACCTGTGGGCATATGTAGTATTTCCAGACCTGACATTTGCGCCAGGAGAACCAAACACTATTCAGGTATATGAGGAGGGTAAATAAATGGCAGAGACAGCTTTTGACATAACTAATGATGAAACTATTCCTACTGTAGATCGTCCTTATGTAAATAGACTACGTAGGTTTCTGCAGGATCAGGGAGTTCTGAATACACTTGATCAAGTTCAAGAATCAACTAATGTAGACTTATACTTTGCTTTACAAGACACTCTTGATGAAATAAATGTTACTGGAAATGTAACTACATATTCCAGTTTTACAGATGTTCCATGGAGTATCCTGAAGCTTGGTGGCGTACTTAATATTCTGATATCTCAGGGAATTTTATCAGCACGTAATCAATTAACTTATAATGATACTGGGGGAATACAGGTATCTGATCTTGATAAGTATGGAAGGTATGTGAATTGGTTCAATGTTCTGATCGCCAAGTATCAACGAGCAGTTATCTCTTGGAAGTTAACTAAAAATGTAGACGAAGCATATGGTGAAATTCCATCTGAATATGTCGATATAGGAGAAGATAATTAATGTTAATATTAAGTTCTCTAGAAGTATCTACATATGATGGTCAAAGTTATAACGTATCATGGGAGTTTGAACCAGATACAGATTTATACAGTGAATATTCAGTAAATATCTATCGTTCTGAATCTCCAGTAGATGACATATCTCAATATGAAATAGTTGCTTCTGGTCTGAATGCTAACCTGTATAGTTATGTAGATACTGGTGTAGCTCAGTTATTAGATCTAGGAAGACCCTGGTTCTACAAGCTTGGTATATATGAGACAAGTGTTTCCGGAGTAATTAGTTATCAACCAGATCAAGCAGCATACCTGAAGGATGAAGTTCCTGATAGAGTGTTCAGGGAAATAGTAAGACGCAAGAATATTAACTTATTAAATACAAGATTTTCTGGAAGAGATTTTAGGATAATCAAGAAACGTACGTGGGGCACTCATTGTAATGATTGTTGGGATGAATCTCTACAACGTTCTACTGATTCAAGTTGCGAAACTTGTTATGGGACTGGCTGGATTAATGGATTTTATGATGCAATAGAGGTACGAGGAATGAAAAACCCTAGTCCTAAATTAAGTCAGATAAATATGTTTGGTGAATGGAAACCAAGTGATAGCATGTTCTATATGCTCGGATATCCGCCACTAAAGTCAAGAGATATAGTAGCAGATGATAATAATCATCTATGGACAGTTGTTCAAGTTCGTACAGTAGAAAGACGAGGGTATATAGTTGAACAAATGGCTCAAGTAGCTTCTCTCGCACAGGATGAAAATTTATATAAACAACTATTATAATGGCAATAGAATTATTATTAAAAAATGTTAGTGATGTACATCCTGATCCAGTCTTGAACAGGACATCAACCCTTAAGCGAGGAGATTTGGTATTTGCTAAAACCTTACCAGATGATTGGAATGAGTATGAAACTCTTCCAGAATTTACTAGACTGATTGTATCTGATGCAACTATATCAGGGGTTCTGTCCTATATGGAACCGTGGCGAGTAGATGTAAGTTATGAAACGCTCTCTCACGACGATGTAAATGATATTTATTCTGTTCGTATGTATTCTACTACTTCTGGGCTTTCTAATTTGGGTATTATAGAACCAGTAGATTTTCTTCATCATTTAGATAATTGGAATCTTGTACTTTCTGGAGTCAGTTCAAATGAAGTTATATTTGAAGCTGATATGAAAGAGGTTTTTCAATCTAGAAACTTTTGGGGTGGGATTACTGCTGGCATAATAATGACACCGATTTCTTTTGATTCTCAAACAGATGTTCATACTCTAAAACTTAGTTACTCGGGATTTGCTCCTAATAAAGTTTCTAGGTCTGATGTACGCGCTATAATAGAAAACAGGATCATAAGTAATGGAGGAGAAGTAGTCAGAGAAAGTGTCTACGGACAATTGATGGAGATTGAAATACCAAGTTCAGTAGCAATTACTCAATTTAAACAAGATATGAACACACAATTAAAGAAGATCATTTTCGCAAGACGATATTATTTAAGTAATGGGGCAATGAATGCTATAGAAGCTTACATGCAGAATCATAATGGTGATGCAATGACTACGGATAAAGCTACTCTTCTTACGTACTTGAATGATAGACTTGAGGAAAATTAATGTATACATATAATCGAGAATATTTTTTTAATTGCTATAGAAATACTTTTGGCAAACTAACTATTAAAAAAGTTAAGTCACTAGAGTTTCTCTTGAGTAAATTAGAAAAATCTACTAGAGTAGATTCAAATGCTAAACGTGCCTATACATTAGCTACTATCAAGTGGGAGACTGCCGATACATTTGAACCAATAACTGAATATGGATCTAAAGCTTACTTGAAAAGTAAAAAGTATTATCCTTATATAGGAAGGGGGTATGTACAATTAACATGGAGAACAAATTATTTTAATTTTGGAAATGCTATTAATATTGATTTAGTAGGTAACCCAGTATTAGCTAACGATCCAGAAGTAGCATGGAAGGTACTTGAAATTGGAATGACAGATGACTATGAAACTCAAGGCCTGGAAAAGGTAGATGATCCTAATTTTACCTCTAGTACACTTGAAGATTATTTCGATAATGGAAAGTGCGACTATGAAAATGCTAGAAAAATAATCAATCCAAAAGATTATAAAAGCTATAAGCCTATTGCTGAAATGGCTAATAAATTTTATGGTTGCCTTACAGGAAGTATACTTACAGAAAAAGATATTCCAGAATCTCGAGGCTTAGATAGAGGGTAATTTATGAAACTATGGGAAAAAATATTTAATGGAATATTAGTTTTTATTTTAATTGGTAGTATTACATGGTTTATAACTACTCAACATGATAATTTTAATTTTTCAGATAAAGCTACAATAAGTGTAGAAAACAATATTGATTGGAACTCACTAGTTCCTGGAATAAGTAGTGTTACAGTATTTTTCTTGAGGTATTTTTTAATTGAAAGAAAGAAAAAGAAAAAAAGCAGCACATCACTTACGGATCATTTAATTTTTGATACTATAGAAGATATGGTGGAAAATGATGTCAAGCACAGAAATTTTGGAAGCGAGGGTAGAACTGAAGCAATGAGGATAATGATAACTATACAATTGGATACTTATGCAGCAACTTTAAGAAGATTTATAGAAGAGAACCCCAAGTTTGAAGATGGTACGGATTTTCGTAAAAAACTAAGATCCTGTATCTTCAGGATGGTAGAAGATACAAACAAACGATGGGTCGAAAGACAACTTCCACAACCACTTATTAATAAATATAGTGCTTTATATAAGCATAGAATCGATCTACTCTTATCCGATGTACTTTCCGCGACACTTACAATGAGTGTAGAAAATAATGAAGCCCTGAACACTTTTTTAAATGATGCTCGTATTGTATTTCGTTCTGGACTTTTAGAAGATGTGTTATTAGCACTAAGGTCAATGAATGGAGAATTAAGTGGACTAACATTTAATGGTAAGAAGCTATGATAAAGAATATTTTAAAAACAAAAAAAATAGATTCCACAAAGGAACAAAAATTTGAAGAACAATTACTTCAAAATTATGAATTCTATAAGTCCGCTTTTGAACTATCTAAAGATCCTAAAATAGTTTTAGAAGATTGTGTTATTATAAGATTTAATCCAGTAACTATGAGCTTGTTTGAATGTGATGACCCACATATGTTATACATGCACAAATTTAGGGAGTTTTTATCTGAAGAACTTACTAATAGCGATATAAAAGAAAAATGTGCAGGAAATATAATAATAGAAACAGAACTAAGAACCTGTGCAGGCAATTGGATTCCTGTATCGATAAATTTTGACAACATCGGTAGAAATGGCATACAAAGAACAATAGTAACTATTCACGATATTACAGAAAGGAAAAAAATTAAAAAAGATTTAGAAGAAAGTAATGAGTTTATATATTCAGTAATGCAAAATTTACCAATAGGGCTTGGAGTAAAATCCTTTGATCATAAGATAGTTAAATATATGAATCCTAAATTTTCTGAAGTGATGGGCTGGCCAGAAGATGTAGTACAAGATTTTGATTTATATTTTGAAAAATCTTTTCCTAATCCAGGAGAGGCCGAACATGTAAAAACACTAGTCCTTGATGCATTAAAAAAAGATAAATTTGCTCATTGGGATATGGTAAAAATAAAAGATTCTGGAGGAAAAGCCAGGTACTTAGATTTCACTATGTTTTTACTTGAAGACCAAAACAGTTCAGTAACAATGGTTAAAAATGTAACTCAGGAAGTCAAAGATCGTGCTTGGCTTAGGGTTAAAAGTGAGGCAGTAAAAGCATTACCAAATGGAATACTAATAACAGACCTTGAAGGAAAAATTTTATGGGTTAACCCAGCATTTACTCATACATATGGATTTGAGTTAAATGAACTAAAAGGACAAACACCAAGAGTATTAAAGTCAGGAAAACATGATGAAGATTTCTATAAGAACCTTTGGGACACAATTACGGCTGGAAAAGTATGGAGGGGTAAGGTAGTTAATAAGCGTAAGGATAATACTGAAATAGAAGACTATCAGATAATAGCTCCCGTGCGTGCGGGAGGCGCAGAAATTACTCATTTTGTTGCAATAAAAAACTTAACTTCTGAAGAACTTGACTATAATGTAAAATAACGATATATTCTAATAAACCATGAGACTTGCGTATTCGTATACTTTAAAAAGAGCTATTAACCCCGGCAATGACATGAGATCTGACATGAATGTAGTTGCTAGGGCTCAGAATGATGTAAAAGCTAGAAAGAAACAAAAGTATATAGAGCAAGATTTAGGAACAGTTCCTATTCCAGTAAAAGACTTTTTATATAAACAACTTGAGATATAATGCAATTATACAATCCTTATAATAACATAAACCTGTGGATTAAACACACGTTTCTAAGTTTTGCTCAAGGATATTTTTCGCTAGATACAAAGTTTAAGTGGGATAGTAATCCACAGATAACTAAGATTATTATTGCAGACAAGTTTGCAGTGGATCTCGGAGTAATAGAAAAAAGACCTGCAATAGTATTATCTCGTGGTAGTTTTGGTTGGACAGATACTGTGCGAGGACAGGATGGACAAAATACGGTCCTTTCTAGTAAAAGAGTAGATACTCTATCGCCAGAACCTACTGGTGACAAGTGGATAGATTTTATATTTACAGATATGCTCAGGGGTTCAATTACTTATAATGTTCTTTCAAAGAATGGAATAGAAGCAGAAGAAATAGCGAACAAGTTATTTATAGCACTCAGCGGATACAAGCGAGAACTTAGAAAGTATGGCATTCATAAGACAATGGGACTTGCTATTGGTGATGAAAGAATAGTAAAGACAACATCTGAAATAGAAGCAATGGGAGTAACAGTAAGCCTCGGATTCATGGCACAGAGAACAATTGAAACTGCTGGAAAATTAAATAATGTAGAAGTTACAATTTCCGTTCCTAGAGAGACAACTACCGGCACTGTAACACAAGTACTGGATGTATATGAAAACATAGATTACAAGATAACAAATAATGGCACAACGGTAGAATTTACAAATCCACCATCAGAAGATACAGAAGTTATAAATGTTAGTTTTGTAGATGCTGTAACTTTAGATACAGTAACCTCAGAATTAGTGGGGGATCTTGATGGAGAAAATGATACCTATATCATACCTAGTGGAACCGTATATGGCTATTATGTTTTAACTGAAGAAATAATTGTAAGTGGTACTTATACTGTATCTGGCATGACAGACTATATACACAGTATACCAGTTTCAGGCATAACCGAGTCAGGCTTGATTATGACAGAAGAAATTGCAGATCCTGACACATTTATAGTTATTACTAATTAGTTACAATCCTAAAAAAAGGAGAAGTATGAATAAACTGTCAGAAGAAATAATTCTAGTGAGTTTTATAGACGAATTAGAAAAACAAGCTGGGTTTGAGACTTTAGTCAAGGTTTTGAAAAATGCTGATTTGATCGCAGGTACAAAGGGCATCAGGGAAGGTTTAAAAGTCCTTGAGAAACATAAAGGCGCTTTGTCTGCAGTATCGAAAGGAGCCTTAAAGAACACAGTTAAAGTAGAAACTTACGGGAAAGAGGTCGGTGGCGCTGAGAAGTTCGTTTTACGTCAATTAGGAGACACAGCAGAAGCACTAGGCAGAGTTAGTAAAGGAGTAGGCAAGCATCAATCAGTTCTAAAGAATGTATCAACTGTTGGTCAAAATTTTGGTAAGCTTTTAAGGGATCAGGTACGTGGGGCAAGATATAAGGTTATTCCTAAAGAAACCGCAGCCTTCCCTATATTAGATAAAGGAAAGACCATACAGGGAAAAGGATTATTCAAAAATTTAAAATCGCTTGATAGGCCTATTCAAGGAAAAACTAGTTCTGGTGACTATATAGTTAAAAAGCGTAAAGCTGTCGTTCCTCTAGCAATGGCATTAACCCCAGTCGGGTTTGGTGCTGGAACTTTTTTATTGGGCTCTGGAAAGAAAAAAGAAACACTTGGATCTAGAACAAGTGCTGGTTTAAAAGAAACCGCAATGTGGTCACTAGTACCCCCCGTAGCTCAGGCTAATTTAATTTCTGATATGTTAAAATAATTTATTGGAGGATATATAAATGGCATATGTAAAACCCGGAGTTGAAATTGTACAAGAAGCTAGATCAACTACTCCTGCGTTAATTACTCCAGATCTTGTAGGCGTCCTTCTTGGTAATGGATATCATTGGCAAGATCCGTCTTTAGAAGCATCACTAGTATTGCTGTCTGGAATAGCAGTCACTTATGATGGAACATCTACACCGGTAGACCTTAGTTTAGTAAGCTCAGTGTTTAATGATGTAACTGGCCTGGAAGAAATGACTGTGGTAGATTTAATTACAATTTCTGGAAATGGAATAGGAGACGTAACTCATCTGGTTTATACGACTGATTATACGGCATCCGGCAGTACAGTAACTATATCAGCAAATGTAGCTTATCAAAGTAATTTATACCAGATAAGAGTTGGATTTTTAGCAAATAAAAGTGCAAGTGATTATGGAGTTAAATATCTTTATTCATTAGCTGACATAGAAGACACTATAGGAGAACCAGTTTCTTGGAATCCTCTTGCATTTGGCGCTAGATTAGCAATGTTAAATTCTGGACGCGAAGTTCAAGTAATTAATGTCTCTGGAATGACTGCAAATGATTTAGATGCAGGCTTAGCTTTATTAGGTACATCAGAAGTGTACGCTATAGCACCAATTACTCATAATATGACTATTGGGGCAATGCAAACACATGTTGATCTGTATTCATCAGCTTCGTATAAGAAAGAGAGAATTGCAATCATGAATCAGGATCTATCCGGATTCTGGGCAGGAACCGCATTTTCAGCAGATTCCACAGACAAAACAGATACTGCAACAGCAATAAGAGACGCGAACATTGCGTACCTTGATAGACGAGTAGTTATTACTCATCCCGACGTTGCATACATAACAGAAAATAGGCATATTAGTACAATTAGCCCTACATGGATAGCAAACAGCTTTACTGGAACTTCTGCAGGATTCGCATCCTATAACTTGAAAGCAAAATTTGCTTTTGATGCGTTTATCAATAACAAGAAGTACAAAGCTGGTACAGAAATTACTGCTGCTATTTGGGCAGAAGTTAGAGACGCTGGATGGGCAGGTGGAGATGGTATGGTAACAGTAAAAGTACCTGTACCTGGATATTATTATCCTGCTTTAGTAGTAGGTCAAGTTATTGGTGAGTTCCCAGAACAACCTCTAACTAATTTACCAACTACAGGCTTGGAAGAAGTATATGGTTCGTCTGATTATTACAATGAGGCGCAGTTAAATATTATGGCTGAGGGTGGAACATATATAATGGTTCAAACTAATCCTAATGCTCCTATAGTATCAAGACATCAGTTAACTACTGATATGACTCAGGTATCAAAGAGAGAATTAAGTATTGTCAAGGCACTTGATTATGTAGCTAAATTTATTAGAAAATCTATGGTTCCTTACATAGGTAGATACACAATCACTCCTGCATTTTTAAAACTTATTAATTCAATATTAATAAGTATCTCCTTGTTTCTGACACGCGAAGGTAGAATTGCGGACATGAAAATACTATCAGTTGCTGTGGATGATATCGCACCGGATACCATCAGAGTAACAGTGGATATTAAAGTTAAGTATCCAGTTAATTATATTAAAGTAACCTTATTATTCTAAGGAGGAATAACATGGCAAGTGTAAAAACATTACAGACATGGATAGAAAAGTTTACTAGTGATCATACACAGCCACTAGATACTACTGCTGGGGATTTCTTATCTTCAGAATCAGTTGTGTTGCTGTCAGGTCCGCCAAAATTGGATACTGCGATCACTCCGCAAAACTTAATACCCATCGGTCTGGTACAAAACGTGCAGGTGACACAAGCAAAACAAATTCAACAACTGTTTGAGATTGGCTCTAAGTTGCCGTTCTTTGTTCCTGGCAGAACTACTGTACAGGTTGGAATGGCCAGAGTATTGTTTGATGGACCATCATTAATGGAAGCATTATATGTTTCACAAGAAGGCGGGAATTTATATATTCCAGCTATTGGGGGAGACGTTGATACGGCTCAATCAAATCCTGGAGAACCTTATAATTTAGCTGGAGAAGATCCAATACTTATTGGAACTACTACAGATGGATTTCGAACTAATAACAATGCAGAATTCTTTATCAATTTGGCTTCGGAATTCTTCAATAAACCTCTAGGCCTTGGTTGTGTATTATATGATATGCAGCAACAAGCTTATGGTGGGTTTTATCTTGAAGAGTGCTATATTCAGTCACATAGATTTTCTGCTTCAGCTCAACAAACAGTATTGATGGAAGATGTTGGCATTCGTTGCACAGCATTACGTCCTATCAGTATTGATGAGCTTGGTGGAAGTTCACAAGGAACGATAGCAGGTTAAGGAATTCTTAAGCTAAAAAAAGAAAGGGGGCGCAAGCCCCTCTTCTATTTAATTCCTATCTCAGCAAAAGCTGCAGCCATCTTTATTGGATCTAAAAATCCATGGTAAA
>Ga0307378_10006271_pt1 | contig 16331 bp, 11 predicted proteins | sample UN1MG_FD_202238 | JGI IMG/M metagenome (GOLD analysis project Ga0307378, IMG submission 202238) | Soil microbial communities from Risofladan, Vaasa, Finland - UN-1 | ecosystem: Environmental > Terrestrial > Soil > Coastal area > Acid sulfate soil | place: Finland: Risofladan, Vaasa | collected... | reverse complement strand
TCCATCCCTCCGTACGCTACACTCTCGTACCGATTCCTCATGGCTGCCTCCTTCCGGTCCCTGGGTTCTTGACCACCCAAGAGACTACACGGTTGGTGGCAGCCTTTCATGGTATTACAGCCAGTTCATCCGCGGGTGCCACCTGGGGATTTTTCCGAGCCACTACGAGCCGTGGGGCTACGCGCCGATGGAATGCATCGCCTCCGGCGTGCCGGCCGTGACGAGCGACGTCTCGGGCTTCGGCACGTACCTCCTGGAGAACATGCCGGACTATAAGGACCGGGGCCTGTACGTGGTCCGCCGTCGGCACAGCGACTTTAACACCGCCGCCGACGCGCTGGCCGAATGGCTCCTCGCCTTCGCGCGGATGGACCGCCGCCAGCGCATCAGCCAGCGGAATGAGGTCGAGTCGGCCGGCCAGCGCTTCGATTGGAGCCACGTGGGCGTCTTTTACGCCGAGGCCCACCAGATGGCCCTCCAGCGCGCCGGGCGGTGACCCCCCGCCCCCGCCCCCCGCCCGCCTGATCACCCATCCACGGTCCACCGGTTGGCGCCGGTGACGGAGACCGGCTTGACGTCGGGCAGGCACACATCCGCCGTCATGCCGCGCGGCAGCGAGAGCGACACGGCGATGCGGCCGCCCCGGCGGCGCCAGGCGGAGCGAACCATTCCCAGCGGCGTCGGCACAGCAACCGACGCCCGGTCCACGCCTTCCATGTCCAGAACCGGCGCGAACAAAATCCGCCGCCAGGCCGGCGACGACTGGACGACGCCGCCGAGCGTCTGGACGAGGTGGTGGATCGGATGGGCCGCCCAGGCGTGCGAAGTGCTGCCATCGCCGATGCGGCCGTCGAACGTCTCCCACGTGCCGCCGTAGGGGATCATCGGGGCCCATCGCCGCCGGATGTGACGCACCACGTCGGCCCCGTAGCCCCGCTCCCGCATAACTCCATAGACATAGGTGATCCAGCCGCTCGACGGTGCCGCGCCCGGCACCCGGCGGCCGCGCAGGTGGGGCCACAGGCGCCGGGCGATCATCGTCGCGTGATGCTTCGGTTGGAGGCCGCACAGGATCGCCAGCGTCTGCGTGTGGATGGAATGGACCGGCACCGGCCGGCCATCCGGCGTAAGGCCGTCGCGGAACAGGCCCCGCCGTCTGTCCCACAGTTTGGCCAGGACCCGTCGCTTCTGCTCGGCGTGCAAGCGGCCCAGGCGGCGCGACTCGGCCGCCATGCCGGCCGCCTTCGCCAGCACCGCCATCTTCTGGAGCATCAGGAGGTACCACAGGTTCAGCAGGGTTGGCGTGCCGTCCTTGTGGATTTGGCACCAGTCGAGGAACAGCCAGTACCGCGGATCGTACCGCAGGAGGCCGCTAGCGCCCCTGCCCTCGCCCTCAAAGTACCCCAGCAGGCGCTGGAGGCGGGGCCACTGCTCGACGAAGAGGGCCGTGTCGCCCGTCTGCCAGTAGTGGTCCCACAGGGTCAAGGCCCAGATGATCGCGAAGTCGGGCAGGATGCAGTTGTGCGCGATGGTCGGCGCGTGGCCGTAGGTCAGCCCGTTGGGCACTTCCTGCACCGCGATCTGGCGGATGCCGCGGGACAGCAACCGCGCGTCGTCGGCCAGGTGAAAGGTATTCTGCACCTGGACGCTGGCATCGCCCCACCACTGGGCCTGTTCGCGCCACGGCGTGTCCATGTAGGAGTCGGCCATGCACACCTGCTGCGTTCGGACCGAGATTCGGTAGATGTCGTTCAGCACGCCGTCGCTGGAGGCGAATCGGCCCTTGATGGCCAGCGGATACAGCGTCTCGCGGTGCGCCAGTTTCAGTCGGATGGGCCGCCGCGTATCGCGCGCGATGGCCACCAGGTACCGGTGCCCGATCATCTGGAAGAACTCGTAGCGTGTGCGGCCGGGGCGCAGGTGCAACCGCTCAGCCATCGAGGCGCCGCAGGCGTGCCAGAGGTCATTCGTGATGGGCGAGCCGTCGTCGTTAAGGGCCTCACAATGCAGGAAGTCGATCGTTTCGCCGCCCGCGGCCCCCGCGGCCTCGACGAGGAGCGTGCCGAGCGAAAGTTGCCCGAGGTCCACGCTGACGGCCGCCAGTCGCCCGGTCCCCGTAGCGGGCAGCGTGATGACGAGTCCGTCCTTGGCGGTCCGGCCCCCCGCCGCGGGGCGCCAGCGCAGGTGCTCGCGCTCGATCTCATGATAATCGTGCATCAGGTTTCGCCAGTCCTGGAACCCCTTGCCGCAAGGGCCGGTCGCCGCCAGGCACGTCCGCTGGTAGGGGAGGATGCGGCTGCCGAGGTTCGGAATGCCGCGCGGCTCCAGATCGTGCCACGGCATGCCGCCGAACGGCCGCGACCGCTTGATGTCGGGCCACCCGGCGGGCGGGCGGGCCGAGTGGATCCACGCCCGGTCGTCCTGCCGCGCGTCCACGTGCTCCTGAAAGTTCAGTTGCATGCTCAGCCGGTCGGTGTCGCGCCGGTGGCCCGGCGACAGGCGCATCAACCAGTCCAGCCCGCTGTGTATGGCCACCTTGCCCCACCGCGCGGCACAGAGGAGCCCGGCGCAGGCCTCGTGCCGATATTGGAACGTGCTGATGCCGGCGTTGTACGCCAGGACGCTGATCCAGTTGCGGCCGCGCGCCAGCACCGGCGCCAGATCGTACTCGTCGTACGGCCACGAGACCTGGTATCCGCGCGCCGGACCGCGGCCGACGTACCGGCCATTAACGTAGAGCATGTAACACTGGTCGGCCGTGATGTAGAACGGCGCCTTGGGCGGCACCCGGTGCAGGCGGAAGTCGTGCCGAAACTGGGCGTACGAGTTGTGCAGCCGGTAGTAGTCCTCCGGCCACATCCAGGATGCGCCGCCAAGCGGATGATTGGGGTTCATTCGGGGCTCCAGTACTGTCACCATGGGGCATCGGCCCTGTGCTCAGACCACGCCGCCGGCGGCGCGGCGCCGCGAGTTGCGCTTCCGCTCGTTCTCGTTGAGGTAGCGCTTGCGCAGGCGGATGGAGGCGGGCGTCAGTTCGACCAGTTCATCATCTTCGATGTATTCCAGGGCCGCCTCCAGCGACGTCCGCCGCGGGGCCTTCAGCGTCACGGTCTGTTCCTTGACCGACTGGCGCATGTTCGTCAGTTTCTTCAGGCGGACGACGTTGATGGCAACGTCGTCGTCCTTGCAGTGCTCGCCGACGACCTGGCCCGCATAGACCCGTTCGCCCGGCTCGACGAACATCGTGCCGCGGCTGGCGAGTTGCTCGAGGGCGTAGCCCGTGACGTTCCCTGTCTCGGTGGCGACCAGGACGCCGAGCGCCCGCGCCGGCATCGGCCCGCGATAGGCATCGTAGCGATCGAACCGGTGGTGCATGACGGCTTCGCCGGCGGTGGCGTTCATCATGCGGCCGCGGAGGCCGATGAGGCCCCGCGCCGGCACCAGGAACTCCAGGTACGTGCGTTTGCCGCGCACATCCATCTTGATCATCTCGGCCCGCCGGTCGCCCACGAGTTGCATGACGGTGCCGACTTCGCAGGTCGGGACGTCCACCGAGAGGCGTTCGATCGGTTCGAGGCGCCGGCCGCCCTCCTCGCGAAAGATCGCCTTGGGCTTGCCGACGCAGAGTTCGTATCCCTCTCGCCGCATGTTCTCAAGGAGAATGCCGAGGTGCAGGAGTCCCCGGCCGGAGACCTCGAACTCGTCGCGCGCCTGTCCGTCCTCGACGCGGAGGGCCACGTTCGACTGGAGTTCCTTCTCGAGCCGCTCGCGCAGTTGCCGGCTCGTCACAAACTTCCCTTCCTGGCCGGAGAACGGGCCGTCGTTGACGCGGAAGGTCATGTGGATGGTCGGCTCGTCCACCGCCACCGCCGGGAGCGCGCGCGGATGGACCGGGTCGGCCAGCGTGTCGCCGATGTCCACCTTCTCGAGGCCCACCACCGCGCAGATGTCGCCGACGTCAATGTGGTCAACCTCGACGCGACCCAGGCCGTCAAAGCGCATGAGTTGCTTTACGCGCTGCATCTGCCGGTTGCCGCGCACGTCTATCGAGAGGACCTCCTGGCCCGCGCGAAGCGTCCCCGCGAAGACCCGGCCGATGCCGATGCGGCCGACATAGTCGTTGTAATCTATATTCGTGATGAGCACCTGGAGCGGCGCCTTGGCATCGAAGGTCGGCGCCGGAACGTGGCGGATGATCGCATCGAAGAGGTCGTGGATGAAGCCCTGACCGGCCTCGGGCCGGTGGTCCGGGTCCGGCGACGCCCAGCCGTCGCGCCCGGAGGCGTAGATGACCGGAAAGTCCAGCGCGTGATCGTCGGCCCCGAGTTCCACGAGGAGGTCGAACACCTCGTTCAGGACCGACGCCGGCCGCGCCTCGGGCCGGTCCATTTTGTTTATGACCACGATCGGCTTCAGGCCCGACGCGAGGGCCTTGCCGAGCACATAGCGCGTCTGCGGCATGGTGCCGTCCACGGCGTCCACGAGGAGGAGCGCCCCGTCGGCCATCTTGAGGACCCGCTCGACCTCGCCGCTGAAATCGGCGTGGCCGGGCGTATCCACGATGTTGATGTGGTAGTGCTGGCCCTTGCGGTCGGTGTATCGGATGGCGCAGTTCTTGGAGAGGATCGTGATGCCGCGCTCGCGCTCCAGGGGATTGGAATCGAGGATGCAATCGCCTTTGAGTTCATTCTCGCGGAACTGGCCGCTCTGACGCAGCAACTGGTCCACGAGGGTGGTCTTCCCGTGGTCCACGTGGGCGATAATGGCGATGTTGCGAATCTGCTCTCGCTTCATGTGATCTCTCTATCGGGGAACCGTCGGAAACGCCGGCAGCGCACTCTACGGGAGTTACCGAAGGCGGGGAGGATCGTGCAATTTCAGGCGCACGGCAATCGCCCCGCGGCCGGAGTGGAAGATCGCCGCGGACGGCGCCGTGCGAACCCGAATTTCATGCACGATTACGAATCGCATAGATGGAATAAGCATAGCGACTGCCGCGGCAAAGTCAAGAGCGGCGGGGGCTGTCCCCATTTTAGCCGAAGAGGGCCTCGACGAACGTGTCGGCGTCGAAGGGCGTCACGTCGTCGGCCGTTTCGCCGATGCCGACGAACTTGACGGGGATACCCAGGTCCTGTTTGATCGCGAGGACGATGCCCCCCTTGGCCGTGCCGTCGAGTTTCGCGAGGAAGATGCCCGTCACGTCGGTCGCGGCGCGGAACTCGCGAGCCTGGGCGATCGCGTTCTGGCCGGTCGTCGCATCGAGCACCAGCAGGACTTCGTGCGGCGCGCCGAGGATCTGCTTGGCGAGGACCTTGCGGATCTTCCCGAGTTCGCGCATCAGGTGATCCTGGGTGTGCAGCCGCCCGGCGGTGTCCACGAGGAGCACGTCAATCTTGCGGGCGACCGCCGCCTGGGCCGCATCGAACGCGACCGCCCCGGGATCGGACCCGACTCGGTGCCGCACGATGTCCACGCCGACGCGCCCCGCCCAGACGGCCAGTTGCTCGTCGGCGGCCGCGCGGAACGTATCGCACGCCGCAAGGAGGACCGACTTCCCGTCATTCACGAACAGCCGCGCCAGCCGCGCCACGGCCGTCGTCTTGCCGGTGCCGTTGACGCCGACCACCATGATGACCGTCGGCCCGGCGGGGTTGAACCGGACGGACTGGTCCGAGCCGCCGAGCGACTCCTTCATGTCCCGCTTGATGACGCCCAGGAGGTCGTCGCCGGGAGCGATCTCTCGGTCGCGGTACCGCGTCTTCAGGTCCTCGATGATCCGCCGCGTCGCCGCGACGCCCACGTCGCCCAGGATGAGCGTCTCCTCGAGTTCCCGGAGGAACGCGGCGTCCACCTTGCGTCCGACGCGGAAGAGGCTCCGGACCCCGTCGGCCAGTTTCGACCGGGTCTTCGTCAGGCCGGCCGTCAGTTTGCTCAGCCACTTGAGGGCCATGAGAACCTCAATGCAATTGCGGATTGCGGATTGCGGATTAAACGGCCAACAACAGCCACAGCAAAGGCCACGGCAAGATTCCTCGCTGCGCTCGGAATGACACCATGGCGAGGCGACGTTTGTGGCGTTGGTGTTGTAAATCCGCAATCCGCAATCCGCAATCCGCAATCCGCAATCCAATCACTCGGTTGGCTCCTCCTGCGCGGGCGTCTCGCCGACAGATTCCGGCGCCAGCGTCTCGCCGACGGCTTCCGGCGCCGGCGCTGGCGCCCCTTCCGCCTCTCCGGCCGCGTCGCCCTTGACGATCCGCAGGATTTTGTCGAGGACGCCGTTGACGAACGCGCCCGACTCGGCGGCGCTGAACCGTTTGGCCAGTTCGATGGCCTGGTCAATCGCGACGCGCGGCGGGATGTCGGGGCACTGGCTGATCTCGTAAGCCGCCAGGCGAAGGATGTTGCGGTCGAGAATGGCCATCCGCTCCGGCCGCCAGTGCTCGGCCGCCTCGCGGATCAGCCGGTCGGCCTCCTCCCGCCACGCCCAGGTCCCCTCCGTCAGCCGCCGGGCGAAGAAATAGACCTCCGGCTCCTTCGTGCTCTCGCGGAGAAACTCGACGATCTCCGGCCCGAGGTCCTCCCGCCGCACATCCAGTTGATAGAGGGCCTGGAGGGCGATCTGGCGGGCCTGTTCACGTCTTTTCATGTCAATCCGTTCAACAAAAGGGGCCAGTGGCCCCGACGGTGAGGCGGCTGACCCTCTTGGCGCGTCGCCCTATTTCGGCCGCTTGGCGGCCAGTTGATCCACGAGGTTCGCCATCTCGATGGCGCTGGCGGCGGCGTCGGCCCCCTTGTTGCCCGACTTCGTGCCCGCCCGTTCGATGGCCTGTTCGAGCGTGTCGGCCGTGATGACGCCGAAGAGGGTCGGGACGCCGGTCGCCATGCCCACGTGGGCGACGCCCTTGGCCACCTCGGCCGCGATGTAATCGAAGTGCGGCGTATGGCCGCGGATGACCGTCCCGAGGCAGATGACGGCCCCATAGCGGCCGCTCTCGGCCATACGCTTGGCGATCATCGGCATCTCGAACGACCCCGGCGTCCAGGCCACGTCCACCGCGTCCGGGTCCACGCCGTGCCGCTCCAGGGCGTCCAGGCACCCGGAGAGAAGTTTGGCCGTGAGAAATTCGTTGAATCGCGACACGACGACGGCGAACCGATGCTTCCCGGCCACCAGTCGGCCCTGATAAACGTTCGCCATGACCCGGCTCCTTATGTCCGCCTTCTTATGCCGCACCTTCTAGGGATACCGCGACTTACCAGTCTATCGCGCCGGGGCCCAAGTTCAAGCAGAAAGGGGGCCGGTCCATCACGCGGCCTGTCAGGAAACGCCAGAAACTTATACCATGGTCCACTTCCGCCTGAGCAGCCACTCGGCGGCAAGGAGCGCGAGGACCGCGCCGAGGAACACGCGGCCGGAGGCGAGCGGCAGGCGACGCTCGAGCGAGACGAACTGCGGCTGGATGCCGGCGGCCAGGTCCGCAAGGAGGTTGCTCAACTCTCCGATCGGGCGGCACGTCCCGCCGCCGGCCTCGGCGATCCGCTCCATCGTCGCGCGGTCCGCCAGGATGTTGGCCCACTCGAAATCCTGCTCTTCGAGGACAAACTGAGTCTCGGCCCGCCTGGCCGCGCCGCCGACCTCGGCCTCGGCCGCAAGCGTATAGATGCCGCCTTCGCGAAGCGTAAGGATCGTCTGCCACGCGCGACCCCCCGTTAGGCCCTGAGGCTCTCGAAGGGTCGAGCCTTTCGGCGCAAGTTCAATCGTGCGGCCCGCGTCGCCCTGCCGCGTCAGCGTCACGGTGGGAGCGGCCGCGCCGGCGCTCTTGCGAACGTGGACCGTCACTTCGATCTCGGGCGGGTTGTCAGGGTCGGTGAGCCTATAGCGCGGCCGGTCGGTCGCGACGGAGAGGTCAGCCTGCGGCCGGTCGTCGCGCCCGGCCAGCCAGAGAACCAGTTGCCGCCAGAGCCGCCGGTGAATTTCGGCGCCGCCCGCCTCGCCCGGCTCGCCAGGGCGACGCCGTGGCAAGCCCGGCGCGAGGACCCATAGCCACGTCGTGTCCACCGTGAGGACGGCCGCGCGACCGCGCCCGAACTCTCGGACCGCGAGGAGCGTCCGCCCGTCGGCCGATTCGGCCAGGAGCCTCGCAGTCGGGTCGAGCGCGCCGACCACATTGGCGCCCGAGAGCGGCGGCAGGGCGTCGAATCCCGGCGCGCCGGGACTGCCCGCCCCCGTCTCGGAACCGAAGATGAAATGCCGCAGGCCGTCCGTCGTCAGTCTGAATCGGATCGGCCCTGCGACCTGCCCGTCGCCTGCGCGGATCGCCACCGGGAGGACGGCGGCCAGCGGCGTGTCGGCCCATCCGCCCGCTCCGAGGGCGCTCAGGCCGCCGGTGGCCAGGACGCTCAGGCTCCCCGCCTGAACTCGCTCGGCCATGCGGGCCACGAGCGGCGCCGGCAGCGCCGACGCCGGAAGGTCGCCGAGGATGACTACCTGGTACGCATCGAGGTCGGCCGGGCCGGGCGCCGCCTCGGCCGCGCCCTTGCCGATGAGGATCCGCCGGTCGAGTTCGATCTCCTTGGCGTCGCCGAGGACGCGCGTGACGTACTTGTTCTCGGGATGGATGCGGCCGTCGAGATAGAGGACGCGGACGTCGCCCTCCTCCACGCGGACGGCGGTCTCGGCCCGGTTGTTGGCGGCCGTCAGTTCGCCCTCGACGGGTTCGACAGCCACGGCGATCCGCGCGAGGCCCGCCTTGTCGAGCCGCGGCGAGAAAACGAGTTCCTGGGCCGTCTGGTTCGAGGCGGGCGCCACGCGTCGCCGCTCGACTTCCTTGCCGTCAACCGAGAGGACCGCGTCCACGGTCCGCCCGGCCAAGCCGACGGTCGCCACGACGGCGCGGACAGAAGGCCGGTTGCCCAGGAAAACCCGCGCGGGCGCCCGGAGGTCGCGGACCGCCACGTCGCGCACGCGGTCGCTCGGCTCGGCGCTCCCCACGAGAACGGTGTGGACCGGGACGCCGCGCGCGACCAATTGCCGCGCGAGGTCCTCGGGCGGCCCGCGGCCGCGGTTGGCCCGGCCGTCGGAGACGAGGATCACGGCGGCCAGCGGCGGCGGAGCCGGAGCAGCGGGAGTCTCGGCGTCCGGCGGCCGAGCGGCCGGCTCGGCCTCCTCAGCCAAGTGGCTCAGCGCGTCGGTGATGTCGGTCCGCGGGTCGGCGGGGTCCGGGTTGAACTTACCAATCGGCCGCACGTTCGATCCGAAGGCGTACGCTTTGATTTCGCACCGGTGACAGAGGTCATCGTAAGGTTTGTTCGCGGCCCAAAACGCCACGCGGACGGCGTCGGTGCGGCTAAGAGGACCGGCATCGCGCGGCACGTCGGCGGCCGCCGGCGCGCCGCCCTGTCGCGACTCGTCAAACGCGACGTCGCGGATGGCCATGCTGCGCGAGGCATCAATAAGGACGGCGACCTGGCCGGGCGCCTCCTCGCGGTCCTGCCACACGACGATTGGGCGAAGGAGCATCAGGCCCACGGCCGCAACGACCGCCAGGCGCAGCGCCGTGAGCGCGGCCCGCCGTCCGCGCCCGAGCGCCGTCGGCCGCCAGCGCCGCGCGATGACGAGGACCGCGGCCGCCAGGCCGGCCACCACGAGCGCCGCCCACACCGGCGCTACGAGCGGCTCAAACACAAGATGGAACACCTCGACGCCTGCCACGCGCAGAGTCTCCCTGCAGGCTCTCCCTCGAGCCTCTCCGGGTAACATCGGCACAAGCGGGCCGGGCGGATTGCGGATTTCGGATTGCGGACAAGGCCGGCAGCGTCCTATACTGCGCTCTATCGGCCTGGTGAAAGGGACGCACGGTGAAAGTCCTTCTTGAACGAGCCGTCGAGTGGATGCGGCAGGCGGGCGCCTCGTACGGCGACATCCGCATCCGCGAGGACCGCAAGGAGCACATCAACGTTCAGAACGGTCGGCCGGAACACATCGCCGTGGACCGGTCGGCCGGATTCGGCGTCCGCGTCATCGTGGACGGCGCGTGGGGATTCTTCGGAACGCATCGGCTGGAGGAATCGGCCCTGGAGCCGGCGGTCCGCCAAGCAGCGGCCATCGCGCGGGCCTCGGCGCGGCTGGCCGGGGAACCGGTGGTCCTCGCGCAGGTCGAGCCGGCCACCGGGTTCTACGAGACGCCGCACGAGGTCAATCCGTTCGAGGTGCCGCTCGAAGAGAAACTCGCGCTTCTGGAGGCGGCGACGCGGGCGATGCGCGGTCCGAACCTGAAGTTGGCCCAGGCGTTCGCCTCGTCGTACCTCGCGCACCAGCATTTCGCCTCGACGGAAGGCGCGCGGCTGGAGCAGCGGATTCTCCAGTGCGGCAGCGGGATTGCGGCCACCGCCATCGCCGGCGGCGACATGCAGGTCCGGTCCTACCCGAACAGTTTCCGCGGCAACTTCGCAACCGGCGGCTGGGAATTCGTGCGGGCGATGCGCCTCGTGGAGGAGGCGCCGCGCGTCGCCGAGGAAGCCGAGGCGCTCCTTGCCGCACCCCCCTGCCCCCAGGGCCGGCGCACCATCGTCCTCGACGGCGGGCAACTGGCCCTCCAGGTCCACGAATCGTGCGGCCACCCGATCGAACTCGACCGCGTCCTCGGAATGGAACTTTCCTACGCGGGCGACTCGTTCCTGACGACCGACAAACTCGGCGCCTTCCAGTACGGCTCGCCCCACGTCAACATCGTGGCCGACGCGACGGTGCGCGGAGGCCTCGGCACGTTCGGCTGGGACGACGAGGGCGTGCCCGCCCAGCGGACGCCGATCGTCGAGGCCGGCCGCTTCGTCGGGTACCTGACGAGCCGCGAGACGGCCCCGGCGGTCGGGCGGACCTCGAGCGGCGCGATGCGCGCGAGCGGCTGGCACCGCATCCCGCTTATCCGCATGACGAACGTCAACCTCATGCCGGGGTCCGCGGGCCGCCTCGAAGACCTCCTGGCCGCGACCGACGACGGCCTGTTCCTGGCGACCAACAAGTCGTGGTCCATTGACAATAAGCGCCTCAACTTCCAGTTCGGCGCCGAGATGTGCCGCGAGATCAAGGGCGGAAAACTTGGTGCTATCTACAAGAATGCAACCTACACCGGCCTCACGCCCGAGTTCTGGGGCTCCTGCGACGCCGTCTGTGGGCCCGAAGCGTGGCAACTCTGGGGGACGCCCAACTGCGGCAAGGGCGAACCCAGCCAGACCGCCCGCGTCGGTCACGGCACGGCCCCGGCCCGATTCCAGAGCGTCCAGGTAGGAGTCCGAGCATGAATCCGGCCGAGCGCGAGGCCAGGTTCCTGGAGGTCGGCAGCGACCTCGTCCGGTCCAGCCCGGCCGACGAGACCGAGGTCGCCCTGTCCGAGGGCACGTCGCTCCTCACCCGGTTCAGCCGCAACCACATCCACCAGAACGTCGGCACCGAGGAAGTGTGGGCGGGCGTCCGCGTCGTCATGGATAAGCGCGTCGGCGTGGCCACGGCTTCGAGCCTGCGGGCGGAGGCGCTCGGCGGGGCGCTCGAGGAAGCGATGGCGATTGCGAAGGCCTCCGAGCTAGTCGCGGACTGGCCGGGCCTGCCGCCGTCGCGGCCTGTCAAGAAGATCAAGGCCTACGATGCGGCGACGGCCGAGGCGTCGGCCGATGCCCGGGCCGACCTGGCCGGCGAGATCATCGCGGCCGCCAAGGCGAAGCGGGCCGAGGCCGCCGGCGCCGTCGAGATCGAGGAAAGCACGCTCGCCGTGGTGAATTCGCGCGGCGTCGCGGTCGCCCACAGCCACACGCGGGCCCAGGCCCACACGGTCGTCACGTGCGAGGACGGCTCCGGGTACGCCGAGGGCCTTTCGACCCGCTGGGCGGACCTCAAGGGCCGGGCGATCGGCCGTCGTGCCGCCGCCAAGGCCGCCGAGAGCCGCCAGCCGCGGGCCCTGGAGCCGGGGCGGTACGACGTGATCCTCGAACCGCCGGCCGTCGGCGAATGGCTGGAGTACCTTTCCTACATCGCATTCAGCGGCAAAAATTTCGAGGAAGGCCGGAGCCCGCTCTCGGGCAAATTGGGCGAGCGCATCACCGGGCCGGACGTGACGATCTGGGACAACGCCCTTTCGCCGCGCACCATCCCCCAGGCGTTCGATTACGAGGGGATGCCGAAAGAGCGGCTGACGCTGATTTCGGGCGGCGTCGCGAAGGCGGTCGGCACGAATTTCCACCGCGCTCGGCGCCTGAGGAAGCGCCGCTCGAGCGGAAGCGCCCTGCCCTCGTCGGTCAGTTACGAATGCCTGCCGCTGCACCTTTTCATGAAGGGCGGCACCTCGAGCGCCGAGCGGCTGATTAGAGACACGAAGCGCGGACTCCTCGTGACGCGGTTCCATTACACGAACATCCTGGACCCCTTGAAGACCGTGCTCACGGGGATGACGCGCGACGGCACGTTCCTCGTGGAGAACGGCGAGGTCGTCGGGCCGGTGCGGAACCTGCGGTACACGGAGAACGTGCTGGAGGCGCTCGGGCGGATCGACGGCCTGTCGCGCCGCCTGACGCTCGTGCGCGGGCCGATGGTCGTGCCGACCGTGCGGATTCGCCAGGTCCAGTTCACCGGCGCTACCGAGTTCTAGTCCGTGGCGCCGCGTTGGCGCCCGAGTGGAGGACCTTCAACCTATGAATTCCCGCGAGCGCGTCCTGACGGCCCTGGCCCACGCGGAGCCGGACCGCGTCCCGATCAACTACATGGCCAACCCGGAGATTGACGAGCGGCTGAAAGCCCATTACGGTCTGGCGAAGGGCGACGACGAAGGTCTGCGGCGGGTGCTCGGCGTGGACTTCCGCTGCGTGGAGGCCCCGTACGTCGGGCCGAAACTTCACGCGGACGTGCCCGACCGCACGATTGACACGTGGGGCATCCACCGCCGCTGGATCGAGCACACGGCCGGCGGATACTGGGACTACTGCGACTGGCCGCTGCGCGAGGCGACGCTCGAAGAGGTCGAGGCGTGGCCTATGCCACGACCCGACGACCACGACTATTCGCGCGTTACCGAGGCCTGCGGCCGGATGGGCGATTACTGCCTGGCGGCCGGGAGCGGGGGCTGGTGCGACATCATCAACATGACCGGCATGCTTCGGACGATGGAACAGGTGATGGTGGACTTTGCGACCGACGACCCCGCGGGCCTGCTCCTGATCGACCGGCGACTGGAGATCACGCGAGAGATCCTGCGGCGAACGTTGGAGGCGGGGCACGGGCGGTTTGACTTTCTCTGGCTCGGCGAGGACCTCGGGAGCCAGCGCGGGCCCCTCATCAGCCTGGCGATGTTCCGCAAGCACATCCGGCCGCGCATGCAGCGGTTCGTAGATCTCGGGAAGCACTTCGGCATTCCCGTCATGGTCCACTCGTGCGGCTCGTCGAGTTGGGCGTTCGACGACTTCATCGAGATGGGGATTAGTGTCGTCGACACGCTTCAGCCCGAGGCGAAGGACATGGCCCCGGTGTACCTGAAAGCACGGTACGGCGACCGCCTGGCGTTTCACGGGATGATCTCGACCGCCGGGCCGGTAGCGTACGGCACGGTGGATGACGTGGTGAAGAGCGTCCGCGAGACGCTCGATGTCATGATGCCGGGCGGGGGGTATTGCCTGGCGCCCACGCACATGCTCCAGTCCAACTCGCCCACCGAAAACGTGGTGGCGATGTACGATGCGGCGCGGCGGTACGGGGCCTACACGTCGGCGGCGTGAGCAGCGATGGGGAGCCATGAAACATGAAAGCACTCGTGTTGCACGCCGTCCGTGACCTGAGGGTTGACGACGTGCCGAAGCCGAAGCCGGGTCCCGGCCAGGTCCTCGTGCGCGTGCGGGCGGTCGGCCTGTGCGGGTCCGACGTACATTATTACACGCACGGCCGCATCGGCGACCAGGTCCTCACGAAGCCGATGATCGTGGGCCACGAGGGCGCCGGCGAGGTGGCCGCCCTCGGTTCGGGCGTCAAGGACCTGAAGGTCGGCCAGCGCGTGGCCATCGAGCCCTCGAACCCCTGCGGCTCGTGCGAACACTGCCTGACGGGCAAGCCCAACCTGTGCCCGCAGGTGAAGTTCTGCTCCACGCCGCCGTACGACGGCCTGATGTGCGAGTTCGCGGCCGTCGAGCGGCACCAGTGCCTCCCGATCCCGGAGCCCCTCTCGTGGGAGGAGGCGGCGATGCTCGAACCGCTCCAGGTCGGCGTCCACGCGGTGAACCTCGCGGGCCTCAGGCCGGGCGAGACGGTGGCCGTCGTCGGCGTCGGCTCGATCGGCCTCGGGTGCATGGAGACGGCCCGCGTCGGCGGCGCGGGGCGGATCATCGCAACCGATAAACTGGACTATCGCCTGAAACTGGCCCGGCGACTCGGCGCGGACGATACAATCAATGTAGATAAGAAAGACCCGGCCGAGGAGGTCCTGCGGTTGACCGGCGGCCGGGGAGCGGACCTGGTCTTTGAGTGCACGAACCGCGCGGCCGGGGCGCCGCAGGCGTGGAGCCTGGCCGGCATCGGCGGCCGCGTCATCATGGTCGGCATCCCCGAGGAAGACGAGATCACGCTCGCGGCCCATCCGCCGCGCCGCAAGGAATTGCGGATCCAGTACGTCCGCCGCTCGCGCCACGCCGCGCGCCAGGCGATTGACCTCGTGGCCGCCCGGCGGCTCGACGTCGCCAGTTGGGTGACGCACCGGGTGCCGCTCGCCAAGGCCGTCAAGGCGTTCGAGATGGTCGAACACTACGCCGATGGAGTCCTCAAGGCCGTCATCCTGCCCTAGCCGCAGCCGCCGTCCGGGTATAAAAAACGAGGATCCGGGTTCGCCGTGTCCCGGATCCTCAAGCAGGCTGCTTCCGCACGAGGCGGATTGACCCACAGCCTCACCCGTAGTTATCGGCTGAAACGCCGGATTCCTTTAGTAATCCCGACGCCACGGAGCGGTCCGCGAGCCTGTGCCGCGATTGTCGCCCGAAGCGGCCATTGGCCTTCCGAATTTGACTTCTGCCGAATATGTATTATAGTTTCGGCCGGAGAGTTAATGAGGTTGACTATGCCTCTGCGCTTTTGCCTGCGAGCCTTGGCGCGTCTCGGTCCGTGCGCCTTCGCGGCCGTGATCCTTGGGGCGGCCGGCGCCGCCCTGGCAGCCGACCAGACGATCTCCGCCGACGTGTTTATGGATCGGCTCGAGGGCGGATGGGCCGGCCAGATGATCGGCGTCAGTTGGGGCGCCCCGACGGAATTCGGGTGGCAGGGTTCGATCATACCGGACGCCAGCGTGCCGGCGTGGACGTCCGCCACCATCAACGGCGGCTTCAATCAGGACGACATCTACGTCGAGATGCCATTCATGCAGGCCATGAAGGACCACGGCGTCAATGCCGGTTGGACCGACTTCGGGAACAATTTCCGAGACACGACGTTCAACCTGTGGCACGCGAACTTCACGGGGCGATGGAACCTTCAGAACGGAATCGCGGCTCCGACGTCCGGCCATTACAGCCACAACACGTGCTGCGGCGACATTGATTGGCAGATCGAGTCCGACTTCGCCGGCATGGTCAGCCCCGGCCAGACCTCGGCCGCCATCAACCTGGCCTGGCGAGCCGGGCACGTGATGAACTACGGCGACGGCGTTTACGGCGGCGTGGCGGTGGCCGCCATGCACTCCGCCGCCTACTTCGCCACCAGCGTCCGCCAGATAGTGGACGCGGGCCGAGAGGCCGTCCCCACCGGCAGCCAGTACCGGCAGGTCCTCGACGACGTCGTTTCCTGGCACGACGGGGGGAAGACCTGGCAGGAAACCTGGCAACTCCTTCAGGACAAGTGGGGCACGACCGACCGGTGCTCCAGCGGCGCCGGCAAGGACTTCAATATCGACGCCAAACTCAACGGCGGCTACGTCGTCATCGGGCTTCTCTACGGCGACGGCGACTTCGAACAGTCCATGCGCATCGCCATGCGCTGCGGCTAGGACAGCGATTGCAACCCTACGACCGTCGGCGGCATCCTCGGCAACTGGCTCGGACTGTCCGGCATACCCGACACGTTTAAGTCGGCCCTCGACCGGACCGGCACCAAGTTCTCCAACACGGATCTCACCTTCAACGACGCCGTGGCCATGAGCCGCGACCTCGCCCTAAACGTCCTGGCGATGAACGGCGGGTCGGTCAGCGGTTCCGGGGCAAACGAGGTCTGGACGATCCCCACCAAGATCGCCCTCGCGCCCATCCTGGAACAGTGGCCGGAGTCGAGCAACACGGCGCCCGCCCTGACGGCCTCCGCGGCGGTCCAGGCC
>Ga0307378_10006268_pt1 | contig 16334 bp, 19 predicted proteins | sample UN1MG_FD_202238 | JGI IMG/M metagenome (GOLD analysis project Ga0307378, IMG submission 202238) | Soil microbial communities from Risofladan, Vaasa, Finland - UN-1 | ecosystem: Environmental > Terrestrial > Soil > Coastal area > Acid sulfate soil | place: Finland: Risofladan, Vaasa | collected... | reverse complement strand
TGCCGCCAGGCCGCTTAGTTCCGCAGTGTCAAACGTCCCCGTGTTGGCGTAGAGGGCCAGTATTGCTACCAGGAAACCGAAATCACCGAACCGGGTGACGATGAAGGCCTTCTTGGCGGCATTGGCCGCAGACGGTTTGTGGAACCAGAAACCGATGAGCAGATACGAGCACAGACCGACCATCTCCCAGAAGACGAACATCATGAGGAGGTTGTTAGCGATGACCAAACCCAGCATGGAGGCGGTGAAAAGGGACATCCAGGCATAGTACCGGGTGTAGCCCGCTTCATCATGCTGCATGTAGCCCAGCGAGTATATCTGCACCATCAGGCTGACGATGGTGACCACGACCAGCATCACGGCGGTCAGCGAGTCCATTATTATGCCCAGATTGATTGTGAAGGTGTTGCCAATGGCTACCCAGGAGATGTCCGGGATAGCAATCTCGTGGTTCGGTGCTCCCATCACTTCGGTCAGTGCCCAGATGGAAAGTACAGCCGAAGCACCAATGGCCGTAATAGCTATCAAGCCCGATACGCTTGATTTGGAGTTAACGAACGGTCTGATAAAGAGGCTTATCAGCCCAAACGAAATCACGGGCAGCAGGAATATGAACCAGTATGCTTGGTCCGGCATCAGAGTTTCCTTAACACCTCGCTAATCACGTGCTCCTTATCCTGAGGTACCAGGATGCGGTAGGTGGTCGCTTCCTGGCCTATCGGCAGGCCAGACTCAGGCATAAGCCGGGTGGGTATACCCTCACCCTCGAAGAGCTCTTTCCACATTTCCGCCATCATTAGATTAGGCGCTTTCTTAATCTCAACCCACATTGTCTGTTACCGTTTCATCAGGTTTATTTCCGTGGAATCGACGGTCCCACGCTGGCGATAGAGCGCAATGATTATCGCCAGACCAACGGCGGCTTCGGCTGCCGCTACCGCCATGATGAATATCACGAAGACCTGCCCGGTCAGCTCTACCGGTGCGATGTACCGGGAAAAGGCCACCATGGCGATATTCACCGCATTTAACATTATCTCAATGCACAGCAGGATAGCTATCATGTTACGCTTAGCAAGTACCCCGTAGAGCCCTATGGCGAACAGGACTGCCGAAAGCACCAGGTAGTGTTCCAGACCTACAGACATCTTGCTTACTTCTCCCTGACCAGGACGATAGCCCCGAGAATCGCCGCCAGCAACAGCACGGCGGTAATTTCCACGGACAATATATAGCCATTCTCACCGAAGAGCTTGCCCGCCAGTTCCGTAGTGGTCGGTTCCAGTGGTGCCACTGCGGATATCTGCCACGGGGTATTGAACACGGCAAAGCATACCGTTCCCAGGAATACCACGGCGGCAGCTACCGCGGGAATACGCAATTTATTGGCCGGATTGCCCCGCTGGATATCGCGGGTGAGCATGATGCCCAGGATTAGAAGTATCGAAATGGCACCGACATAGACCAGGATTTGCACTGCCGCCAGGAAGTCGGCGCTCAGTGTAATGTAGAGTCCGGCCACAGTTATAAAGCACAGCACCAGGGAAAGCGCTGCCCGGAAGACGTCACGCAGCAGGACTACCGCCAGCGCAGCGGCCACGCCGACAACGGCCAACAGCCAGAATGCAACATCCAGTGGCATCAGTGCCTACTCCTTCCTGTCAATCAACAGGGTCTGCTCCGGCAGCGTCTCATCGAGCTCGGGACGGAAATAGCTGCTGGGTATCCTGCCATCCGCCTCAAGCTGGTCCCTGGTGAGCACCAGGGCACCCCGCTGGTATTTTGCCAGTTCAAAAGCGTAGCCCATGAACAGGGCGTTGTACGGGCAGGCCTCCACACAAAGGCCGCAGGATATGCAGTATCCCGTGTCCACTTCAAACTTTTCAACCGTGTAGTTGTTCTCCTCACCCGGGGACGTCTCGATATGGATGACCCCCTGAGGGCAGGTCTTGGCGCAGGTAGCGCAACCGGTGCACTTCTCCTTGTCCCAGACAAGCTCATTGCCGCGGGTCCGGCGCGAAACCACCAGCCTCTGTTCCGGGTACTGGGTGGTGACCCGACGCCGGACCAGGTTCCTGAGGGTAACCCTCATACCCTTGGCTATGCCGATTCCGTATCGCTCAAACTTCAACTCTACCCCATCCTACCTTGAACAACTTGGACCCCAGTAGTATCAGGGCCGCCGTTATGGCGAAATTAAGCGGGATAATGTACAGCGGCAGGTCTCCAGGCCACGCCAGGATTTCCAGTGCCGTAACCAGCAGGTTAATCAGCGCCAGCGGGAAGAGGAACTTCCAGGCAAACGCCATCAGCTGGTCTATCCTGACACGCGGTAACGTAGCCCGTGTCCACACCATGGTAAAGAAAACGATGAGTATCTTGACAATCAGCCAGAGCCAGGGTGGCAAGACCGGACCCTGCCAACCACCAAGAAACAGCGTGGCGATAATGGTAGACATCACCACTGCCTCGCCGTACTCTCCCAGGTAAAACATGGCAAATTTCATGCCGGAATACTCGGTGTGGAAACCGGCGGTAAGCTCAGAATCCGCCTCCATGAGGTCGAATGGACTGCGGTTTATCTCCGCGCACCCACCAATGAAAAGGAGCAGGAAACCGAGGGGCTGCATAACGATGAAGGGCACTCTCTCCTGTGCCAGTACGATGTCATTCAACGAAAGCGAACCGGCCAGCAGCACGACTCCGGCGATAGAGAGGACAACAGGCATCTCGTAGCTGACAACGGCAGCCACGTTTCGCATCGCACCTAGCAGGGAGTATTTGTTGCTCGAACTCCAGCCGGCCATAAACACGCCGATAGTGGATATCGAACTGATGGCGATAACGAAGAGGACGCCGATGTTCAGGTCAGCCATCATGGCACCATTCTGGAAAGGCACTACGGCAAATATCATTATCGTCGGGGCGAAGACCACCGCCGGCGCCAACCAGTAGACCAGCTTATCGGCATTGGACGGCGTGATATTTTCCTTGAGCAGTACCTTGATGGCATCCGCTATTGCCTGGAGCACACCGAAGGGGCCGGTCCGGTTGGGGCCGACCCTGGCGGCAAAGAATGCTATACCCCTACGCTCAACATAGATGACGACGATAATCATCACCAGCACAAAGGCAATGCAGATGACGGTGAAAACCAGCCAGTGCCACCACTCGTTTCCCGGCCAGTCCGGGGGCACGGCATCCAGGTGGCGCATAGCGCCGGAGAAAGCAGCATCAACCGCGGTCACTATCTGTCAACCTCACCCATAGTAATAGCAAAACTCCCAAAAATAACAATCAGGTCCTGTATCTTCCAGCCAATTATCATATCACGCAAGGCTGTCAGATTCATCAGGCTGGGTGCCCTGATATGGCACCGATACGGTGCGATGGAGCCATCAGACACCACATGGAAACCCACCTCTCCCGTGGGTGCTTCGACGTGGGCATAGGCTTCACCAACCGGAGGACGGATGAGATGGGGTACATCAGCCCGCACCTCTCCCGCGGGTATCTGCGCCACTGCCTGCTCAAGGATACGCAGACTCTGTCTCATCTCTTCTATTCTGACCCGGTAGCGGTCGTAGCAGTCGCCCTGGATACCGGTGGGAATATCGAATTCAAATCGGTTGTAGATGGAGTAAGGGTCTGCCTTACGTATGTCCCACTTCATTCCGCTGCCGCGAAGCACCGGCCCACTGGCGCCGATATTAATTGCGAGGTCGCGCGGCAGGATGCCCACGCCCTTGGTGCGAGCCAGCAGTATCTCATTCTCCTTGAGATACTGGTCATACTCATCTATACGTCCACGGATGTGTGGGATTATGCGTTTCAGCGCTGGCATGAACTCATCAGGAATGTCCTGGCTGACACCGCCGATACGCATGTAGTTATAGAGCAGGCGCTGTCCGCATACCATGTCAAAGAGGTCGCAGATGTTCTCCCGTTCGCGGTACATGTAGAGGAACGGGGTGAAATAGGCACCGCAGTCGTTGAAGAATGAACCGACGGATACCAGGTGAGCGGCGATACGCTGTAGCTCGGACATGATGACCCGGAGGTATTCGGCCCGCTCCGGAACGGAGATACCGGCCAGCTTCTCCACGGTGAGGACATAGGCCAGGTTGTTGGTCATCGAAGCCACGTAGTCGAGGCGGTCCGTCAGCGGGATAACCCCGCCATAGGTGCGCTCCTCGGCCAGCTTTTCAATGCCCCGGTGCAGGTAGCCAAAGACCGGGTCCAGGTCAAGAACGACCTCTCCGTCGAGGGTGGCCCTCATCCGGAATACGCCGTGCGTACTCGGATGCACCGGTCCGATATTGAGAACAAACGGTTCTGTTCTCAGTTCCATCTACATGAAGTCCTTTCGCTGCGGGTGTCCTTGAAAGTCCGACCAGAGGACGATACGTTTCATGTTCGGGTGGCCTTCAAACGTAATTCCCATAAGGTCGTAGATTTCCCGTTCCTGGTGGTCGGCACTCCGCCAGAGGCCGACCAGTGACGGCAGTGTGAGGTTGTCGCGACCCTGGCAGCGGGTTTTAATGACCAGGCTGTGGTTGTGTTCCATGGAAACGAACAGGTAAACAACCTCGAAGTACTGGTAGTAGTCAACCGCCGTGATTGTGGTCAGGTAGTCGAAATCGAGCCCCGGGGTATTCTTGAGAAAGGCGCCCACATCCAGCAAGGAGTTGCTGTTAACGAGAATAGCAGTGCCAGCAGCGTCAATGACTGCATCCGGCAGTCGTTCGCTAATTTGTCCGGCAATCTCCCGGGTGGATAGAGAAGTAGTCATCTGCCTTTCTTATCGGATAGTGCTTTTTATATTTTCTCCAGCTCGGCTTCAGGAAAAGCCATGTTGTAGCCGGTGCTGTCCGCCTTCATGATGACATAATCGGCGGGGTCTTCCTTTACTTCAACAATTTCGCCTTCCCAATTGGCGATTTTGTATCCTCCGGGCCAACCCGGCCTATCCAGGACCCTGGCCCTGTCACCCACACTGAACTTGTCCATCGCCTCCCCTCCTCGTTCTAAGGTTAGTATGCGGCAGGCTATTCCTTGATGATATTGGTTCTCTTGGCTATCTTCTCCTGCAGCATCTGTATGCCGTGCAGCAGGGCTTCGGGACGCGGCGGGCAACCGGGCACGTAGACATCAACCGGAATTATACGATTATACCCTGGTACTACGTTGTAGGAAGAGCGGAAGATACCGCCGCTGATGCCGCAGGCACCCATGGCGATAACCCATTTCGGCTCCGCCATCTGGTTATATATCCGTCTTACGTTGGGTGCCATCTTCCAGGTCAGCGTGCCCGCGGTAATCAATACGTCTGCCTGACGCGGCGAGGCACGCAGGATTTCCATACCAAAACGGGACATGTCGAAACGGGGGCCCATCACGGAAATAAACTCAAAGGCGCAGCAGGCCGGGAAGCAGATGACCGGCCACAGCGAGGAACGCCGCCCCCAGTTGATTAACCAGTCGGCGGTTGTCAGCAGTATATTCTGGCTCAGTTCTTCGTCCAGCCAGGCATCAGGGTCCGAGAGCGGCTCCGTGGCACCGGCCTTCAGTTCTTCAATGACCTTGCTCTCGGACTGGTCGAGCTCCGAATCCGAATAGACGTAGTCCCTGGCTCTGCTTACTTCCATTCTAGAACTCTCTTCCTCCAGGCGTAAAGGTAGCCAACAACAATGAGGGCGATGAAGATAAGTACTGCGGTGAAACCGGAAGTCCCGAGGTCCCTCACGTTGACCGCCCACGGATAGATAAACGCAACGAGTACATCCAGGGCCAGGAAAATCAGGGCATAGAAGTAGTAGCGGAAGTTAAACTGCACCCACGTCTTCCCGATGGTTTCCATGCCGCACTCAAACGTGGCGTTCTTGACAGCGTTGGGATGGTGAGGGACTAGCTTGAGGTACCTGAATACAACGGGGAGAATAATTAAAAGGAGACTAAAAAGAACGGCAACGATGATGAAGAGCCCGACGAAACCGTAATCAGAGAGCAACTGTTACCCCCCTTTGTTACAAGCCAACAGTGAGTATACCACACGCGATTTAGTAAAAGCAAGATGGTTTCGGTAACAGTTTCTTTTAACGCAACACGGGGGCTTACCTGGTGTTTTTTGGACTGGATGAACTGTAGTCAGTAGCACGGAATCTTGCCGGTTGTTTGGATTACTTCACTGTCTATTCGCTCCGGCCCATAATTTAATCCTGGAACGATAGGCGGTATTTATGTGAAATGTCACCGTAATATTGGCCCAGTACACCTACTTGATAAATCGGTGAACTCGGGTTATAGTGGTGAAGTATTATGAGCGGGCTGCCGCGAGACTCTTCATGGTAGCCTGTTGACCAGGAATGATAGCCGGATGATGGGATTGAAGTCTGGCGAAGAAGTCAAGGAAGGCTTCTTCGATACCAAAATAGATACCGGGGTCGGGTCACTACTGGGCGCGGTGGGCAACCTTCTTAACGAGCGGGGGGTTCAGGCGTACCTGGTGGGCGGTTTTGTTCGTGACGCACTACTGCACCGTCGTACCGCTGATATCGACATTGCCGTGGCCTCTGATGCGCTGGCGATTGCCCGGGTGGTGGCTGGTGCACTGGGTGGCAGGTTTGTTACACTGGATGAAGAAAACGGGGTAGCACGAATAATACTGGTGGGTGGTGATGTATTCCCGGGCGAAAACCAGTGGCAGGTAGATTTCTCCACATTCCGTGGTAGTATCGAGGAGGACCTGGCACGACGTGATTTTACGGTAGATGCGATGGCAGTTGAACTCAACCAGATAACTACAACCGACCGAGCAGTACGGCTGGTGGACCCCTTCGGTGGTCGGGAGGACATCAAGAGCGGTGTCATCCGGAGTGTTTCCGAGGCCGCCTTTGAGTCTGATGCCGTTCGTCTGCTGCGAGCCGTGCGTCTGGCTGCCGAGCTTGGCTTCAGTATCGATAGCGTTACCGAAGCCCAGGTCCAGCACCATGCCGGCCTCATCGCCGGTGTTGCCGGGGAACGTATCAGGGAAGAGCTGCTGCGCCTCCTGGCCGTTCCCGGCAGTGGGCGTTTCCTGGTCTACCTGGACAGTCTGTGTCTGCTTACAGCACTGATTCCGGAACTGGTCGCCGCCAGAGGAGTGGAACAGCCCAGGGAACACTTCTGGGACATCTTCGAGCATTCTCTGAAGACCGTGCTCGCAGTCGACTTCTTGCTGCAGGAAGGGTCCTGGGAGTATGGCGATGATGTACTTTTGGCAACGGTCCCGTGGTCATCGGAACTGGCCGCACACTTTAGCCCGGAGGTCGGCAGCGGGAGCACCGGAAGGTCGCTCCTGAAGCTGGCGGCACTACTGCATGATATTGCCAAGCCGCAGACCAGAAACATCGATGAAGACGGGCGGATGCGCTTTCTGGGGCACGCCGGAGAGGGGGCCTCAGTAGCTGCCGGTGTCCTGGAGCGACTGAGGTTCAGCAACCGGGAGATAAAATTCGTGGAAGCAATAGTGCTGCACCACCTGCGCCCGATGCAGATGAGTCATGGCGGGCTTCCCAGCCGGCGGGCGGTCTACCGTTATTTCCGTGATACCGGGGATGCTGCTATGGAGATACTCTTCCTTAGCCTGGCTGACCATCTTGCCACGCGGGGCCCGCACCTGGAGATGGCTGGCTGGCAGGAGCATATCGATATTGTGAAATACGTTCTCGCTCAGCATTTCGAGCAGGAGAGCCGACCGCAGCCGGTTAAGCTGATAGATGGTCATGACCTGATAAACACCTTCGGCATGAGTCCTGGAATCAGGCTTGGCAAACTCCTCGAGGCGGTAAGGGAGGCCCATGCCGCCGGGGAAGTAACCACACGACAGGAAGCACTGGAATTCGTCGGCAGCCATTTGTCTACTGAGGAAAGAGGATAGATGCTCAGAAGAAACACCTGGGTTCTCATCACCATAATCGTAGTTTTTGCTCTGGCCCTCTGGGTGTTGCTCCCTATCGAGGGAGAAAGGTTCGGGCGTCAGGGAATCCAGTTCGGGCTTGACCTTAAGGGGGGCGTCCGTCTTGTCTACCAGGCCGATTTATCAGGAGTGACGCCGGGTACTGAGGGCGAGATAATGGACGGTGTGCTGGCCGTTATTGCCAACCGCATCAATCCTCTGGGTGTCACCGAACCTGACTTCCACAGGCGCGGTGATGACCAGATAGTGGTTGAACTCCCCGGGACTGACATTACCGATATCCAGAAGGAACGCATCGGACGTACCGCGTTACTTGGGTTCCGCGAGTGGGTACAGGTGCCCGTCGGGGGTGAGGAAGTAGAGGTTGAAGTGGGGACTGAGGAGGAGGCGTCTGAGGAAGGTGAGGAACCGGTTGACAGCGGAGAAGAGGAACAGGCCGAAGAAGGTGAAGGCGATGCAGAAGAGCCGGTTGATGAGGAAGAGGAAAGAGAGCCGGTAACGATAGGGATGTGGGTACCGGCTATGGGCACGGTTAACGGTGAGGAGAAGGCACTCAACAGCAGCTACTTCAAGGAGAACACCTATATCGACCGCGGGCAGTTCGGTGAGATAGAGCTGCACTTTGAGTGGAACGAGGAGGGAATAGAACTATCCGAGCAAATTACCGGTCGGCTGGTGGTAGGCAATCAGCCACTGGGTATCTTCGAGGGGGACCAGCCGCTACTCGGTGATGACGGCCAGCCGATTGCTCCCAGAGTCCAGGCGGTAATCACAGATAGAGGCATCATTACAGGGTTGAGCATGACGGAAGCCACGGAACTTTCCAAGCAGTTAAACGCCGGGCGTCTGCCGGTACCACTTACCAGAGTGGGAGAAATGACGGTCAAGCCCAAGCTCGGGGAGGATTTCGTTGACCTCAGTGTCCGGGCAGGCTTAATTGGCATTGTTCTGGTGATGCTCTTCATGATTGCGTACTACCGTATCCCCGGACTCATGGCCAGCCTGGCCCTAGTCTTCTATGGGGCGATAGTATTGGCGCTATTTAAGCTGCTGGGGGTTACACTTACCCTGGCGGGTATCGGTGGTTTCGTCCTGTCCATTGGTATGGCTGTGGATGCCAATGTGCTCATCTTCGAACGAATGAAGGAGGAGTTCCGGATGGGCCGGGCATTAGGTGCCGCCACTGAAGCCGGGTTCAACCGTGCCTGGACGGCGATAAGAGACAGCAATATCACTACAATGATTGTCTGCGGTATTCTCATCTGGGTGGGTGGGTCTATTGCCTTCGGCGGCTCGGTGCAGGGTTTCGGTGTGACTCTACTGATTGGCGTGACAGTCAGCATGATTACGGCCATCGTCGCAACCAGGACGTTGCTGCGGCTTTTTATAGGAACCAATCTGGCAAAGCAAACACGTCTGTTCACCATATACTCAGGAAAGAAAAATGTTTGATATCGTCGGTAAGAGGCCAGTTTTCTTCGCCATTTCTGCGGTTCTCCTTGCAGGTAGTGTCATCGCCCTGCTGGTGCTGGGACTGAACCCGGGGATAGACTTCAGCAGTGGCTCAATCACGACGCTGAGCTTCGAGCAGGCCGTGGACCCCACCGAAGCGGAAGAGGAACTAGCCGCTCTGGGATTCAGCGGCCGGATCGATGAGTGGCAGGGTGACTTGGTTATCCACACGGTTCAGTTGACTGCCGGGGAAAAGACCAGTCTCAGGGAAGGCCTTGAGGAGAAGTTCGGACCTGCTGAAGAGATGGGTTTTGAAAGTGTCGACCCGGTGATTGCCGAAGAGACGGCAGGAACCGCCGGTATCGCTGTGTCCGTGTCGGCGGTAGGGATACTACTCTATCTCACCTGGGCCTTCCGCCGCATGCCGAGACCATTGCACTATGGTGCCTGTGCCATCATAGCGCTGATTCATGATGTCGTCATTGTGCTCGGAGTGTTCGCCATCCTCGGCGGCATATTCGGCTGGGAAATCAACCTGATGTTCATCACCGGCATACTCGCCGTGATTGGTTACAGCGTGAATAATACCGTGGTAGTCTTTGACCGGATACGGGAAAACCTGCAGCGGGGAGTCAGCCCGGACTTTGAGGTGGTAGTCAACAGCAGCCTGGTGGAAACCATGAGCCGCTCGTTGAATACCAGCCTGACGACACTGGTGGTGGTGATGGCCCTGGTGCTGTTTGTCGGTGTATCAATACAGAACTTTGCTGTGGTCCTGCTAATTGGTGTTATTGCCGGGACTTATAGTTCTCTCTTTGTAGCGCCCCAGTTGCTCGCGGTCTGGCACAAGGGGAAGTGGCGGGGCTTCGTGCAAGGCCCGACCCTGACAACACGATAGGTCCGGGAGGGAGGACGCCCCGGGGAGGAACAAGGCCGTATGTTCTCCACGAGAAGTGGTGCTGCCAGACTCGCCCTCGGGACTATAATTGTCCTGATTGCCGCTAAGGCGATTGTGGCGATGGTAACCGGCAGCATCAGCATTACCGCCCAGGCGACAGACAGCTTCCTTGACCTGATTGCCGTAGTTATCACCCTCTTCGCGGTCCGCATTGCCGTGATGCCCGCTGATAAAGACCACCCTTTCGGTCACGGTAAGATTGAGGGTATTGCTGCCATTGTACAGGCGGTGCTGATTGTCGGCGCCGGTGGCTTCATCGTCTATTCTGCAGTCAGGCGGATAGTAGACGGTGCCACGGTGGAAATGACTGAGGCCGGCATCGGTGTTATGCTCTTCTCCACGGTCGTCAGTATTTTCCTGGCGCGTCATCTGTCCCGGGTATCAAGGTCCACCAGGTCGTTAGCGCTGGAAGCGTCTGCCCGCAATATCACCGCCGACATCTATTCTGCCGCCGGTGTCCTGCTGGCGATGGTGTTGATACGCCTCACCGGACTGGCCATTCTTGACCCTATCATTGCCCTCGGCGTTGCTATCCTGATATTCAAGTCCGCCTATGATGTCATCCGGAAGTCTGTCAGTGAACTAGCTGATGCCCGGCTGCCGGAGGAAGAGGAAAAAACACTGACCGCCACTATCATCGAGCACCGTGGCCAACTGGCCGGTTTCCACGCGATACGAAGTCGGAGGGCAGGGAACCAGCGCTTCATTGACCTGCACCTGGTAATGCCCCGGAATGCCAGCCTGGAAGAGGCGCACGCTATGTGTGACCACATCGAAGAGGACATCAAGACCAGGCTGCCCGGTACCAGTGTCACCATCCATTGTGAGCCCTGCCAGGTGGAGTGCGCAGAGTGCCGCGTACTCGGTTGCAGTCTCCGGCAGTACTAGCCTACACCCTACGGCAGTAGGAGCCTACACCCTACGGCAGTAGGAGCCTACACCGCCTGCTGGATACCGGACACGATGAACCAGCCCCCGAAGCCCACCAGCAGCAGGCTGCACGCGATAAACAACCCTTCCTGGAACCGTTTCCCCCACAGCGCCTGTGTCCTGTATATCAGGACGGACACGATAGACAGCCACACCAGGTCGCATGACCAGTGTACCGCGGTGAACGCCACCAGTCCGGCAGCACCATAGTCGACCACCTTCATGATGAGCATACTGCCCACGGTCGCCCACCAGAGCAGAAAGAACGGGTTGAGGGCGCTGAGGACGATGCCGGCAGTGATTGCATTGTAGGACAGGTCCCGGCCCTGGTGGACCACCTCGGTGCGGGCGCGGAACATGCCGATGCCGAGCCAGATAATCATCACTCCCCCGGCTATGCTCAGCACGAGTTGCACCGTGGTGTTCTCAAAGAACCGGGCAAAGCCGAAGTATATCAGCAGTATCAGAGGGACTTCTATCACGGCGTGGCCGATGGCTATCAGCGGCCCTGCCCAGGGGCTGCGGTAGCTCTTGGCCACGGTGATAGCAAACATCGGTCCGGGCATCATCACGCCGGACAACGAGATTACGGCTACACTCAGCAGGACTGGCAGCAAGGCGACACCCCTCCCAGATTGTAACATACTGACTTTATTTCACACACTGAAGTTATACGTTCTCCTTGAGTTCACCGGCCTGATTCACTATACTTTCGGTATAGTACGGGTTGGCATTCCTTGGGGGTGGCCGATATGTCCCTGGACCTTACGAAGCTCATTTCCCAGGTGGGCGATATGGTGGCCCGGCTGAAGGCCAGAGGCCGGGAGCGTCAGGAACGCCTTGAGCATGCCCGGGAGGCCCTCGGCAGGTACGCCGGTGACGTGGAAGCCCTCAAAAATAAGATTGATGCCAGCCGGACCACCTGGCTGGTGGCCGGTCTGGTGGACGGGCTTGACGGACATCACGAGGCGCCTGCAACACCTGCCGACTTCACCGTGGTTGCCACTGACGGCTCCCATATTGACGTTGACCGGCACCGTGCTGCCCGGTGCTACCTGATAAACATCGGCTCGGTGGTGCTGCGCTACGGTACCAGTCCGGCGGCCGTTCTGGACAGCCAGCCCAGCCTCTATTCCGGGGATGAAGACCTGGTGATTGCCGCACCCGGAGTGCGCGGTCGTGAGCAGGTGATTGAAGGCGCGCTCCTGGGCATGAAGCGTGCCGTCGATGAAGCCCGCCGGTTGTCCGAGCTGGCGGCCGAGGCGTCAACGGATAGCCCGACCGTGGCACTGCTCGACGGCTCTCTGATACTCTGGGGGCTGGAGCCATACCCTGAGTTCGTCACCGAGGAGTTGCTGGACAAAGGGTTCCTGAGGTGTCTGGAGGGGCTGCGCAAGCTGAGCGGGGAGAGACAGCTTGCTGTGGCGAGCTACATCAGCTTTCCCCGCAGTATGGATGTCGTCAATGCCCTGCGGGTGGCGCTCTGCCCCCGGGAGACAGTCGACAGCGACCACTGTCCAGCGTGTGAGACCAGGGAGTGTGATGCCGTGGCCGGTGTGCGCGACCGCGAGCTTTTTGCCGGGCTGCTTGAACCTGGGGAGAGGTCGGACACCTTCATCAGCTCTTCCAAAATCCAGAGTCGGTACGGCCCCCACCAGGTGCACTTCTTCTACCTGAACCTGGATGACGAGGTTGCCCGGGTCGAGGTGCCTTACTGGGTGGCCAACAACGACAGTCTGCTTGGCCTGGCCCACAGCCTTATCCTTGACCAGTGCCGGCGCGGGCATGGTTACCCGGTGGCGCTGAGTGAGGCCCACGAGAAGGCGGTCGTCACCGGCGCCGATGCCGCCGGCTTCTGGCGGCTGGTGGAGGCGTCCCTGGTGGAGGAGAAACTGCCCACCACCGGCTCGGCAAAGAGCTGGAGCAAGAGAACGAGGTGGGTATAGATGGCTTCTACACCGTGTGTCATTGCGAGGAGCGTGCCGACTTTTCGTCGGCCTGTCGCCAGGCCGCTGGTTTCAGCGGCACGCAATCTACAAAGATGAGATTGCTTCAGCTTCGGCCTGCTAGCAAAGCCAGCAGATAAGCTCGCAATGACAGGGGGTCTGGCCGGAACAAGAGAACGAGGTGGATCTAGCCATTACTTACGGAAGTACATCTTCGTAGTAAGGAGAAAACGGCTGTGGACGACTTGAAGAATCTCATGCCGGTGGGAAAGTCAGGAGTAAAACCTGCGGCCCGGGTTCTATCCCGTGCGTTTCAGGATTCCCCGATATTTACCCATCTGCTTCCGGACCCTGTGGAAAGGAAGAACAAGCTGCACTACCTTTTCGAAATAGTGGTCCGCGATAGTATTCGCTATGGAGAGGTTTACGCGACTTCTCAGAACCTGGAAGGTGTAGCCGTGTGGATACCATCGGAAAGGGGCGAGAATATGTCCCAGTGGAGAATGATACGGGCTGGCGCATTGTCTCTCCCATTCAGATATAGCAGAGACTTCCTGTCAAGGCAGAGCCCCGTTACCGGTTTCATAGATGCGGCGCACAAACGTCATGCGCCTTTCCTCCACTGGTTTCTCCAGGCTATCGGTGTGGACCCCGCTTATCAGGGAAAGGGGTATGCCAGTAGACTGTTGAAACCCATGCTTGCCAGAATAGACAGGGAGAATCTGCCCTGCTATCTTGATACCGAAGAGGAGAAGAATGTTTCCATTTACCAGCATTACAACTTCAAGGTACTTGAGGAAGGGGAAATCCCGAGCACCGATATTGTTCTCCGGGCCATGTTGAGGGAGAAGTCCCGTCAGCAATAGCACCCTGTTGCACCGGTCGACCGTGTGGGTATAGAATACGCAGACACCACCTACTTTGTTGTAGAATATCGTGGATTATACCAACTGTAGTCACAGAGCGCACCAACAGGGAGTCGAAGAGGGGCGCAGCCCCTCTTACATAAATCCTTCCCTTCCCCTTGAAGGGGAAGGGAAAGGCGGCCCACCTGGGCCGCACGGGGATGGGGTCCCCGGAATCATAAATTCTACCGGGAGGTAACAATGGGCACCAAGGGCAGAAAGAACGTCAAGAAATCCAAGCAGAAAAAGGAGAAGAAGGAAGAGAAGAAGAAGTAGAGAACCGGGAATGACTGAATCAGCGGAAAGAGTCGGTGAGGTAATCGAGGCCAGTACCACCCAGCTCGTCGCCGAGTGCTACGAGCTCTACCAGCCGCCGCCATTGGGCAGCCTGGTGCAGGTGGGCGATGTCGGAGAAGAGCTTCTCGGCGTTGTCTATTATGCCGCCACGGCCAGCCTGGAGCCGGGACGGCGTCCCATCGCCCGCGGCAAGGATGAAGCTACCGAGGAGGCGGTCTACCAGGCCAGCCCCCAGCTTGAGAAGCTGCTCCGTAGTGAGTTCAGCGCGTTAGTAGTGGGACATGCCGAGGGGGGCAAGCTGCTCCAGTACCTTCCGGCACGGCCGGCCCGCATCCACAGCTTCGTCTACCGGTGCCCCCCGGACAGCGTCAGGGACTTCAGCACTTCATTTGATTTCCTGAGCCTGCTGCTCGGCACAGCGCTACCGGTAGCGGTGGAGGAACTGGTTGCGGCAACCCTGCGCCAAATGAGCGAGGCCCACGAGGACAACCGGGGCTTCCTCGTTGCGGCGGGGAAGGAACTGGCGACGCTTCTCAGTGGCGAGTACGGCCGGCTCAGGGCGATTCTGGAAAGGATTGTGCCGCCGGAATAGGAGTGCTGTCTGTAATGAACGATTTCAGGTTCAATGACTACGGAGTACTGACTGACGGCGAGATAGAGATCGTTGTCAGTCAGAAACGGCCTGCCAATCCACAGAAGGAGTATCTACCGGTGTACGAGTTTGATATTCACCTGTCGGGTAAGCCCGGGGCGATTGGCGGCGTCAGCCTGCGGATTGGGAATACGGAACACGTGATAAAGTATGCCGGTCACATCGGGTACGGGATTAACGAGAGATACCGGGGCAACCGCTATGCCGCCAAGGCTTGCAATCTCGTCAGGCAGGTTGCTCTAGACCACGGCCTCAACGTATTGTGGATAACCTGCGACCCTGAGAACCATCCGTCGCGCAGGACGTGCGAAATACTTGACTGTGAGTTTGTTGAGATTGTTGACCTGCCGGAGGATACCGACATGTATCGGGAGGGTGAAAGGCAGAAGTGCCGCTACAGATGGGACCTGGAGGAGTAGGTAGTGACTGAAGAGAATATCAATCAGCGACTCGGTATCGTTGTTTCCGGTTCGGTAGACAAAGGCACTGAGGTCAGGCTGGATAGCGCGGCTTCGGTAGAGGATATGGTGGTCGGGCGCTATGTCACCATCGAGGGACGACAGCGGCGCTTCTTCGGCATGATTACCGATATCAGCCTCGGTGTGACCGACCCCGAGCTTACCGTTGCCCCGCCCCGTGAAGGCGATTCTTTCCTGTCCGAGGTGCTTAACGGGACGGCCACCTACGGGGCTCTCCACGTCCTGCCCATGCTGACGATGGGTATCGAGGGGCCGGAGCCGGTGAAGACCGTTCCCAGCCATTTCTCGGCGGTGAACCTGGCTTCGGACACGGATATGGAGCTTGTCTTCGGTGAAGAGGACGATACTCGCTTCAACGTCGGCAACCCGCTGGACATGGAGACCAAACTGTGCCTCGACCTGCCGGAATTTGTCAAGCGCTCCAACGGCATCTTCGGCAAGAGCGGCACCGGCAAGACCTTCCTCACCCGAATTCTGCTCATCGGTATGCTCCAGAAGAGCAAGGCGGTCAACCTGATATTCGACATGCACAACGAGTACGGCTGGGAGGGGAGCAGCGAGGAGGGCCATCGTAAGGTCAAGGCATTGAAGCAGCTATTCCCGGATCAGGTGGCCGTGTTCACCCTGGACGAAGAGAACTCGCGACACCGGGGTGTGAGTACCGACTTCGTGGTCAGAATAGGGTATGACGAGATTGAGCCGGAAGACATTGTATTACTCCGCCAGACACTGAACCTTACCGAGCCGGCGGTTGAGGC
>Ga0307378_10006266_pt1 | contig 16339 bp, 8 predicted proteins | sample UN1MG_FD_202238 | JGI IMG/M metagenome (GOLD analysis project Ga0307378, IMG submission 202238) | Soil microbial communities from Risofladan, Vaasa, Finland - UN-1 | ecosystem: Environmental > Terrestrial > Soil > Coastal area > Acid sulfate soil | place: Finland: Risofladan, Vaasa | collected... | reverse complement strand
TAGCTTATATCACCTCATTATCTGAGAACCTGGTTACTGAATATGTTAAAATTGTCAAAGAACATGTGTTAAAAAATTAAATTTTATTATATACTTAAGGGAGACCTAGGGGCATATGCCCCCATTATAATATACTATGTTTTTATTTAAAATCCTTCTTTTTTTATAATTTTCTCCTTGCAACGCATTACCGTGATGCTGCGTATCTTGTTTTCGTATTTTGTAGGGGCACAATGAATGGTACCCTTCTCTTGCGATTCCCCTATAGACAGGCGAGACGCCTGTCCTACGGGAGGGCACGTATTGTGTTATACGCCCTACCCATTACGTGCCTAGTAAACTGGTTACTGGGTAACCGGCAGACTTTCGTGACTAATCAACAAAATATATACTGCTTTGTTTCACCTGTTCTCCGGTGATTTCCTGCCATACCTGACTGTAAATAGCAATCTGCTTTTGATAGACCTCAGCTAATTTTGGGTAATCCTTCTTATTTTTCGGTCGGTCAGTTTTGTAATCCACTACCACCCAGCCATCGGCTTCCTTAAAGACCAGGTCAATAGTTCCGGAAAGAATTATCGGGCGGGAATCCTGCCGGTTTAATTCGGTATAAAGAGAGTGAGTGGGCTCAATATTTATAGTAAAGGGAACTTCGCTATACTTAAGTTCTGCTTTTTTCAGGCGTTGATATAAATCACTCTTTTTAAACTTTTGGACCAGCTCCTCTAATTCTACTTTTCTCTTTGGAGGTATCCCCTGTTTTTCCAGTGCCTCTCCCACATGTAAAGACAATAACTGCTCATCAGGATCTTTTTTAATTAAATAATCAAAGATTCTATGAACGGCACTCCCCCAGGCAGTCCCACCGACATCAACCGTGGCAATCTTTCGGTGTTTCTCTTCATCTTTAAAATCAGTCGGTGTTTTTTCATAATAACTGCTTTTTGATAAATCTTTCATCCATTGTCCGCACTCTTTTTGAATCTTCTTATAATCATCAAGCAAAGATTCTTTTTCTTTTACTTCCGCCTTGGGCAATCCTGCTTCCGGAACAGTAATATTCATCTCTTCTCCAATATTTTTCAATAAAGGCAGCCAGGGATTACTCTTATTACTCTGATGGTTTAAACTGCTGATAACCAGGAGATTCTTGGCCCGGGTAGCCGCTACATAGAGCAGGCGGAGTCCTTCTGCTTCATTATAAGATGCCTCAAGCTGACAATAATCCTCCCAATTTTTGGGTTGAGCCAATCTTTTCCCTTTATTGTAAGCATTAGAGCGACACACTAAAAAATGACCATACGGTTCCTGCCCTGTCCTTTCAATATAATAAGTTGGTTCATGGGTAGTGGAATTGTAAGAAATTGCTAAAAATACCACCGGGGACTCCAGACCTTTAGCTTTATGTAAATTCATAATTCGGACAGTATTTTCTTCGGTCAGTATATCCAGCTCCTCTTCGATCCCGGCTTCCAACATCTTTTCTAATTGGTCTACCATTGAGGCAAACCCTATAATTTCTCCCGCCTCCGCTTTTCTTAATCTCTCCAGAATGAAATAAATCTCCCCGCATTTATTTAGATTGTAACCCTCTAAACAGGAATGGGAAAGCAGGCCTGAATCAATAATTATCTTTTCCATAGCCGTAACCGGTGGCAGTTTTTGAGTCCACAGATGAAATTGCCTTAGCCGGCAAAAAGTTCTATCAAAATTCTCCTTTAGTTTGAGGTTTAGTTTTTCCGGTATCTTTTCATAAAAATCAAATTCACCGCCTGCTTCTTTAAATTGATATAAATCATCATCAGAAAATCCAAAGAATATCCCCCGCAAGACAGCGATAATAAGCACCTGATTTTCTATATCTCTCATCAAGCGAAATAGTTTTAACAGTTCTTTTATCTGATAGGATTCATTTAAAGAGGTGTATCCCGAAACCGTAAAGGGTATTCCATATTCTGCAAGAGTGCGGGCATAGATATCCATCCCACCTTTATATCGCAGAAGAATCATAAAATCCTTATAAGCCACTGAGGGGGAGATTCCCGCCTTTATCTCTTCTTCTGTCCGCACTAATTTAAATCCCTTATCGACCATATCACGAATGACTCGGGCTATAGATCGGGCATCCTGCCTGATAGTATCACTTTTATTGCTTCCTTTAGAAATAATCAGCTGCCTTACTCCGGAAAGATATTGCGGATTATCTTCCCAAACGGTCTGCATCGGTGAATATACGGCCTGGAATTTTCCCTGACCGCTTGAAAATAGCTCTTCAAATATGGGATTGAGGTAAGAACCGATAGAATGTAGTGAGCGGAAATTAGCCTGTAATTTTAAAACCTCCCCTCCGCTTTTTTCAATCAGCCCCTTTACCAGATTATAGATGGCAATATCAGCCCGGCGAAATCGGTAAATGGACTGCTGGGGGTCTCCTACCACAAATAAGGAACCCGGGCGCGGTATCAATTTCTGCCAGTTCTTTTCATAAACATCCTGGCCGGTAAGATAAAAGATTATTTCTGCCTGAATAGGGTCGGTATCCTGAAATTCATCTACCAGCAGGCATTTATATTTTTGCTGAAAATATTGGCGTACCTCGGGGTAATCCCTTAATAGGCGAGAGGTCTTTAAGAGCAAATCCTGAAAATTAAGCATCGAAACCTTCTGGCGTAATTCGTGATAATATTCTACCGCCGGCAGAACGAATTTGATGGTATCGGCATAACAGTATTCCCGCCATTGCTGCAGGGTCGGACTAATAACTTTTTCTTGAAGTTCTAAAACAATGGAATCTCTGTACTCTTTTGCCTTTTCTTTGGAAGTCCATCGGTTTAAAGTAATCTTTTCTGATTTGGAAAAATTTTCCAGTAATTTTATCTTATTATAATCTTCTTTAATGTAATCATAAAAACCCTTCATCCTTTTTACGCTTAAGACTGCTTCCTGTAATTTGTCATAACCCATTTTCGGTTCTTCATCCGGAATATATTGGCTGGCTTCATCGCTAAAAGAAATAATCTCTTTGATAGCTTCTTTTATATTCGGTTTTGGTGATACCGGAAAAGAAGGCTTAACCTCCGGATAAGTGCATACCGTTTTATAACAATCCGCAAGTTCGGAGGGTTTTATGCCCAATTCTTCCAGATGTATCAGAGAAGGGGATTCTTCTATTTTAAGATTAAGCAGATATCTTTCCCAGGCCTCTTCTTTCAATAAAGTATCATCAAGGTCATCAAGCTCGGCAAATTCCGGATCAAGTCCGGCTTCAATCGGCCTTTCCCTTAACAGACGGGCACAAAAAGAATGAATAGTCCCCAGATAACACTGTTCCAGATTATAAAGGGCCTCTCTTAAATAACCTTTTTCTTTTTCGTCTTCTGTTTCTCTAAAACTGTCTTCAATTTTTTGTTGGAATCGTTCCTTTAGCTCAATAGCCGCTTTTCTGGTAAAGGTAATGGCGGCAATTTCATCCACCTCGAATTTTCCCGATTTAATCAGAGCGGCCATGCGGTGAATCAGGCTGGAAGTCTTCCCCGACCCGGCGCTTGCTTCGACTAAAATATTACGGTTTATTTCTTTAATAATTTTATCTCGAGCTTTCTGGTCGATTAATTCTTTTGGGAAATGATTACTCATATCTTTCTTGCAGCCTCCTCAGATTATCAAGGGCGGGTTCTTCATCATATTTTTTTGCATTTTTTCCGCTTACTTTCATCACTTGATTTTGTTCCAGGATATCCCGGTAATCGGCACACATAAAATCATCCGCTTTTTGAATCATAGCAAAATTTCCTTGAGCAACAATATCAAGCAATAAATCGATTATTTCCAATACCTGATTTCTTCTTTCTTCTCCGTAGAAATATTGCCGGCCCTGACCTGGTAATGTGGGGAAATAATAGCCCGCTTTTTGGATTTTAGGAAAGGCAGATATTCCGGCTTTAGCTAATATTTTTTTAAGGGATAAGGCATAGAGGGCGTGCTGAACCTGTTTTCCATTTTGAAAATATTTGCTTCGACTAAATTCATAAGGGGTCCCGGTTTTGTAATCAATAATACGATAAGTATCCTCATCTAATTTATCTATACGGTCAATCTTCCCCTGAAAACTGATCGACTTGCCGCCGGGCAGAGATAGCTCTACTGCTTTTATCCTGCCTAATTCCTCGTTCTGGTTATCCCGGGTGCCAAAAGCAAGTTCCAGATAAGTTGGTATTTCTCCTTTATATTTTTCTTCTTCGCAATGTAGAAAGAACCGGCAGGAATCCAATATTTCTTTGCTTTCATGCTGGTAAACCAGATTATTGGGAGGGGCTAATCTCTTTCTTTTTTGTTTCAGCTGGGAAAGAGCAATGTCTTCTAAAATACGCCAGTGGTTGGTATAAGATGGTGAAACAAAAATTCCGGGTGGTGATATTTCTTTTAACTTTTTATAAAATTTCTCAAAAATTTGATGAAATAAAATACCTTTTTCCGAAGGGTCCAGCCATACACCCGGGTCTTCAATCATCTCTTGAGGTGGTTTTATTTTTAGGATATATTTTAAAAAGTATAGATAAGGGCAAAAAGCAATCAATTCCAATCTGGAACTTGATACCACCAACCCCCGGTTAAGACGGGGGTCTACCTGTTTAGGGTGTACTTTTACTTTTCCGTTAAACCGGTTAAGCTCTTCTTTTTCCCTCTGTCGGGCGGCATAAAAACCTTCGGATAGGGCAGGGTAAAGGTGCTCAAAAAGGGGAGCAATATCTAAAAGGTTATGTCTTGAAGAATATAAGAACCAATCTGCGGAATCAAGAATTTCCTGGGGCTTGCCTGGAATGAACCCGAAAGTATCTCTAAAACTGCTGTAAAAATCAGAATAATCTTTCTGCTCATCCCCGGTTTTTAAACGGTATAGCTGCAGCATTAAACTCGATGGGGCTAATTCCCGATTATCCTGAGTATCAAAACGGGAATAGGAAAGAATAATTTTGCCTTTAAGAAAAGTAAGTAATTGGAGCATCTTATATTGGTTTTCTTTGCCTTTTTCTTTGTTGGGATTAATGCGGCCAGTATTTTTTTTCTCGGCATCCAGTAAAATAGATCCGTCGTGCGCTAAATCGGGAAATTTGGCAGAATCCATTCCTACAATAAAATTATAAGGGCGATTAAGCCAAATTCCTTTTTTGTAGCTGGCCGTATGCAGAAAGCCTCCTCTCGGTTCCGAACAATTAACCCTTTCGTTTTTGATTAAATCGGTTATCAGGGTGAGGACTTCATTTACGGGCATATTAGGAAGAGGATAGTCACTTTCTATAAAAACAGTTAACCTCTCTTTTATCTTTTTTATCGCTTCTTCGTCTAAATTATTATCTTCATTTATTTTACTGTAATTAGTAACAATATTTATAAGCCCCCGGGCAATCTGCTTTGGTGAGATAGTATAATCAAAATTCTCTTGAGGTAATTCATGGAAAATTTGGGTTATAAATTCCCTGATCCAAAAAAAGTCCTTTATCTTTTTGTAATATCTCTCTTGCCTGTCTTCGGATACCTGCTCCATCTCTCTTTTTAACTGTCTTATACTTAAATCTAATCCCATGATATATCGATTCCTTTTATGTCCAATCGGAGAATTTCGCAGTAAAGAAGCCACTCGTTGGGGAGTGGGTATATCCGGATTCGACTGCTGGTTTTTAAACTCAAAATTATCCCCGGTTAGCAAAAAATATAATTTTACTATACTGTAATTATCTCGTATCCAATCAATGAGAGCAAATAACAGTTTCGCCGGAGAAGTATTTTTAATGCTTATCCCGTTACCAAAAGTGATATTAAAAGAGTATTGTCTGGACAGTTGATATAGATATTGGGAATAGGGTTCCTGCACAGTATAAAAAATACTCACTTCATCTAAAGGGATACTTTGGGATTTTATCTTTCGGATAATCGTTTTTACTTCATTAAATTCTCCGTGAGACTGAATTAACTCAATATTAAGCTTTCCAGACAGATTGGATGATATCTTATCTATATCATATAAATAATCAAGCGGGCTTTCCGGATAATTTTCTTCTTCCTTACCAGGCTCAGAGAAATAAAAAGAAGTTGGCTTTTTTAGGTTTCTTGGGGCGGGTAAATAGATCACCTTTGCTCCCGGTAATATAATTTTCCGGAAAAAGATTTCCTCCAGATAATTTAATTCGATATTAGAGGGGACAATGAATGCCTCTTTTTTTTGCTGATTCTTTTTCTTGTATTTAATTGCCTGAAGGTAGATGTCCGCTTCATCAATATAATTTTGCTTTTTTAATATTTTCTCATACTCCTGCATTATCTTAAGCAGGCCTTCGCTCTTTTTGGGGTTAAGTATCGCAGGGTGCGGAAAATTTCGGGAAGAGAATCCTGCTATCCTCAGTTCTTTTATAGCCAGATAAATCCAGCGGCTGATTCCGGGAGAAAAGGTAGGAGGTTGAAAATAATCCAGCAATTTTTTCCGGGATAATTTCTTTAATATTTGAAGCAGGAATATCTGGCCTAAAGAATTATCTAAAATTTTTAATTTATTTTCAGAGATATAATCATCACAGTAATCCCTGGCCAAGTCGAAAATAGTAGTGATATTCAGGTTCAACGCAAAAAAGCCTTCCTTGGATAAGCTTTTTTTAAGGGCGTTGCCATCCAAATAAGAAGGCATAATTAAATTTTTACTGTCGGTTAAATTCTCCCGACATATTCTCTTTAGGGGAGCTAAAAATGGATGCATAACCTTACTCTCTTCCGGTAACAGTGGATGGTCCTTTGTCGCTTTTTACTCTACCCTTCCCCCAAGATGTTCACCTAAAAACTCTTCCATAGCCCAGTAAAAATCAAAGCGGTTTTCTTCATTGGTAAAACCGTGACCTTCATTATCTTTGACCATATAAGGAACTTCAATACCTCGAGCTTTCAATGCTTCCACCATTTGATCGGATTCCGCTTTAGGGACTCTGGGATCATTGGCTCCTTGGGCGACAAAAAGAGGTACTTTAATTTTATCAACAAAGAAAAGCGGGGAAGCTGCTTCTAATAATTCTTTATCTGTTTCGGGATTGCCCACCATTTCATAGAACATTTCTCGCAAAGGTTCCCAGTAAGGAGGTATCGCCTCAAACCATGATAAGATATTAGATACTCCCACATAATCAACTCCGCAGGCATATAAATCCGGAGTAAAGGCCAAACCTGCTAAAGTGGCATACCCTCCATAAGAACCCCCATAAATTCCAATCCTTTGAGGGTCTGCTATGCCCTGCTCAATTAACCAATTAACCCCATCGGTAATATCATCCTGCATTTTTTTACCCCATTCTTTAAATCCGAGCTCCCAGAATTTGCGCCCATATCCGGTAGAGCCCCGGAAGTTCATCTGCAGAACAACATAACCCCGGTTGGCCAAAAATTGAACTTCAGGATTATATCCCCAATAATCTCTATACCAGGGACCTCCATGTGGATTTATCACTACAGGGTGATTTTTTGGCGTTAATCCCTTAGGGAGAGTTAAGTATCCATGGATAGCTAAACCATCCCGTGAGTTATATTTGATTGGCTGCATATCTGCCATATATTTTTCTTCCAGCCAGGGACTAATCTCTATCATTTTTCTAAATTCCCCTGCAGTAAGATCATAAAAATAGTAAGCCCCTAAACCTTTATCGCTGTAAGTTATTATAATTAGTTTAGTTTCATCTCTGCTGCTATCGGTAATTTCAACTTCGTAGCCGGGCAAGCGTCTCTCCAGGTCTTCCTGTAATTCTTTACGTCCCTGGTCAAAAAAGAAGTAATGTCTTTTATCCGTATGGTAGGCAACGCCGGTAATTTTCTTTTCTTTTTTTGATTTTAACAATATTGTAACGTCCACTTCCGGATGCTCGTATACTTCTTCAATAAGTTCTGCATTGGCTATATCATATTTAAAAATTGCCCGCTTGTCCCTGTCAACATTTGAAGAAACATAAAGGTATTTATTATCAAAAGTAAAAAACAACGGGGCTATGGTTTCTTTAAAACTGGTGGTGATAACTGCCTTGAAGGGGTCGCTTTCCTTTTCTCTGTATAAAATACTGGTATTTACTCCATCACTGGTAGTGGCAATCCGAAGTTTCCCCTCATGATCAGTAAGCCAACCGACAATATTCCCGGGATTTTCGGCAAGCATTTCCATCTCCCCATTATTAATATTAATACGATATACATCGGAAAACCTTTTATCTCTTTTATTCATCATCATCAGCATCTCATCCGGATTATTTTCAAGGTCATCAATTAATTGAACTTTCACCTCTTCAAAAGGGGTTAAGGTTTTTCTGTTTAAACCATCGATATCTACAGCGTAGACTTTGTAGTTTTCATCTCCTGCTTCATCCTGAGCATATACAATTCGATTGTCATTAGCCCATAAATATCCGGCAATATCTCTTTTTGTAGCTTCAGTAATTCTGGTAATCTTTTCTTCTCCGATTTTTTGCACATGGATATTCAGGCGATTTTCCCAAGGCTGAAGAAAAGCCCAATACTCACCATTGGGAGATAAGGAAAAACCTATTTTTTCGGGGTTCCTAAAAAAGTCTCTCATGGGAATCAGTGGGACTTCATCTTTGTTGCTCTGAGCTATTAAGTTAAGAGTGGAAAATAAAAATAATGAAAGTACTAAGATTAATATTAATTTCTTTCTCATTTTTATTCCTCCTTATTCTATGGATTTTTATCTAATTAACTTTTTTATTATTTATTTTGTTTCTACACAATATCATTTGGGGAAAATCGAGTCAATTTTTTATTTCTGTAACTCATAACTATTATAACTTCTGAGTTGATTTATTTCTTTTCGTTCTTTAGGTTGTATTTCGTCGTACGTCGGGTACCCCATAGTTATAATAAGTTCAACTCTTATTTGTTGGGGAATATTAAGCAGCTTTTTTACCCCTTTTTCATTAAACCACCCCAACATACAAGTTCCCAATCCTTCTTCTGTTGCCTGAAGACAAAGGTGCTCAGCAGTAATTCCGATATCAATTAAACTAAATTGCTTATCCTTAACTGCACTCCCAATTCTACTAAAAAAACTTGGTCTTTCTGAAAGTAGTAGAATTAAAACGGGTGCTTGTAAGGAAAATCGATTGAAAGATATCACTCTATCGAAAGTTTTTCTTGCCACCGCTTCTTTTAGTTTTGGGTCATCTATCACAATAAAACTCCAGGGCTGAGAATTGCTGGCAGAAGGTGCAAGCCGCGCTGCCTCCAGACAGCGCTCAACCTTCTCCCGCTCAACAGGTTTATCTAAATACCCTCTCACGCTCTGTCTTTTTTTTACTAAATCTAAAAATTTCACTAAATCCCTCCCTCTACACAGGAACAGGGGATATCCCCTGTTCTTTTTCCTATTCTTTTTGAACTTCGACTAAGCAATTGTGGAAAGCGGTTCCATAACCTATATCACTTATATATTCTCCGGTGAGTTTATTGAGGTTGGCTTGGTGTACTCTATCCCACCAGCCAAAATAAGTGTGCACAATTCCTGGAGTGACTTTTTCGGTAAGGATAGCTTTTAAAATTAAACTACCTCTCTTATTATACACTTTTACTCTATCGTTTTCATTGATTCCTCTTTTAGCTGCATCATGAGGATTAATCCAAATAAAAGGTTCTTCTTTAAAAATAGATATATCTGAAAATTGAGAATTCATTTTATCGTGTGCATGGCTGGTTATCAAAGATAAAGGATATTTATTATAAATATTGGGAGAACTAAATCTATTTTCTGCCGGCTCGCTATATACCGGTAGGGAGTCTTTTCCCCATCTATCTCTCATTTTCTGGCTAAAAAATTCTACTTTTTGGGTCGGGGTGTTAAATTTTAAATCACCAAAAGCTATCTCTTGATAACTGGGATGAAGATAGGGTTTTCCTTTTAACTCATCGACATCGGTATTTAAATTAGAATTGTCAACTATTTTTTTTATTGTAACCAAATTATTTTTCGGTAAATAATCTAAATTAAAACCAAACTTTTTTCCTAAAAGTCTATATATTTCACTTTCATGTTTACATTCACCAGGGGTATCAATTAGTTGTTGTTGTATTTGAATATAAGAATGACCATAGCCGGTGATGAGATCACAGTACTCAAACATCGAAGCTGCCGGCAAGACTATATCTGCCATTCTGGCGGTATCGGTTAAAAAAAGATCGGCAACCACGATTAAATCCAATTGGTTCATCGCCCGGGCAAGGAGATTAGTGTTCGGGTTGCTGTTCATAGGATTGGCCTGTTCAATCCAAACAGCTTTCACCGGAGGATCGGCTTGATTATCCAATTCGCTGGCAAGTTTTGCTACTGCTATGGAATGACGAATCCTCTTGGGTTTGGGAGGGAAAAAAGGCCAATTTAATTCAGGTGCCTGTCTATCACTAAAGTAAAAGCCACAACCTTTTTTACCGATGCTTCCGGTTAATGCCGGCAAGAGAGAGATAGCTCTTATCGTCTGCCCTGCATTAGTATACCTTTGAACCCCCATCCCACAAATAAGGGCGTATCGGGGATTTCCTTTTAGATAGTTTATTAAACTTTTAATTTTACCAGTAGGAATTTCGGTTATAGCTGAGACTTTTTCTAAAGGAAAATTTTTTACTAATTCCTTAAATTCAGCAAAGCCAAAAGTATGTTGGTCAATAAAATTGCTATCAATTATACTATTTTTAATAAGCTGGCAGGCTATACCCAGGGCAAGACAACCATCGGTTCCCGGTCGAGGATTCAAATATAAATGACTTTTGGCCCCCGACTCATTTTCCCTAATATCTATAGTTATTAATTTTGCTCCCTTATCCACTGCCTTATTTACATGATGCATCAAGTGAATATTGGTATAGGCAGGATTTGAGCCCCACAATATGATTAATTTTGAGTTTTCCAGGTCAGAAATCTCATTATGTTTTACTTCTCCATAAGTTAAAGTGATTGCTTCCTGAGCTGCAGAATCACACAGTCCGCCGTAAGTGGAAGTAAAACCGCCAAATTGATACCAGAAACCATAAGCACAATTTTTCACCACTCCCAAATTAGCGAATCTATTATAATATAAAACCGACTCCGGTCCATATTGTTCTTTTAAATTTTTAAGTTTTTCATAAATGATATCTAAAGTCTGCTCCCAGTTAAGTCTTTTAAACTCACCTTTGCCGCGCTTGCCAATTCTTTGCAAGGGATATAATAATCTTTCCGGGCTGTAGAGCATATTTGGATAGTGCATCCCTTTAGTACATATCCTGCCCTGATTTACCGGACTATTGCGATTTCCTCTAACTTTTATTATCTTCCCTTTTTCTACATCAACTTCTAACGAACAGGAACCAAAACAATCCTTAGGGCAAACAGAGTTTATGGTTTTAAACATATTTTGCTCCTTTAAACATCTCAATAATTTTGGCAGTTTTCCCAAAAAACAATATTTTTATCAATTAAATAATTAGTCGAGGATAAAAATTTAAAAAACTATTTTCTATTTTTTTTCTTCTAAAAGGATAGGGCTAAGCTTGGATTGGATAAGCTTCGAATCGGTAAAGTCTATTAAAACTTTTTCTGCTCCAAAATTTTTACTTAAAGCTTCCAGAGTTTGTCGAGCAGAATTCTGTACTTCCGAACGCATTTTTCGGACCAAAGTATCAGCCATTTGAGTTGCCTGATATTTTGCTTCTTCTATAAGTAAATTTTTATCCCCTTCGTTGAACCCTGACCCAAAAGCCCGATTCAGGAGGTCAGGAAGTAACCAAGGAAGAAATTTCGCATTCTGTTCATCATAAAAACTAATATCTCTGATATGAACTTCATAAAAACATTGGGGCATTTTTAAACGGAACTTCTTTTCCCCTTGTTCCTCAATAATAAAGTCTGGACTACGAAGATCATATCTAAAATCTATATCGAATTCAAAAATCATGGCCATCTTTTTAGTCGAAATTAGCCATTGAAAATATTTTTTCCCTTTCTCTCCTAACCAGTGCATTGAAGTGGTAACAATCTCTTTAGTAATAACTTTAAATACCACTAATTCTCCTACTGAACGAAGTTCTTCAAGAGAAGCGTGTATTGTTATTTCTCTCCCTGGTGCACTGTACTTTAATTTAAAAATCCAAAATAGAATAAATATAACCACTGCTATGCCGAACCCAATTAGTCCGGAAATAAATATCATTTGCATTTTATCAATCTCCCTATTTATTAAATTACCATAATCATATCATGGAACAGCTATCTCTGCTATGTTTTTAAGTATTGGTATTTATACAACTGGTTGTAGTAACCTCGTTTAGCGATTAACTGAGAATGGTTCCCCATTTCAACAATTTTACCTTTATGCATAACATATATTCTATCAACGTCCTGGATGGTAGACAAGCGATGGGCAATCGCAATACTGCTCCTGCCTTTCATAATCTTCTTTATGGCATCCTGGATAAGATATTCAGTTTCACTGTCTATACTGCTGGTGGCCTCATCAAGAATGAGTATTCGGGGTTCTTTGGCCAGTGCCCGAGCAAAGGCGATGAGTTGCCTCTGGCCAGTAGAAAGATTTGACCCTCCTTCAGAAACAATGTTCTCGTATTTTTTCTTCAATTTATTGATAAAATGGTGGGCATTAACATATTTTGCATATTCAATCATCTTATTATCCTCTATTTCATTATTAAGATTAATATTATATTTAATATCTCCGGCAAACATAAAAACATCCTGCAGAACTAATCCAAAATAGTTTCTTAAAAACTTTAAATCCATATCTTTTATGTTAATCCCATCAATTAAAATTTCCCCTTCGGTAGGGTCATAGAATCTCAAAAGAAGGTTAATTAGGGTTGTTTTCCCTGCCCCGGTCGCCCCCACAAAAGCAACCGATTCATTCGGTTCAACGACAAAAGACACCTTGTCGATAACCTTTTCCCCTTCTTTATATTCAAAAGATACTTCTCTAAATTCTATTCTCCCTTCTATCCCGGTAGGATACTTAGCACCCTTGGGAGAATGTATTTTGTCATCCTCCTCAAAAAGTAGAAATATTCGTTCCGATGAAGCCATAGCGGATTGTAATATATTATATCTTTCAGAAAAATCGAATATAGGCCTGAAAAGCATATGGATATAAGAGATAAAAGCAATAAGTACTCCCAGGGAAATTTCTCCCCCCAGTACTCCTTTTCCCCCAAAATATATTATTGTACCCAGGGTAAAATAAGATAAAACATCAATTAATGGCCTGAATATGGCAAATATTAACAGTTGATGCATATTGGCATGATAATAATTTGTACCAGTTTTATTAAAATCATCCTCAGATCTGCCCTCTTGATTGAAAGTCTGAATGAGTAAGACCCCCGATATTGCTTCTGATAAAAAACTATTCACTTTAGCCAGGGCAATTCTTACTTTTCCGTAGGCCTCCCGGGCATATCTCTGGAAAAAGTAGAGCATGATAACCATGACGGGAATAAGAAGAAATATAGTCAGGCTTAAATGACTTGATAATCTGAATATAACCATGAGGATGCCTATTATCATAATAAGATCTTTGGCGGAATAAACAAAGACATCAGTAAACATTTCTCTTAAGGCATCAACATCGTTAGTTAACCTGGTTACCAGTCTCCCTATGGGATTTTTATTAAAAAAGTTCAGAGAAAGAGACGTCAGATGTCTTACCAGACTACTCCTTAGGTCATACATCACCCTTTCACTGACTACAGCCATCATAATTACCTGAAGATAATTGAAAACAAAAGATAGCAGAAGGAGCCCAACATATAAGAGAGCAAATAATTTTACCATTTTCAAATCATCGTATCTTAAGCCTTTAATATTATCCGAAGATATCTTCTGCATTTCTGAATAAGGGATAAAGCTGCCTTTATCTGTTTTGACGATATTAATTTGATATTGCTTCAACCTATCCAGCCCTTCTTCATCTCTAATCATTAAATATTTTTCCGGCATGATGAGCGAATCCTTCTGCAGTTCCAGGTATTCATCTTTACTTAGCAGGTTTGAAGGGATAAAAATAACATGATCAGAGCTTACCCGGTAGGCTATATATCGGTCGGTAATCTCAACCGTTCTATCATTAAGGATTAACTTCAGATAACTTCTTTCAATATAATTATCCACCACATTTTTAGTGATCAAAGGAAGAGCAATTTGTATGCCGCTGATGGCCAGAATAAGAATGAATATGATTAAAATCTTCCCACCGTAAGGTTTTCCATATTGCCACAATTTAGAAAATATCTTTCTGTCCAGACCAGAATATAATTTTTCTTCTTTCATCTTTATTCTTCCAATTTTTGAATTTTATAAATACTTTTATAGATATCAGATTTTTTAATCAGTTCTCGATGGGTGCCGCTGTTTTCAATTCTTCCCCTATCCAGAACAAATATATTATCTGCTTTTATAAAGGAAGATATGCGGTGTGATATGACAATAGCCGTAATACCTTTAGAATAATTTCCTAAATTCCGGATAATCTCTTTTTCGGTATTGGTATCCACCGCACTTAGGGCATCATCAAGAATAAGTATTTGGGGTCTTCTGATAATCGCCCGGGCAATACACAACCTCTGTTTTTGACCCCCGGAGAGGGTTACCCCTTTCTCTCCCACAAGTGTTTTATACTGATATTTTAATTCCATGATATTCTTATCTATGGAGGCAACCTTGCAAGCCTCTGTTATCTCTTCAAGGGTTGCATCAGGTTTGCCAAATCTTACATTGTCCTCTATGGTATCGGAGAAAAGAAAAGAATCCTGAGGGATATATCCTATGCTATCCCTTACCGCTGCGATTTTTATCTTTCTATAATCTATAGAATCATAAAATATTTTCCCCTTCCGGGGTTCAATAATTCGTAAAATTAATCTGGCAATAATACTTTTCCCGGAACCTATCTTCCCGCATATTCCTATATACTGCCCTTGTTTTATATCAATATTTACATTATCCAGAACAGCCTGTTCTCTATAAGAAAAGTAAATATTCTTCAGTTTTATACTGCCTTTTAAGGTATGATACTCTGCGCGGGGGGTATCGTAAATATCCGGTTTCTCTTCAAGGAGTTCTAATATACGTTTATAAGAAGCATTGCCCCGCTGGTATATATTAGTCACCATTCCGACTGCCATCATAGGCCAGACAATAATTCCCATATAGGAAAGGAAAGCAACTAATTCACCGGTAGTAAGCTCATTAAGAATAACTTGCTGACCTCCCACCCAGAGGATTATCGCCATACCAATCTCGGCAAATAAGAATATCAAAGGGAACATAGTACCCCAAATTTTAATAAGAGAAATATTTTTCTCCAGATACTCCTGGCTTAATTTATCAAAGTTCTTAGATTCCGACTCCTCTTGCTGAAATGCCTGGATAATCTTTATCCCGGATATCATTTCCCGTATTTTTTCAGTCAACAGAGAAAATGACTCCTGCACGATTTTGAATTTTCTGAATAATACCCTTACAAAGAATAAAGATATTAGCGAAATAACAGGAAGAGGAATCAGGGCATAAAGAGTAAGTTTTACATTAAGAGTTAACATAAATACGAGAGTGGCAGAAAAAAGAAAGACGGAATCAAAGCCGGAAATTACTCCGAAGGCACAGGCCCTTCTTACTGCGGTCATATCATTGGTCATATGGGCCATAATATCCCCAATCTTTGTTCTGGTGAAAAAAGAGTTGGAGAGCAAAAGCAGATGTTTAAACAGCCTGTTCTTAAAGTCCATTTCGATAAAATGGGACATTCCGATAATTATCATTCTCCAAAAAAATCTGAAAATTCCGATGGCTACTGCCAGGGCAAAGATTAAGAGAGTAAATTTTCCGAGATAAGAATAATCATTTCCAGCAGCGGCGTAAGTAGCAATAATATAATCTATTGCTCGTTGGACTATAAGGGGAGAAATAAGCTGGGCAATATCCACTGCCACCAGCATAAGAAATCCAAATAACATCTTAAGGGGGGCTTTTTTATAGTAAGAAATAATAAATTTAATTAACATGGTTTTATTATAATATACTTCAGCTAATGTCCTTGTCAATTAAACAAGATGGTGGAATAAGAAGGGGGAGAGTAATCCCCCCCCCCTCTTTTTTTATTCTTTTATAAATCTTCTAATAATCTTTGTGCCCATTTGCTGTAGTAGGGCTCATCACCGGCAATAGCCTTCTCAAGCAAAGGTCTTGCTTCATCCTTTTTTCTTCTATCTATCAGCAATTCTGCGTAATAAACCAAACCTTCAGGATCATCAGGAAAGTATTTATGGT
>Ga0307378_10006264_pt1 | contig 16343 bp, 11 predicted proteins | sample UN1MG_FD_202238 | JGI IMG/M metagenome (GOLD analysis project Ga0307378, IMG submission 202238) | Soil microbial communities from Risofladan, Vaasa, Finland - UN-1 | ecosystem: Environmental > Terrestrial > Soil > Coastal area > Acid sulfate soil | place: Finland: Risofladan, Vaasa | collected... | reverse complement strand
TGCGGTGCTGGTCGATGGCCAGGTATAACATCTTTCGGTCCTCCTGCTTGTGCTTGGGTGGGTGAAAAAACACACTACACCGTGTATAGCACCAGGAGGACCGCTCTTTCATAGAATCAGAATTCCACCGTGATCAGAGTTCATCGTGTTCTTCGGCCGGCTCGTTTCGTCTAGGAACGCGTTTTCCCATCTCTTTGCTTCCGCTCCCACTTCTCCTCCGCCGCACTGCGGCGGGAATAGCGGGGGACGAGTTTCCATGCGTCGTCGCGGCGGCCGGCGGCGTAATCTCGGGCGGCCAAACGGGCAACTGTGGCGGCCTTCGCAGACCAATACTCTGGAGCAAGCGGGGTGACGTGTGAGGGCACGCGGTCGGACAGCTTGCGAAGGATCGGGCCGGTAATGATGCTTCCGGCAGGCAGACCGGCCAGCCAGGCGTCGATTTCAACGAGTCTTGCGGGGCCGGAAAGTCGAAACCAGCCGTCCGGATCCCGTTGGAAAGATCCGGCCACGACCTCCCCCCGTTGGGCATCGACGGCTACCCAGAGAGACGTTACGTTTTCCGGAGCACCGGCGGCGATCGTCTCCAGCGTATCGACGCCCAAGATGTCGGCTTCGGCCACATAGGCGAACACCTTGGCCGTCGTCACCCCGATCCGCAGTCCGGTGAACGAACCCGGACCGATAGCGACCGCCACCAGATCGACGTCGGCCGGCCTCCATCCCACCCGGTCCAGGAGCACCCGCAATGTGGGGGCGAGCGACTGGGCACTCCTCTGTCGACGGCTTAACTCCAGCTCTGTCAACAGGTTGCCGTCACACACGGCGGCCACGCTGCCGGCTTTCTCGGTAGTTTCCAATGCCAGAATCCGCAATGCATACCACCCATAAGATGTAAAATTCCGGAATCGGGCCCCCAGGGTCAAACGATCCCCCCTAAAGCCCACGGCCGAAGGGCCATCCCCACAGCTTGCCGCGCGCCGGCCGGACACACAAGAGGTGTCTCGACTTGACGGAAGTCTTCTGCAACAATAGAGTTTGATATTCTGACATCTACTCCCCGTTTTTGGCACCGTCGGCAGGGGCACTTCGTGCGGCGGGCGCTGGAAAGTCGGACAGCGTGAAACGAGCCCTCATCAGCGACATCCACAGCAACCTCGAGAGCCTTCGCGCGGTGTTGGCCGACATCCGCGAGCAGGGCATCTCCGAGATTCTCTGTCTTGGCGACATTGTCGGCTACGGGCCCAACCCGCGCGAGTGCATCGACTTGGTGATGAAATGCCGGATTTGCCTGCTGGGCAACCACGACCAAGGGGCCCTGTTCGACCCCGAGGGTTTCAACTCCGGGGCGGAACGGGCCATCTTCTGGACGCGAAACCAATTGGAAGACTCCGGCGGCAACATGATGGACCAAGATCGCCGGTGGGATTTCCTCGGCGAACTGCCCCGGAATTACCAGGACGGCGACCTGCTGTTCGTCCACGGCTCGGCCAGAAATCCACTGAACGAGTACGTTTTTCCCGAAGACATTTACAACCGGCGAAAGCTGGAAAAGATCTTCGCACTGGTCCGCCGCTACGCCTTCCAGGGCCATACCCACGTGCCGGGCGTATTCACCGAAAGCTTCAACTTCATCAGCCCGGAAGACCTCGGCTACGAGTATCATTTCAGCGACGAGAAGGCCATGATCAACGTGGGATCGGTCGGGCAGCCCCGCGACGGGGACCCGCGGTCCTGCTATGTCGTTTTGGACGGCGACACGATTGAATTTCGCCGGGTGGAGTATCCGGTGGAGCAGACGATCGAGAAGATCTACGCGGTCCCCGAACTGGACAATTTCCTCGGCGATCGGCTTCGTGACGGACGTTAGGCCCGTCAGCCCCCCGGATTACAGTGTCCGCGCAACAGGACCCCCTCGGCCGGTTGCCATTGCATGTTTCCCCGCATCCGGGAGAATAGACTAATGTAGGCGGTTTGCGCGCATAGCTTTCCTTCGACCAGAGGTTTCCACGCATGGAACGGCGGTTTGTCCTTTTCCTGATTCTCTCGCTCGCCATCCTGCTGGGCCACGGGTGGCTGATGAAGCAACTCGGTCCGCAGCCGGGCCAGCAGGCCCAGGCCCCCGAGGGCGCGGAGAAAGACGCGGACGGCGAAGCCGAGCCGCCTGAGAAGACGTTGGAGAAGCCTGGGGACAAAACCGAAGAACAACCGGAAGAAAAGACGCCGGAAGGAGAGGTCGAGGATAAGCCCGCGAAAGAGCCGGCCGAGGTGGCTGCTCCCGAGCCGCAGAGCGCCGATTGGATCGCCCTGGGTTCGGCCGATCCGAACGATCCGTACCGCATGCAGGTGGTGCTGACGACCCGAGGCGCCGCCGTCAGCCGGATCGATCTCAACAGCAACCGCTACCGCGACCAGGAAAATCGCAGCGGGTTTCTCGGCCGCCTGGTCATTGACGGCAAGGCCGCCGAAGAGGCGGTGCAACAGGAAGGAAAAGGAGGTTGCCCGGTTCAGGTGGACGCCTACGGCAGCCCCGCTTACGCCGCCGGGCTGAGGAAGGGCGACCTGATCGTGGCCGTTGACGGGCAGCCGATCAGCGGTCCCGAGTCGCTGGATGGGGCTTTGGCGGCGACCAGGCCCGGCGATACCGTGGAAGTGACCTATGTTCGACCGAGTCAGAGGGAAGTTGCCGCCGGCCAGCCGGAAGCTGCCCCGCGCGATCCGGACAATCCTCAAGAAGAGCAAAGCGAACCGATCACCGTCAACGTCGAACTGGGGCATCACCCGTTGGCCTTGATCCGGCCCGAGGAAGGCGACCCGCTGTCGTTTCTGCTCACGCTGCGCGTGATCGACGGCGACAATTGGGAGGAACACTTCTCTGCGGATACCCCCGACGTCGACGGCAGACCTCACTACGTCGGATTGGAACTCCCCGGATTGAAGATGCTGACCGCCGATTGGCAGATGGACGAGGGAGCGGACCAGACGCGGGTGACGTTCCTGCACCGCTTGCCGGAAAGGGGCCTTGAGGTCACGAAGACCTATCGGTTGGAGAAAGCAAGCGACGAACAAGATCCCGAGAAGGCGAACGAAGACCTGAATTACCGGGCCTATCACCTGGTGTTGGACATCGGCATTCGCAGCATCGACGGGAAAGACCACGTGGTGGCCTACCAGCTCGACGGCCCGACGGGCTTGCCGACCGAAGGTTTCTGGTACGCCAACAAGGTCGGCCGGCGGATGTTCAAGGGGGTGGGGCTGCGCGACTTCGTGATTTCCAAACAGCCCGGCACGTTCGACATGATCGGCTGCCCGAAAATCGCCGAAGACGATACGGGAGTGCCCGGCGAAGGCGAGGTGACGTTCATCGGTGTGGACGCACAGTATTTCTCCTGCATTCTCATTCCCAAGGGCGAGGACAATCAGTTCGCCGTTTGGCGGCCGACGAGGGTCGGACCGAAGCGAGAACGCGTCAGTCTTACCGACACGTCATGCCGGCTGGTCAGTCACGAATTCACCGTGAAGGGAGACGACCTGGAAGGCGTCGCGCGGCGGTTCGAGATCTTCGCCGGGCCGAAGCGGCCGGACCTGCTGGCCGAATACGGACTGGGCGATCTGGTCTACTACGGCTGGTTCAGTTGGGCCGCCAGACCGATGGTTTGGATCTTGCACCAGTTCTACGCCGTCGTGCAGAACTACGGATTGGCGATCCTCCTGTTGACCGTGCTGGTCCGCGGCTGCATGTTCCCCTTGGGCAGGAAGCAGGCGCTGGGCGCCCAGAAGATGCAGCAGTTGCAGCCGGAAATCAAGAAGATCCAGGAGAAATACAAGAAGGACCTCGAAGCGCGGACCAAGGCCCAGCAGGACTTGTTCCGCAAGCACAACTACAACCCCTTAAGCGGCTGCCTGGTGCTGTTCATCCAGTTGCCGATCTTCATTGCGTTGTATCGGGCGCTGATGGTCGACGTCGAGCTGCGTCAGGCCCCGCTGATCGCGCAGAGCATTCGGTGGTGCTCCAACCTGGCGGCTCCCGATATGCTGTTCGACTGGGGCCGCTGGCCGTTCGTGCCGAACTTCATCGTCAACTGGTGCCCCTATTTCAATCTCCTGCCGATCCTGACGATCATCCTGTTCATCGTGCAGCAGAAGATGTTCATGCCCCCGCCGGTCGACGAGCAGGCCGCCATGCAGCAGAAGATCATGAAGTTCATGATGGTCTTCATCGGTTTTCTGTTCTTCAAGGTGGCCAGCGGGCTGTGCCTTTACTTCATCTGCTCGAGCCTGTGGGGATTGGCCGAGCGGAAATTCCTGCCGAAGCACGCCCCGGCCGGACAAGCCTCGCAACCCCAATCGCGGGCGGAAGCAAAGGCCCAGGCGAAGCCCCAGCCGAAACCGGCAGCCAAGCCCGGCTCACCGTCGGCCGCCTCCGGCCGCGACGGAGCCGCCGGAAGCAAGAAGAAGCACAAGAAGAGCCGCGGAAGGAAGTAGCCGACGGAGGCCCGGCGACGTTGGAGGAACGCCCGGGGATTGCACTCCCCGGGGTTGTGATGGTTGTGGTCTCGCGCTGCAACGTCGGCCGGCACGAGGATTCCGCCGAACGCAGTCGGCGGGCGTTAGGAACAGAATTCGGCTCCCGACGTATTTCCGACTGTTGACCTCTGAAGTCCTCCAACTCAGTCTCCTCCCCGATGTACCCGCTGGACGATACCATCGCTGCCGTTTCTTCCCCGCCGGGCGGCGCGGCACGCGGCATCGTTCGGCTGAGTGGACCGGGCGTGCGGAAGTGCGTGGAGAAGGTTTTCCGGGCCGACGGTCAACTTCCCGATCCCGCATTCACCCGATCCGCCGTGATTGCCGGGGCACTCGTAATTGCCGGAATTACGTCGCCGTTGCCGTGCGAACTCTATCTTTGGCCCGACCGACGAAGCTACACGGGCCAACCGGTGGCCGAGCTGCACACGCTCGGCTCGCCTCCCCTGCTGGACGCCGTGCTCCGCTGCCTCTGTACGGCCGGAGCGAGGATGGCCGAACCGGGCGAGTTCACGCTCCGCGCCTTTCTTGCCGGACGGATCGACCTGACCGAGGCCGAGGCCGTGCTGGGAGTGATCGATGCGGCCGATGCCGGCGAACTCGACGTCGCCTTGGCCCAACTGGCCGGAGGATTGGCCCGACCGCTGCACGAATTGCGTGAAGCCCTGGTCGACCTGCTGGCCCATCTGGAAGCCGGTTTCGATTTCGCCGACGAAGATCTCCCGTTCATCACGCCCGATCAGCTCCATCGTCAGCTCGACGACGCGGCCGGCCACGTGGAGAAGCTTGCTCGACAAATGGACGCCCGCGGCGAGACGGTCGAGATGGTCCGTGCCGTCCTGATCGGTCGGCCGAATACGGGCAAGAGCAGCCTGTTCAACGCCCTGGCCCGCCGCACCGGAGCGCTGGTCTCCGAGCATCCCGGCACCACGCGAGACTACCTTACGGCCGAACTGGATCTCGGCGGCGTGAAATGCCAGCTTGTCGACACGGCCGGCTTCGAGGCCGGACTTGCCGGCGACAATGCCATCGCGGAATCCTTCGACGACGCACAAAACGAGGACGTCCCGGACGACGTACGGAAGGCCGCTCGGGCCGCCGCTAAAGAGCAGAAGCGACGCTCAGGCGTGTGCATCCTCTGTCTCGACTCCGCCCGGCCGTTGGACGTCTGGGAACGTGACCAACTCGCTTCCGGCGGCGGCGAGCGGATCGTCGTCTGGACCAAGACGGACCTGCCGCGTCAAAGCCACCTCACACCCCACGTGCTGGAAACCAGCGCCGTGACCGGGCAAGGGATCGATGCCCTGCGCGACGAGCTGCGCCGCGCCGTGTTGACCGCCGCGTCGTCGCCCCGCGGAGCGGTTGCCGGCACGGCGGTCCGCTGTCGTGAATCCCTGCGTCTGGCCGCCGAGAGCCTGTGCCGTGCCAAGGAGGTCCTTCACACCAACGGCGGCGAGGAACTCGTGGCCGCCGAGATTCGCGTGGCGCTGGGCGAACTGGGCAAAGTCGTCGGCGCCGTGTACACTGACGATGTCCTGGATCGGATCTTCAGCCGCTTCTGCATCGGAAAGTAAGTCGCGAAAATGGGGACTGGCTCCGTCGAGATCCGGTTTCTCAGTGCTATTTCGCGTGGCCGACGGTGCCTGTCGCCTTTTTCGGGCGATGACTGTTGGAACCCCGTGGAAAAAGGGGACAGGCACCGAGCCGGCAGCCTTCTTTGCGACTGTCACACCATTTGCGGCTCGGAGCCAGTCCCCATTTTCCACTCGCCCCTTACAGCTTGAGAAAGTAATACCTGCGATGTCCTCCTCCAAAATCATCGTGCTCGGCTCGGTCAACACCGACCTGGTGATTCGCGGTCCCCGTTTGCCGGCCCCGGGCGAGACGGTTCTCGGCGGCGAGTTCTACCGGGCCCACGGCGGCAAGGGGGCCAACCAGGCGGTGGCCGCCGCCCGGGCGTTCGCCGATCCGGTGACCTTCATCGGTGCAGTGGGCGACGACGCCTTCGGCCGCGAGGCGCTGGCCCATTTCGCCCGCGAAAACCTCGATTGCCGCTATCTGAAGACCGTGCCCGGGGAAGCGTCCGGCGTGGCCTTGATTCTGGTGGACCGGCAGGGCGAGAACCTGATCAGCGTCGCCTCGGGCGCTAATCTGCATGTGACGCCCGAGGACGTGGACGCCGTGAGCGAGGAGACCTTTCGCAACGCACGCGTGTTTCTTACCTGCCTGGAGTCGCCGCTGGAGAGTGTCGCCCGCGGACTGTCCCGGGCCAGACGCTCCGGGTTGTTGACCATTCTCAATCCCGCGCCCGCCGACGACGCCGTTTGCCGAAACGGGACGCTGGCGCTGGTCGACGTGATTACGCCCAACGAAGGCGAGGCGGCGGCGCTGACGGGCATCGATTTCGACGACCGCCCCGGTGCGGTGGCTGCCGCCCGCCGGCTCCAGGAGATGGGCTGCCGAAGCTGCGTGATCACGCTGGGCGCCCGCGGCTGCTTGGTCGTGGAGGAGACGGACACCTGGGTGGAAGGCCGTTCGGTGCAGGCGGTCGACACGACGGCCGCCGGCGACGCCTTCAACGGCGCGTTGGCGGTCGCCCTGTCGGAAGGCCGTACGCTGGTGGAAGCGGCTCACTGGGCCAACCGCGCAGCCGCCGTGGCGGTCACCCGTCCCGGGGCCCAACCGTCATTGCCCGGGAGGAAAGAGATCGATTCCTTTGGGGGTGCATGACTCCGGCCGCTGGTTGCGACGCTTGTACTGGGCCCGAAAGCTGCTGATCCCGATCGTCAGCATGTCACCGGGCAGCAAGCGGGCCTCGGTGATCCGGTGTCCGTTGACGAACGTGCCGTGCGTGGATCCCAAATCGCGGACCACCAGCGTGCCGTCGATCTCGTCGATCTCGCAATGGCGGCGGCTCGCCCAACAATCGTCCAGGTGGATCGCCGCCTCGGCACTTCGGCCAATGGTGGTCGGCAGCCTGTGCGTAATGATCTTCCGCCTCGACTTCCACGAATCCACGCTGACCAGTTTGACTTTCATCGACATTCCCGTTGGAACAGTTCCCTTTCTGCGCAGACGTATCCTCAAACCGGAGGCTCTCTCGAGACGCTCCATTCCTTGCTCCCATGGTTATGGTTGTCGACAATGCGACAAGAGTGCAGACGCGCCAACAACGCGCCGGCAATCGGTAGCGCTTCCGTGCAGACGGCAGATCAACCGCCAAGGCGGGTCCGACAAGCGGCAACTCGGGTGGGCATCGATGATCTGCCGAAAAGCCGATCGACTCATTCTATCACCATGCGGTGTTCGGTCAACGTCCGGCACGACAAAAAAACGGTTTTCCCATGTCCGGACATGCGTCGGCGGCACAACAACGTCGCTCCCATAGCCGGACAGGTTGGCTGGAAAGTTCGACCTGCTTGCACCGCCGGCCTGGGCGAACTATCCTAACGTGGGGCACGTTTTCAACGTGCCTGGCACGATGAAATCGTGCCCCACGTGCTACGACATACGACACTGGAAGGAGATGCTCATGAAAACCATGCGCGTGATGCTGTTGACCGGCGTGAGTCTCGGTTTATCGTTCGGCCTTCTTGCGTCCGGCTTTGCCCAGCAGGAAAAAGCCGCCGCACCCAAACGTCCGCCGAGCCCCATCTTTGCCCCGATCGAAGACGATCCCGCATTGCCCCGGGTGCTTCTGATCGGGGATTCCATCTCGATCGGCTACACGTTGCCGACCCGAGCGGAGCTGGCCGGCAAAGCGAACGTCCGCCGTGCCCCGACCAACTGCGGCCCGACGATCCACGGCCTGGAACGGATCGACGAGTGGCTGGGCGACGGCCGCTGGGACGTGATCCATTTCAACTGGGGGCTGCACGACTTGAAGTTCATCGAGGGAAAACGCCAGGTGCCGCTCGACGAGTACGAGAAGAACATGGAGCAGTTGGTCGCCCGGCTGAAGAAGACCGGTGCGAAGCTGATCTGGTGCAGCACCACGCCGGTGCCCGAAGGCTGCTCGCCGCCGCGGACCAACGAAGACGTGATCGCTTACAACGCGACGGCCAAGAAGATCATGGACCGCGAGGGCATTGCCATCGACGACCTTTACGGATTCGCCCTGCCGAAGCTCCCGCAGATCCAGATGCCGGCCAACGTCCACTTCACGCCCGAGGGGTCGAAGATCCTGGCCGGCCAGGTGGCCGCGTCGATCTGGGCCGCCCTGAAGAAACCGGCGAAAGAGTAGTCCTGCTCACCATCTTGGGTGGCACGCCCTGAGGAACGAAGGGCGTGGTGAACCGGCCACGAACCACGCCCTTCGTTCCTCAGGGCGTGCCACCCGGGCCACCCTCCGCCGCGGCGAGAAGGAGCCACGTCTCGCGGAGCGAGACGGCTACTTTACGACGGCGCCCTGCCTGGGAATGTAGACGCAATCCGGCTCCGTCTCCAGCGGATCGCCCGTGACGGCGTACGCCCGGGCGCGACTGCCGCCGCAGACGTAGCGGTACTCGCAGATGCCGCAGCGTCCCTGGAAGCCGTCGGGATCGCGCAGGGCGCGGAACGTGGGGTGGTTCTGATACACCTCGACCACCGAATCCCCCGGAAAACGGCCGCACGACAGCGGCAGGAACCCGGCCGGATAGATCTCGCCGGTGTGGCTGACGAACATGATCCCCTTGCCGTCGCCGACGCCCAACGGGGCCCGATGTCCACGCCGCCCTGCCGTGTCGTCCTGGCCGGTCGGCCCCGCCAGCGGATCGCCGCCCTGCTGGAGTACGTAGCGGCGGTAATGCGGGGCCTCGGTCGTTTTCACGCTGTAAGGCTGCACGTTGGCGTGGTGCCACAGCCGCTCAAAGACCGTTTCGTATTCCTCCGGCCTGATCCGCTCCTCCTCGACGCCCCGGCCCACGGGAATCAGAAAGAAGACCGCCCACATGGCGATCCCCTTGGCGGTCAGAAGCTCGGCGATGGCGTCGATCTGGTGGACGTTCCGCCGGGTGATCGTCGTGTTCAGTTGCACGGCCATCTGCAACTGCCGGGCGTCATCGACCATCTCCATCGTCCGCTCGAAGCTCCCCTCGAAGCCGCGGAAGGCGTCGTGCGTTGCCGCGTCGACCCCGTCCAGACTGATGCCCAATCGCCGCACGCCGGCCTCTCGGGCACGCTCGAAAGCCTCGCGAGTGGCCAACGGCGTGGCCGACGGCGTCAAGGCGACCTGGATCCCCTGGCCCACCGCGTGGCGGATCAGCTCGAACAGGTCGGCCCGTTTCAGCGGATCGCCGCCGGTGAAGACCATCATCGGCCGACGGGGAAACGTGGTGACCTGCTCGATCAGGGCCTTCGACTGATCGGTCGAGAGTTCCTCCGCATGGGGCGCCTCCTGGGCCGACGCCCGACAGTGCTTGCACACCAGATCGCAGGCCAGCGTGACCTCGTAATAGAACATCAACGGGTTGCTGCCGAAATCGGCCCGGCTGTAGTCGGCGTGGCTCATCAGTTCACCGCGTAGTTGCATAAATCCTGTAGCTGGATTCGCAAGAATTCAGAAAATCCCGGGATGAAGTCACCGTTCCACCGAGGGTATCGACTCGGCGTCCAATCGTGCGGTGCCCGGCCCGTTGCGGCATTCGAGAATCTGCCGGTAGACGACCGAATAGTATCGGAACCGGGCCGGCATGTGGGAACCGACCGAGGCGATCACCACGACTGTCAGCAAGACGGCCAGTCGCAAGCCCCGGTACTCCCACAACCATGGTACGGTGCCAAGCAAGCCCAGCTTTCCCAGCGTCATCAGCCCGCGTCCCTGATGGAACCAGGTCAACCTCCCGCCGGTTTCCAAGAGCCCGAGGCAAGCTCCCGTCCCAATGGTCAGCCACAGGCTCAACAACAAGCGGTCCCGCTGTTCGGCCGGCACGAACGCATGCCCCCCCAAGAGCACACCCATCGCCGCGATATGGGCCGTCCGCAGCGTAATATTCCAGAGCCGGGCGTTGAACATCCCCCGATTATATCGGCCGGGGGGGGAGGGGCCAGGGGTTAGGCCAGTCCGAGTTGCTTTTCTCCATTGTAGGAGCTGAACGGCGAGGTCGAGGCGGTGCGCGCATGTTCGACATAACCAGTTGTGAAAACACCGTTTAGCGGGCGGGGTTGCCCGCCGTTTGGCTGCGGCCAAAGGCCTCGCCCCTCGTCCCTCCCTGCCACTTTCCAGCCCGCCGAAGTTGGGCTAAGATGCGCGTTTCTCAAAGTGAAAACATTCCCCAATGGCAGGCGAGGAAAGCGGAAATGGCCAAGAAAACGATCGAAGACGTGGACGTAAGCGGCAAGACGGTGCTGATGCGGGTGGATTTCAACGTGCCCCTGGACGAGCAGTGCCACATCACCGACGACCGGCGGATCGTCATGGCACTGCCCTCGATCCGGTCGGTCATCGACCGGGGCGGCCGGCTGATCCTGATGAGCCATCTTGGACGGCCCGAGCCGGGCGGAGATAACGCCAAGTTCAGCCTCGAACCGGCCGCCGTGCAATTGGGGAAGCTGCTGGGCAAGGACGTCGCTTTTGCCGCCGACACGGTCGGCGAAGACGCCCAGGCCAAGGCCGCCGGACTGACCGACGGCGACGTGCTGGTGCTGGAAAACCTGCGGTTCAATGCGGGCGAAAAGAAGGGCAACGCCGAATTCGCCCGGGCGCTGGCCGACATGGCCGACGTCTACTGCAACGACGCGTTCGGCACCTGCCATCGTACCGACGCCTCGATGGTTGCCGTCCCCCAGGCGATGGGTGAGAAGCCCAAGGTCGTCGGGTTCCTCGTGGCCAAAGAGGTCCGCTACCTCACCGAGGCGATCGCCGATCCGCAGCGCCCCTTCGTGGCCATCCTCGGCGGGGCCAAGGTCTCGGACAAGATCCCCGTCATCCGCAACTTGCTGGACATCTGCGACAAGGTGCTCATCGGGGGGGCCATGGTTTACACGTTTTCGCTGGCCCAAGGCGGGAAGGTCGGCAAGAGCCTGGTCGAACCGGACAAGGTCGATCTGGCCAAGGAACTCCTGGCCGAGGGCGGCGACAAATTGATGCTGCAAGTGGACGCCCACTGCGGAGACGAGTTCCGCAGCGACTGCAACAAGCAGATCGTCGATGCCGATCAGATCCCCGACGGATGGCTGGGATTGGACATCGGGCCGAAGACCGCCGAGCTGTACGCCGACGTGGTCAAGGGCGCCAAGACGGTCGTGTGGAACGGTCCGATGGGCGTGTTCGAGATGCCTCCGTTCGACGAGGGCACCAAGGCCGTCGCCCAGGCCATTGCCGAGGGCGACAGCGTCAGCATCATCGGCGGCGGCGACAGTGCGGCGGCCATCCAGCAACTCGGGTTCGCCGACCGCGTTTCCCACGTGAGCACCGGCGGGGGGGCCAGCCTGGCCATGCTCGAAGGCCGCAAGTTCGAGGCCGTCGAGTTGCTCGACGACAAGTAATTCGGACGGCTTGCCACTGCCGCCCGTGCAACCCTGGAGCCTGGAAAAATCGGGGGTAATTCGGGGTAGGCGAATCGTCCGGCTTGTGGATATAATCCCCCGCCAATTTTTGTTTCGAAGGCGAATCCCCCGAACCCCCCGGATTTACTGGACTGAGGATGATCGGACAAGGAGGTCCGAGAGCATCGCGGAGTCGGCATGCACCGGCCGTGGCGATCGCGGCTGTACGGTGGGTCTGTCGGTTTGCGCTTCTGGCGTGCTTGGCGTCGGCGCCGCGCGGACCGGCGGCGGCCGAGGAAACGATGCGGTTGCGCATCGAATGGGGCGGCGGCGAGCAGCGTTGGGCGGGAACCGTCGCCGTCAGTCAAGGCACGCTCTCGGACGCTCGGCCGTTGGGAATCGAAGCCGACGTGCCGGGATCGATCTGGATCGAAAACGGGCAATTGACGATCCGCCAGCGGAGTGCGCGAACGTACGACGGCGTCGACTTGCTGGTCAGCGCCCCGTTGGAGGCCGAACTGCTGATGGAGTTGACGGCCGCCGACGATCCGGCACAGCCGAAGCAGATCGCCATTCCGCTGGCCAAGCTGGTCGGCGCGACGCACGATGAGGAACTCGACGCGCGGGGAAACCGGCTCTTGGTACGCCGGGCACCGGGCGATCGGTTGCGAGTACGTTTTCTGCGCGATCTGCTGGTGTTCTCGGCAGAACAGAAAGCAGACGAGCGGTTCCGCTTCTCGATACAGCCTCATCTGTTGCCTGTGGCCGCCGGCACCAAGGTCCAGATCACCGTGGAGCTTATCGGCGTGCAGGACGGTCAGAAGCTGTGGTCGACGGGCTACGAGATGCGGGCCGGCCAACCGGTGGACATTCCGATGGAAGTCCTCGTACCGCGTCAGGAAGGCGTGTACGACCTGGTGATCACGGCCACGTACGATCGCCCGTGGCAGCAGGCCGTCCGAAGACCGCTGGACTGGAAGAAGACGGAAACGGTGGCCCGGCGGAAGATCCAACTGTTGGTGCTCAGCGACCGGCAGCCGTTGCCGTCCACCGACCAGCGGCAGGAGCTGGTGCGCATCGGCGACGAGATCGACCCGGCCAATCCGACGTGGCGCGAGCAGTTGGCCAAGTTGCCCAATCCCTTGAAGATCCCCGGCCTCGGCCAGGGACCTCTGGGCAACGACAACATGACGACACTGCAACATCCGCTGGGCGAGTTCGTGCGGTTGAACCCCAGCCGCCAGTCGCCGGACGTCAGTTGGGAGGCCTACACGCTTTCGATCGATCGACCGGGGGCGCCACACATTCTGGAAGTCAGCTATCCCAGCGACGTGCCTCAGACGCTGGGCATCAGCATTCTGGAGCCGAATGCGGCCGGGGCGTTGCTGCCGGTGGGGCTGGATTCGGGTGTCGATTTGGAGTGGGACGCGATCGAAGCCGGTTCTCCGCCGCGCCCGCTGAAGCACCGGCTGGTCTTCTGGCCCCGTACGAAGCATCCGATGGTGCTGTTGACGAATCTCCGCGACCGCTCGGCGGCCGTTTATGGGAAGATTCGCGTGCTGGGCGGCTGGGACCATTTGCCGCGGGAGTTCGCCGCAGGCCCTCAACAGCAACCCGAACGCTTGCTGGCGGCCTATTTCGACCGGCCGCTGTTTCCCGAGAACTTTTCCGCCGACGGTTCGGTGGGCGAATCGACCGGCCGGACGCTGGACGATTGGCGAACGTTCTACCAGAGCGGAACGCGGTTGGTCGAGTACTTGCACTACGTCGGTTACAACGGTTTGATGATTTCGGTACTGGCCGACGGCAGCACCATCTATCCGAGCGAATTGCTGCAGCCCACGCCGCGATACGATACGGGCGTCTTCCTGGCCACGGCGCCGGACCCGGTTCGCAAGGACGTGCTGGAGATGCTGTTTCGGCTGTTCGATCGGGAGGGGTTGCAGATGATCCCGATGGTCGAATTCGCCGCGCCGCTGCCGGCCTTGGAAGCCGAGTTGCGCACCGGCGATCCGGCCGTCGCGGGGCTCCAGTGGATCGGCCCCGAAGGCGTCTCCTGGCCGCAAGCGCATCCGGCCCGCCGCGGATTGGCCCCCTACTACAACGTGCTGGACCCTCGTGTCCAGGAGGCGATGCTGGACGTGATCCGGGAACTGGCGGCCAGGTACGCCCGAGGCCACCGATCGTTCGCCGGACTGGCCGTCCGGCTTTCGGCCGACGGCTACGCGGTGTTGCCGGGCCCCGAGTGGGGAATGGACGACGCGACGATCGCCCGATTCCAGCGTGACACGGGCGTCGAGGTGTCCGGAGCGGGTCCCGGCCGGTGGACGGAGCGGGCCGCACTGCTGGGCAGCCCGCCGCATCGCCAAGCGTGGCTTCAGTGGCGAACCGACCAGTTGAGTCGATTCTATCTTCGTGTGCAGAAGGAATTGCAGGCGATTCAGCCGGGCAGCCGGCTCTTCCTGGCCGGCGCCGGCATGCTGACCGGAGACGAGATCGAAGACCGGCTCCATCCGGTGCTGTCGCGAAGGACCACCGTGGCCGAGACCTTGTTGCAGGCGGGAATCGACGTGCGGCTCTATCAAGGCGAAGGCGGCGAGAACGCCGCCGGGCCGGTGTTGTTGCGGCCCGAACTGATCGTCGGCGCCGGGCGTCTGGGTGCGAAGGCCGTGGCCTTGGAACTGAACCAGATGCCCGACGTGGACCATTACTTCGGCGCGGTTTCCACGCCGGGCAGCTTGCTCTTCCACCGGCCGCAGGAAGTCCGCGTCGAATCGTTCGACAAGAAAAGCCCATTCCAGCCGAGCCATACGTGGCTGGTTGCTCAGCCGACGCCCTCCGGCCGGCAGAACCGGCGCCGCTTCGCGCACAGCCTGGCTGCGCTCGATTCCCAAGTGCTGGTCGACGGGGGGTGGATGTTGTCGTTGGGGCAGGAAGACTCCGTCCGGGATCTGGTGGCCGCCTATCGCCTCTTGCCGGCGGTGCGTTTTCAGCAGGTCGCCGCCGGGCAAGGCGGCGCCGGCCCGTCGCAACCGGTGACGTTCCGTTACGCCGCGCACGCCAATCAGACGTACGTGTACGCGGTCAACGAGGCCCCCTTCCCTGCGACCGCCTGGGTCCAGGTCGACGCTCCGGCCGGTTGCCGACTTCAGGAGTTGACCGGCCGCCGACACGTCACGCCGCTAAGACGCAACGCCGACGGAACGTATTGGCTGGTCGAGCTGGAGCCGTACGACCTGGTGGCCGTGGTGCTTTCGGAACCGACCGTCGTCCTCTCCCGGCCGCAAGTCAGTTTCTCGCCCGCGGTTGCGGAAGTCTACCGGCAGCAGATCCAGGAGTTGACGGCCCGGGCGGCCTCGCTCCGCAATCCGCCTCCTCCCTTGAAGGTCCTCGAGAACGCCGCTTTCGAGCTGCCGCCTGGAGACGCGACGCCGATTCCCGGCTGGGCCGTCACCCGACAACTCGGCGTGCGTATCGAAAGCGATCCCGAGCTGCCGCACGGCGGAGAGCGGTCGGCCCGGCTGAGCACCGACGGCCCGTGGGCTTGCCTGGTCGGCCCGGCATTCGAGCCGCCGGCCACGGGGCGGCTGTCGATGTCGGTCTGGCTGCGCGTGGCCGACGCCGCGCGTCAACCGACCCTTTGGCTGGCACTCGAGGGAGAACGTCACGGGGAATATTACTACCGCTATGCCCAAGTCGGAGCGGCTTTCCCCGGTGGGAACCGGGCCGTGCCGATCTCGACGCAATGGGCCGAATACATCTTCAAGGTCGACGACCTGCCGTTGGACGGGCTTTCCCAGTTGCGCGTGCGCTTCGATCTGAAGGGACCGGGCGAGGTGTGGATCGACGACGTCCAGTTGTTCGACAAGGTCTTCAGCACCAACGAGAACGTGCAACTCGCCGAATTGATTACGCGGGCCCACATCCGGCTGGAGAACGGTCAGATCTCCGACTGCCTCCGGCTGCTCAGCGGCTACTGGCCGCGGTTTCTGGAAGAGAACGTCCCGTTGTCCTCCGCCGCCGGAGTGTCCGACGGATCCGTCACGCCGCAGGAAGAACGGCCGCGAAAAGCCGATCTGATGGACCACGTCAGGGAACTGCTGCCGGAGAAGTTGAGGTTCTAAGGCATGTAGGTCAGGGCTTGCCCTGACGGATTCTCCTGCCGGCCGCCGGGTTTCTCGATTTCGTCAGGGCAAGCCCTGACCTACCTCGCCGGCCAGATTTCGTCAGGGCAAGCCCCAACGGCACTAAGTTTCAATGGGTCAGTTTGTGAGGTTGGCGTTTGTGTCCGTTGCCGAGGTCTTTGACTATTGTGTCTCCTGGCCGCGGATCATGTCGGCCGGGACGAAAGT
>Ga0307378_10006263_pt1 | contig 16343 bp, 13 predicted proteins | sample UN1MG_FD_202238 | JGI IMG/M metagenome (GOLD analysis project Ga0307378, IMG submission 202238) | Soil microbial communities from Risofladan, Vaasa, Finland - UN-1 | ecosystem: Environmental > Terrestrial > Soil > Coastal area > Acid sulfate soil | place: Finland: Risofladan, Vaasa | collected... | reverse complement strand
GTTAACTGAAGATAGAGAGTATATTGTTAGAAAAGAGTTAAAGAAAGTTGCATAAAAAAGTTTAAAATTATCTTGATTTTTCAGATGGGAAGTTCAGGTCTTGTAATATTACTTTTCCTCTTCCCTTTCAATTTTTTTAATTAAAATGAGACCACATCCTAATTTATCTATGGTATATCTTTCTACTTTACGAGATCTTCCCTTAGGACATCATCTATAGTAATACCTAAGGCCTCGACCATCCGGCTAAAAAACTCCTCAGATCCTATAGGTTTTCCGTTAAAAGTTAACGAATTATTGACTTGGCACACCTTCCTTATTTATTTTATTTAAAAGTAAGAAATTAATTGTCTAATAAAATGGGATGTGTCCTCATTTACTCTAAAAACTGTATAAAAGAATTGGTATTTGCCGTGAGTTTGAATAATTGTTAGCTTTAAACGGTTTACTAACTTAAGTCTATTTGCTACATTTTATATTTCTAAAAACTGCAATAGGGTGTATTGTAATATTTGGGTATCTGGAATAGCGAACATAATCTTCCATTGCACCCATTGCGCTAAACATGTTCCTAAATGCTTTTTCCAACTTTGCTTTCTCAGTTAACTTATCATTATCTTTAAATTCGGTCATTGGATCAAATTGTAATTCACTTTGCGAAGGAATTGAAGTAATTAATCCAAAAGCAGTTAATAGAATATTCGGACGATAACCATAACCATAAAGAAGATGCTCTAAATCTTGATCTACAAAACAGTCAGTTTTTAAGTTACAGAGTATTTGAAAACTGGGACAATTAACTATTGGATATATTCGAAAATTTATTCTATTTGCCATGTAAATTTCTATCCATTTTTGAATACCTTCAAGTAGCCAATCATCGACTTTATTATCAAGATTAATTTTCAACATTCCTTTTACAGTGCTTTCCATAGTTTTTATTTTTTGAAGAATAATGAACTTTTTATTACGATTTTTTTCTAAATTAGCTTGTTTCTTAGCAACATCAACCTGCTTTTGTAAGTCTTTATATTCAGGGATATTTTGAATGGCACATTTTTCAACAAACTCTGCAATTTCATTGAACCTTGATGCAATTTTAGATATTTTTCTATAGTCTTCTAATACTGCCCAGCCTTCAGCTTGTACATATGGTTTAGTGCCGATTGCCTCTCTAATTATTTGTGGATTTGATTCATTTTTATCAATATCTTTATTTATATTAACTACAAGATTTAATTTATTGAGTTCGGAATCGAGCCTATTAAGTAAATCATGATGTAAAATTTTAGTTTCAAGTATTGAGCCTTTACTACCTTTTAAAATACCTTTTTCTAATTCCAATAAACGAGGAATTCCAATGGAAGCACCACCTTTATCTTCTTTAGAAGTTTCTTCAGAAATCGAAATTCTTTCAAGCAAACCACCTTGAGTTTGACTCCAGATGGAAGCTGCTTTCTCAGTATCAAAATATATTAAATCTCGAATATTCATAGCATTTCCCTCTTTTTACAGACTAAAATTCGAAATCACTTACAAGAAAGACAGGAAGACGTTTCGTTTGTCATATTTTAAAAGTTTTTTCTATAGTGCTTCTTCCTATTCATAATCTCTTACTAAGTTATCTGAGGAATGTACTAGTCTCGTTATATATATAATATATATTTAATTAAGTTAGTTCTATCGATTAATTAAATCTAATAAATGCTTTATCCTACTTATTTTCGAAGATGTTACTTCTAATAATGCATTTTAATATAATATAGATATTTCTTATATTGCTTTTTAAACACGGGCTTATCGATATAAACCGCCCCTATTCATAAAGGGAAAAAATAAATAAAGTAAGCAAAACGTCACCAAGCCTTCCTTGTCTTTCTTCTTTTTTACCTTACTCTAATCTCTTTTTATTTTCTATATCATCTAACCCTTTATTTGTTTTTCTTCTCCATAATTCAATTATAATATTCCCTACAATTATAGTTAGAATTATAATAATATATGGTATATATTTATCTGTTTTTTGGATAAGCATTATCAATGCAATAAAAAAGCTTATCAATATCAAATTAGTTCTAAGAAATGTAGGATTGTTTAGGTAAAAATCAGCTATAATTTTTCTTTCATCTTTTTTACTATCTTCTTTTCCAATTTCTTCAATATATTCTGTTTTTATATTCTTATGAATAATTTTACCACCTAAAATATCAAATATCTCAAAAATAATTGCTAATACACAATATAAAATAAGATTATATGAAAATCCAATCAATAGCGCAAAAGTAATTGTCATAAAAACTCCAATAAAAAAAACGTTTGGTTTTATTCTTGAAATTTTCCTCACATTAAAAAATCTACCTAATAATCCTAATTCATTGTGTACAGTATATATATAATAAATACCCCATCCAATAGTACAAATTAAAAGGATCACACTTAAAATTCCTTCTATTTTATTTAGTCTAAAAATTATAAAATATTTTTCTATAGATGCAAAGGCAAGTCCAATACCCAAAATGTAAATCGCGATACCAATATAAATAATTAACTCTAAGGCTTTTTGTATATCTATTTTTTTATCATTATTTATCATTTTAAGTCAATTAAAGGGGTTAAATCTTTATTACTGAGAGATAATTTAAATAATTGTCAAGCATAAAGATTTAATTCACAACCTTCTCCTATTGAATAAAATATATCGTATTTAAGTTTTTTTACTTAGATAATTTTAAATATAGGCACATCCTATTTTTTCTATAGTTTAGCTTTTCATTTTACGAAGTCTTCCTTTGAGACGTCTATCTATAATAATAAATAGAACCTCAATCATCTGGTTAAGAAGCTCCTCAGATCCTATAGGTTTTCCGCTAAAAATTACCGAATTATTGACCTATTATAACCATTGTCACTTGTCACATTCATAAGAAAATAACTATCCTTTCTTATTTACTCCAATATTTTGTGAACTTGTGAGACTTTACCCACTTCCATTTATCAAATTTTGAGATTCAATAATTATTTCCTTTTTATTAGTAGAACTTCTCACTATCATTTGTTATTGAGTTTTACGTCATATTTCTTATCTATTTTTTCAATAACCGATAATGAAACTTTCATCTTTATCCTCATTATCCAAATCGATGTTTCCATAAAAATCACATATATAAATACAGAAAAAGCATCTATAACTTCAGAAGAGATTTTCAAGTATTTAGAAACCAATAAAGATAGAGGCGTAAAAGCTAATAGAATTACTATGATTATTAGTATTAAACCGATTATAAATCTAATCCATTGCCAATTCCCTTCTGAATAATTCTGCACAATATCTAGTTTTTCAAATAAGGAAAAAGAATTAATCTTTTGGTATTCTTTTTGAGAATCATCAAATATATTTTTTAAAATAAACTTTATAAAGTATTTCCACGCAAAAACATTTATAATCCAAAAAATTAATAATACTATTGCAAATTCTTTGAAACTCTTTACCCAACATAGTAAAGCAAATACAATCACAATTATAGAAGCAATAAAATAAGCAGGAGGAAGATATTTATTTTCAGGACTTCTAATATAAACAATTTCCTGGTCATCAATATCAGAAAGCAAACCGGCAGACCAAGAGAAATAATAGGCTACAATAGAAATTTTAAGAATAAAATCTCCAGAAAGATTATTTATAAAGGGAATTATAGAAATACCTCTTAGCTTAAGATATCCAAATAGCAACCCTAATATAAGGATAGCACCATTTACAATGAATCTCGCTTTTCTGGAAATAGATATAATATCATTTTTGTCTTTTGGTATATATCTTGGATTTGTTTTTTTCATAAGAATGTACCGTTTAGTTTATTTTTTTTTGAAAGAATATATTATGGGTCTTATGGGGTAAGGTCTTGCAATATCACTTTCCCTCTTCCCCCTTCAATATTATTAATTAAAATATGGATATATCCTTTTTTCTCATGGTTTAGCTTTCCATTTTACGAGGTCTTCCTTTAGGACGTCTCTATAATAATACCTAAAGTTTCAACCATCTGATTAAGAAATTCCTCAGATACTTTAGGTTGTCACGGTAGGACAGCCAGTTACCCGACTGCCCCCGCACAGATCCCAGCGTGCGGAACTACCGCACTGGGCTCTTCAGAGATACTCGCTTCCGTAAAAGACAAATTAGTATTGCCTTCTTTGCTATTCCCTGCAGGGAGGTTTGCATTTGTTCCTCCAGTCCTACTTGCCCGGCAAAGGTCAATAAATGGGGTCTGGTCTCAACATTTGACATATCTACTTCTATATATTAAATCCTTCTTTTGTAAATACTTCCAAAAATGTTTTTATTTAAATAGGAAAATATCCTGTTTTTTCTATGGTTTAGCTTTCCATTTTACGAAGTCTTCCTTTAGTACGTCTATCTATAATAATACCTAAAACCTCAACCATCTGGTTAAAAAACTCCTCAGATCCTATAGGTTTTCCGCTAAAAGTTATCGAATTATTGATTTGGTACCCCTTCCCTATTTATTTAATTAAAAGCATAAATACTAATTATCTAAGAAAATAGGATGTATTTCTATTTATTCCCAATCCATGTTCATTCTTACCACCGTATTTACTGTCTAATCTTTTATAAGAACTAATACAACTTCCAGCTATTGCCGACCTTCTGCAAATTACCATACTCATAATTATCATAAGTTTCATAATATCCACACGCAGTAATAAGAGATGTTGTATGAACATAAACCTGTGCATAATTTCCATCAATATCTATATTAATAATATCTATATAATAAGTTAAAGTTACAATATTACAGTACAAATACAAAGTATTAATGAGGTCCTCTTTAAGGCAAACATTATAATATACATCTGATCCATATATACAATAACTCTTAGCTTGAGTCCAATTTTGATCGTTTAAAGCAAGGCAATAATCATAGAGAACACTTTTTATTTTTGCTTCATCTGTAGCGGGAGTTACTGCTCCGTTACAACCTACTAAAAATATAGCTGATATCAAAAATAAAATTACAAGGAAATATTTCTTTTTCATAATTTAAGTCCCCTTTAATTAAGTTTAAATTTAATATCATTTAACTATATTTATGAAAAATTAAAAACAAATTCCATTTTATTGTGCTAAAGATTAGAAGAAATAATTTTTAGTATTTATTAATAATTTAAGAGTAATTTTCCTACCCTGCCCTTTTGGTTGATTAAAGCGATTATTTGTATATTAAGCAATTCCTCTTTTAGTTTTTTATATAAAAGTTATATAATTTTCTACTTCCTGTAATTAGAGTTAAGGGAAGTAGAATTTAATTTGTATCCTTCTTTGTTCTTATTTTTATTAGTCCAATCACTATAAAAATAGCTCCTATGGTTAATAAAATTAAACCTGTAGAGTCATAGTAATAATAAGTTGCTATAGGGAAAGTTCTAATCTCAGAGATCCCTTTGATTGCTTCGCGTATAGGGATATCAAGACCTGTATAAGAAGAACTACTAAAACTAAATAAGCTGTAGGTAAATAATCCTGTGCCCAATAATAAAATAAAATTTTCTTTTATGATCTTAAATATATCTCTCATAATAAGTTTTAGAAACTCACCCCCTTAAAAAACTCGTAAAAACGAGTCAAGTCCGCCTGTCTCTTTATACTATCATTATAAATTAATAAAATATGCTTTTTACATATTGAACTCGATTATAGGAATAGTTTTTCCTCCCCTGCCCTTTTGGTTGATTAGGGTTATTGCTTGTATAAGTTTTTTTCATTGAGTTTATTTAATTTTAATTCGATAATACGTCTGATACTTTCTTCATATTTAAAAGAAAGATACTATCAATGTTTTCTACACAGTAACAAATTTCACTAAATTAACAAGGTTCCAAAGCTCTAGACATCTCTTTATGGCTTTATAGTAGCCCTCTGAGGTAAATATATTATTTTCAAGAATTATTTCTTCAATTTGCTCTGCTGCTTCATATTGTTTAGGGTATGATTTTTTAAAACACTTTATAAATTTAGAAATAACTCTTAGACTAAAACTATCCAAATTGAAATATTTTAAAAGGCTCCAAGCCCCTATATATCTAAGTATCATAATCCTATCGTTAAGCACGGGATCTTGATGAAGTTGGGGAAATCTACCTTTACTTTTACGTATATTTTTGGTGTCATTTTGAATCTTGTCTAGGTAATCATAAGGATATGGTTGAAAATTTTCTTCTTGAATAATTTTATTCACAACAATATCTTCTATCATGGTAACAATTATGTCAATGCTCTTCCCCTCTATTTCATTAGGTTCTTGAACGTAATCTAACTGACAATACTTTTTCTTATAAGCAAGAAATCCATGTGTTATCTCATGGGCAATTGATTGTTCAAATTTTTCCGTTTCAATATTTTGAACTATTTTTACGCGTATATATTCAGGATCTAACTCGAACTCTGCCTTCATACCTCGTAATCCCACATCCTGGACCATTTTTATTGAAACAGGGCGACCTGTTTCTTTTTCTATTTTTTCTATATATGCCCTTATTTTTTCAGATAATTCTGACATCATTGACTAATCCTAATTTTTAAATTATTTACACTATATTGATTAAATATATTTTAATTTTTCCCGACTAATTTAGGTTTTTCTCTACTAATACTAATAAAATTACAATTATGGATATTTCTAATCATGTAGATCTCCTTTATAATTTGTAATTTTATTTAATTTATCTTTTACAATATAAGTATATTAAGAATTATTTAACTAAAATATTTTAAACTCATTAATAAAATTAAATTATCTGATTAATTATTTTTTTTAGTTCTTGTCTTTCTGCTCCAAATGCAAATGCTCCCGTTGAACCAGCTATGACAATCCTTGTATCATAAGAATGTCCAGATAATTTAGATATATTTTTACCAAATTCCCAAAAAAGAGTACCTTTTAGACTACCATCTTTTCCGGTAAATAATTTATATTCACCATATTCATTAAATCTAGTTTTAAAATGTATTTTAAATTCTTCTTCTGAAATTGTAGAATCATTTATATTTCTTTCATCAATCGTATCTGACATGTGTTCCCAAAATATTTTTTCCAATTCTTCTAACAATTTACAAGCTTTGTCCTCACCTAAGATATCATATGCAATCCTAATAATAAGATTAATAAGGATTATTATATATTCAAAACCAATACTATTTCTAATTTCTTTATTGAAAGATTCTTGGTTTTTATAACATTCTTTACAAACTTTTTCTATAAAATCAATATTTTTAGTGATTCCAGCATGGGTAATAGCATATAGAGATTCAGCAATCTGTGATATTTTTTTCCTCATATATTATCCACCTTTAATTTACATAGGGACACATCCTATTTTATCTATGATTTAGCTTTCCCTTTTACGAGACCTTTCTTTAGTACGTCTATCTATAATAATACCTAAAGCCTCAACCATCTGATTAAGAAACTCCTGAAATCCTATAGGTTTTTCGCTAAAACTTACCGAATTATTGATCTGGCACACCTTCTATTTATTTAATTTAAAAGTAAAATATTAATTGTCTAAGGAAATGGGATATTTTCCTATTTATTTATTTCATATAAGATGCTCAGCGTATAAGAAGTTTCAGCGAAACTGAAATTTGGACAAACATAGTGAACTGTATATGCTGTGTTATATAATGTTAAAAAGGTACTCTAAGTAGTCTCAACCTCATAGTGACTCATTATTTCTTGATATTATATTTTTTACTTTTTAATTTGTAAGGGTCTGGACCGCCTTCTAAGTGGTCAATAATCTCTGATCGAACTTTTGGTCTATCAATAGCTCCTAAACACTCAACGTTTCCTTGTATTGCGGTACTTTTAAGAATTATAAACTTATCTGAATCTGAAGCCACACCCACACTAGAATTATGAGTTGTTAGAATAAATTGTCTTTTTTCTTTACCTGCACGTAATTTTAAAACGACATCTTCATATACTGATGGGTTATCTAAAGAATCTTCAGGTTGATCTATGATAATTGGTCTGGTACCTTCAGAAAGAGCAATAATTAAAAGCGCGGTACATTTTTGACCAACTGAAAGTTCAGAAATATGGTAGTGATTACCATCTTCTTTTTTAAATTCTATAGAAGGGATATCTTCAGGATATACACTATGGGACATGGTTAAAATATCCTCTAAAGCCTCCTTAGAATTTAATGTATCAATTAATTTCTTTGCATTTTCATATGCTAAATCTGCTTTCTCTACCAATGAATCATAATTATTATCAATAATCAAGTCTATGAATTCTCGGGGCATAATATTTTGTGAAACTTTCTCGATATCAGCGTCTCGAATTCTTGACCCTTTCTTTAGAGTCAATAGTTCCTCTTTGAATCTGTCCCGATTTGCAGCATGCTTTAACTCCAGTTTAAGTTTGCCATTGGATTGGGAAGTAAGATCATCAAATTTTTGTTTTCTGATTTCATAATACACATAATAAACTTCTTCGAGCTCGTCTAAAAGCGAGTCACGACTTTTTTTGACCTCATTAAGTTTTTCTAATTGTTTGGTATATCTCTCAAGTTCTTTCTCTATCTCTTCTTTCTTTATCTCCAGTTTTCTCCTTTCACTTTCTAATTTTCTTTTATCGCCTCCTGATTTTTTGAGCATATTTTCATATTGTTTTAGTTTTTTCTCAAATTCTGGGATCCATTTATTAAAACTTTCAGATATTTTTTCTTTATTCTGAATTATCTCTATTTTAACCTTATTCATGGAACTGACTACTTTATTATACGATTCTTCCGAGAGCTGTTCTGCTTTCCTAATTTGAAGATATTTGGAAAGTTCTTTACTGATACCAGGTTTGATTATTTCATCAGTAAAATCGGATATAATTTGATCAATTTTTTGGATAAGATCATCGTGAAAAGATATATACTTCTCATATGTTGTTTTTTTTCTTTCCCATAGCTTCATCTCATCAAATAATTTATTCTTAAGAACTCGGTTTATATTTTTAATTTGTTCATTTATTGTACTAAATTCTTTTTTGTTTGAAGCAACTTCCGATGATGCTTTGATTGATTTCGCCAGTTCTTTATCTTTTTTAGCTAATTCCCGAGATAAACTTTGTATATTTTTTATATATGCTATTGAATCAATAAATGAATCAATTAGTCTAAGTTGAGCTTTTTCATCTTCTGCAATCTTTATAACTTCATTTTGACTATATACAAGAATCGGAAATAAGGCAGGTATATCTCCCTCATATAATTCATTCGTATCTAAATTAATGCATTCAATTTTGTTATTGACTCCATCATATGTTCTCATCACCTGATACCGTTCTCCACTTTCTAATTCAAACTCAACAGTGATCTTACCGAATGGCCCTAATCTTTTCTCTAACTTATTTTCGTGATCCTTCAGGATAGAATTGTCCTTAGAAAATTGATCTATAGCAAAACGTAAAAATTCTACAACAAGAGATTTACCGACACCCTTTCCACCAACTATACTATTTAGCCCTTCATTAAAATAAATTTTTTGATTCTCCAGAAACCCCTGAGAGGCTTTCATAAAGGTAATTTTGGGGAATTTTTTTATTTCAAGTTCGTCTTTTTGTCTTATACGAACATCTGGATCGCAAAAACATTGTCTTAAACCTTCAAACGAAATTTCGTCAAGTTTGAAATATGTAAAACGTGAACCTATGCCCTCTAATGAGTGCTTACCCTCCTTCGTTCTAGAAGGATTATCAGATGCTTGATATACCGCTAATTTTCTATATTCTGGATGTTTGCCATCGAGTAAATCCACAATTCTTCTTTTCATTTTTATCTTATCTATCTTATCAAAATCTGTAGCTTCTGCCGCTATTAAGTTTTTGTTTTTGATTATTTCAGTCCTTGGATTTCCTTCTATGCCTCCCATAACACCCTTCGCTGAGTTGACGTGGGCCATAATTGCCATTCCACCATGTTCGGAAATTATATCAATAACTTGATTAGGAGTTTTGTCTGTATATGCATCTTCTTTCCCATATTTATCTGCTTTAATTTTTAAATCTCCTAGTAAATTTTCGATATGTTTAGTAGTTTTAAATTTATCAAAAATTCCAATTATATGAACTCCCCTTTTCCCACCAAGTACGGATATCTCAACTCCAGGAAAAATAATTAGTTTATTCTTAGATGCCTTCTTTATTTTATCTACCCATTCTCCTGTGTTGTGATCGGTGATTGCTATAGCATCAAGTTTTTCATCTACTGCTTTTTTTATAATATCTTCTGGTATTACTGACTTATCATCAAAACATTTTGATGCTGGAGTATGTATATGTAAATCTATTTTGCGATATATTAAACCTGGAATTTCATTATCTTTTGCCATTTTTAGTTCCTCCTTTCTTTGCTTATTAAATTCTTTAGATTAGATAAAAGCGTCCTGAAGTCAATTTCAAGTAACGTTTCCAGCGTAAAAGAAGTCTTACACTGCCCCAAGCGCTAACAGTTACTCATTTCAAGGCTGATAAAATCTGAAGCTATCGGCTTGGTCGCACCCTAAAATTGGTGCGGGGTTTGGGTGAGTGCCACAGGGTACTAACCTTTTATAGGATATTATCTGTCGTTAATATTATTGAAAACCTCTCTTTCCCAATCGTAGATTATAGCAAATTCTCCATTGTTTCTGTGCCAATATAGTAACAATTTACCTTGATATACATTTAATCTGGTAGGGGTCATGTACTCTCTGTAAATTCTAATTATTTTAGAAATACCTCCATCATCCCTGCTCAATGAACCATATATCAGATGTATAGCTCTATAATAACCTAAATCTAAAAATCTAGTTAAAGTGTCTAAGTCTTTATTTAGTTGAGACCCCTTAGTGTTACTTAGAGGTTTCACTTCCATAACTATAAGATTATTTTTCATGGTTCCCTGCTCGTGAAAAATAAAATCTGGTTTTAGAGCACCAATTTCTCGATGAATAATTGGGTGACCATTTTTATCCATTTCACCCTGTAAGGTGTAAGGAGAACATTGTAAAGCTAATCTAAGCTGATGATAAAGTTCATAGCAGTAGACTCTTTCTCTAAAAAAATACTTCTTTGACTTAGCCATAGCTATTTTAAAATAATATTGCTCTATACTTTTTGTTGCCTGTTGTAAACTTTCCTGAAATTTCATAAAATGTTTTTCTTTATCTGGCATTTTTATTATTCCCTTAAAGTACAATAATTTAAATAGGGGCATATCCTATTTGTTCCATGATTTAACTTTCTCTTTTACGAGGTTTTCTTTAGTTCGTCTACCTATTATAATACCTAAAGCCTCAACCATCTGGTTAAGAAACTTCTCAGATCCTATAGGTTTCCCACTAAAAATTACCGAATTATTTACTTGGAACACCTTCCCTATTTATTTTATTTAAAGGTAAAATATTAGTTATTTAAGAAATGGGATGTGTCCATATTTAATTTACTATTTAATTTAATTCTTTTTTTATTTCTTATAAAGCCATTTCAATACATCTGCCACTTAGCATTTCAGCAGTTTGAGGATGGCAGGTTAAGAAAATTACCTGTCTGGTTTTTGCAAATTCGTTAATTTGCTCTGCGGCCAGGGCTTGTCTGCCCGAATCCATATCCACCAGAGGGTCATCAAGTATAAGAAACCCTGATTTATCCCGGAGAAAATACTCTGCCATAGTAAGCCGTAAAGCCAGAGAAAATGTATCTTTTGTGCCAAATGAAAGCAGATCGTAGGTAAGTTCCGAGCCATCATCTTTTATCAATTTCCCAGGGAGGTCCTGTTCCATCTCAACTCTGGAAAAAGATTTTCCTGACATATGAATAAAATATTTCACGAATTTATTTTGAAATCCCTCATAAGTTTTTATATCCATTTTTCCAAGTAGATCACTTGCTTTTTCTTTTATGTGCGCTACAGCCTTCCCATCAAGAAGTATTCTTTGAAAATTCTGCTCTGATTCACCAAGATGTATCTTAAGTTCCTCAGAGGATTGATCAGGTTTTTTATTTTCCATGATAATTTTTTGCTCCCGTAGAATTGATATTTCTTTCTGAACTTTTTGGTCATTATCATTAAGCCGGTCAACATAATCATAAAAATTCTTATAATCATCAAATCCCTTTGGCAATACGGCAAGATTTTTCAGTTTTTTCTTTAATTCCTCCTGCCGGTGCTGTTTGCCCCCAAGCAGGGAAATCATTTTATCGTGACTTTTATATTTTTCTTCCCAGTCCTTAATCTGCTCTAATCCTTCCTTCTTTTTCTTTTTAAGATTTTCAAGTTCCAGCTCAAGACGAACCTGCTCGACAGATATCTTCTCTAAAGGACGTACTTGTTTTTCTTTTCCCAGCTGTTTATATTTTTCTTCTAATTCCTCATATCTTTCTTCCCCAAGTTCTTCTATAAAACTACGTTTAGCATACTCAACTTCACCTCTTAGGTTCTTGTACTCCATATTAGTAGATTGAGCTTTTTCAAAAGTAACTACTCCAAGTCTTTTAAATTCGTCTTCGATTTCTTTTGTTTTTTTCTCTTTTTCGCAAATCAGTTTATCTATCTCACCTTCCCCTGCCTGGACTTCCATTCTCCAGTCCTCGTGTTCTAAAATCAGTTTACCCTGGAAAGTTTTTTCAATTTTTTTGCCTTGACCCAAGGCAAAAGTTTCCTCTTTTTCTGACACGTCTTTAAGTGTCAATACTTGCTGGCTTTTAGCCAAAAAGGATAAGGTCAGTTTTGAAGCCTTAATTTCATTTTCAAGATTTTTTACTTCCTGTTTTTTATTTTTAAGTAATTCAATGTCTTCTTCTGTTATCTTATTAACTTTGGAAAGTTTATTTTCAGCATCTTCTATTTTTTTATGGAGCTTGTGCAGTTTCTTAAACCATTTGCGAAATTCTTTGTTTTTCTGATTCTGACGGGATTCATTTTCTTCTTTTTCGAGTTTCTCCTTCTTTTCTTCCATTTTGCTAACTATGGGGCCAACTTCGTTTAACAGCCAATTTTCTTTAATCGGCCATTCTTTACTGATCTTTTTTATCTCTTCTATTCCGTGTACAATCTTTTCCAAATCATTTTCTATTTGCTGACGTTCCTGTATTTGAGATTTTATACCCTTATATTGATTTAATTCATCCTTAATTTTCTTTTGCTTGCCTTCCTCATCCTGAATCTTTTTATTTACTTCATCAATTTCTATTTCTAGCTTATAGGTTTCATCATAATCTTTTTCAATTCCTTCTTTTTCATAATAGGCTTTTAGTATCCTTCCTACACCTTTTTTAAAAGGATTGTTTATGCCCCGACCATTTTCAGGTGCTCCTTTTTCCATATCCCAATGTTGAAAATAATCTTCATGTTCCCGATCAAGTCTTAACCTAAACTTTTCTACTGACACACCATCTGTTTCCATGACTGAGGACCTGAGAATAGCTCCCAGATCCGGCCTGATATTTACGTCTTCATCGTGTAGTATATCCATTGTTTTATCCAGCGAAGACTGCCAGGTTAATAATATATTGTTTACAGTACCCTGATGGGCAGGAAGAAGTTTATCTATCAGTCTGGATACTTCTTCATCTATAGTAAATTCCCCCTGATCGGGAGATTTGAGAATTGACGAACCTTTACTGTTTCCGGACTTCCATGTTTTTTCAAGAAAGTAGTCTTTCCCTTCTGCTTGAAATTCAAGAGAAACTCGAATCGTATCTCCGCCTTTAACCGGTATATATTCTTTCATTAATTTATTAAATCTTACCTTGGTTAATTCAACTTCGGTGAAAAGTACAGATTTTAAAGCATTCAATAAAGTAGATTTACCTGCCTCATTAGGACCAAGTATCACCGTAAGCCCCGGGCAAAATTCAACTTTTTTGTCTGAAATTCCGGCAAATGGTTTTAACTGTATACTCTTAAGTTTCATTGCGTACTTCCCTTATTAGGTCATAGGCTTTTTGCAGCGACTTAAAAGATATCTCTTCTTTCTCTTCAAGCAGGGAGGAAAGAAGCTGATGCGGAAATGAATTTTCTGTAAATTTACTGTTAATAAGATCAGAGGTAATTGATTCATGCAATTCATCTTTAACGGTTTGAAGAAACAGCAGATTATCATTTATTAAGTCTATGGCTTCTTCGACCCGGTCTAACTCTTCCTTTCTCAATCGCCCCTTTAAGATGAGGCGCAACACCACATTGCTGAATTCATCACCAGTATATTTCCGCTTCATTAAAGTAATTTCGTTATCATCATAGAGTGAAACCTGGTTGATAGAAAAGCGGTATTTCCCGGTACTAACTTTTTGAACTTTCATGTCCGAAGATGATTCCAGGTCAATAATAAAGGCGTTACCTTGGTGATTGCAGTCAAAGCCGTCAGGTTCCGGAGTCCCGGGAATAAGAATTCTGGCGTTTTTGTCCGGATTTTCAGGCCAGGGCAGATGAGTATGGCCAAGCAGCCATAGGTCAAGCCCGGAAGACTCCAATTCCTTCCGGGTCATGGGATAATATGTTTTATCAAAATCAGGAGAGACACCTTCAAGGCTTCCATGTGCTAAACCAATTTTTATTGAATCATCCTCAGAACTTTTCTGGGAATTGATCCACTTGATCATGTTCTCACTCGAGTGTTTTGCACTGCATGGTGCAGCATAAATCTTTATTTTTAAATGATATTTATTAAGGTCATATATATCAGGATTTTTTAAAATTAAAACACGGTCACCCGCATGTTTGGAGAATTCATTCCACAAATTGCTGTCATGAGTGTAATAATCGTGGTTACCAGGCAGTATAATTATCAGTTCACCATTAAACTCATTGAGTGCCCTGGCAGCCCTGGAAATATCTTTGACATTAAGGGTTGTCCGGTCAAACAAATCACCGGCCATAATAAAAAGAGTACAGTTTTCCCTGTTGGCTAATTCAACCATATTTTCAAGTGTTTCGTATCTCGCATTGATAAGTTCATCCTGAACATCCGGGTATCCTGCAAAACGCATTCCCAGATGCAGGTCTGCAGTGTGAAATATTTTTATTCCCATTTTAACCTCTTAAGTTTGTATCCATTTCAGTTTTTTGTCATGCTGTTTACATTAAATTAAGTAGCAAAATTTAAAAAATCTACATTACTGGGGTCAGATTAAACAAAATTATGTCAAAAAGCCGTTTTTTAATTTTGAAAGTTCTATTAATCGATCTCTATTATCATAGCCTTTCAAAATCTCTTGTCTGGCAAATTCTCCTAAACTCTTTCCAATATCTGTCGGTACCTGGTAATAATATTCTAATTTAGAACGTGAGATACTGTCTGCGATACATATTATATCTATTGATTCAATCTTTTCAGGGCTTGGCAATTTCCTGAGAATAATCACAACGTCATCAGGTAAATTATTTCGTTCATATGAACCATTTTTAATAGATTTTTCTACCCTCTTTAAGGTTTTGTAACAGACTTTATATTTTTTGACCAATTCATCCCTTTGTGAATTCAATTTTTTAATATCGGCTTCACAAAGTGACTTGCCACATCTTAGACAAACAGGTCCCCGTTGATCTGTAGCATTGCAGAATGGACAATCTCCCATAATAAATCTCCTCTTTAAAAGAATATAATACAGTATAACGCCCCCTGGTTAGGCTCCGTTTTACGGCTGTGAAGTGCCTGACGTAGCTTTTGCAGCTCTGCTCAACATCTATATTCTAACACAAGCAAAATTTGTGACAAAGTTAAATCTTCCGGGCTAAAATCTCTATTTCGTCCTCCTTAGTTTTTTCCCTTAGTTCCTCATTCACCTTATCAATATTATCTTCCGTCGCTCTAATCAAATATTCAACGGATTGCTCTTTAGAAAACCTCGTCTTTGGTAGTTTTAGTTTCTCAACATAATATAAATATTTCTCTATTAAAGTTTCTTTACCCAGTTCTAATTTAGAGGTTAATTCTCTAACCAAACTTATGATTCCTGGTGCCAAAATTATAGTGCTAGGCATATAAGCATTACCATTTGATAAACCACTAAAATCTATATGGCATATTGTTAAATAGAGTTCTAAAGTCGATTGGTCGTCTTGTTTGTCTTCGTAAACTTTGGCTTTTGAGAAAAGCGAATTTCTATATAGCCCCCAATCTCCATTATCCCTATTTTGCATTGCTTTGTTTTTTAGTAATTCAAGGGCTATATCATATTTTGCGCTTTCATCGGTTTTATCTTTAAGTAAGTCATGGTATTTATCTAAAGAAATTTCATTTCTTAAGTGTTGCGATTTATGATAATAAATAATGTGTTCATTTTCCT